>JACCDO010469452.1_pt1 | contig 34336 bp, 29 predicted proteins | sample 7446101 | NCBI WGS metagenome assembly JACCDO01 (sample SAMN15323440, study PRJNA562643) | freshwater metagenome | isolation source: river surface water | place: USA:Blue River Watershed | collected 2017-08-16 | reverse complement strand
TATTTTTTTTGTTTTTTTTACTATTTTTTTTTTCATTTTTGTTAGTATCATTTTTTTTATCAGATTTATTAGAATCATCAGAATCATTTTGTAATAATGTATTATTAGATTTAGTCATAATTGTCTGTTCTTCATCTTGATAACAATATATAATAATAATACTAACTAAATCAATTATCATTAATAATATTAAAACAATAGTATAAACAGAATTATTATATATTGTATCAAAATAATATTTTATTATTAGAAAATATACAAAAATTGTGATAGTTAATAATATAAAAACATTAAGTGGTCGCCCTATAAAGTAATTTAAAAAATTTAATATAGTAAACATAATTAGATTTATAATATATAAAAGTTTTAATAATTTAACACACTATAATTTGAATAGTTTAGTTAGTATATATACATATAGACTTTATTGATATTTAGTAAGTTTTAGTTTGATTTTTATAATATACAATATAGTATAATTAATATGAATAATTTGGGTCAAGAGCCAAGTAATCAAGCACTAGTTGATGCTTTAAAATATACTAGTGATATAATTGTTACATTAACAGACAAAATTAATAATCAAGACTTGAAGATTAATTTTCTAGAGAAAACAATTATTGAACAAAAAAATATAATTTCAAAAAATCAAAATGATATACTTGAATTAAATAAAAAAATGTCTTTGATAGAGAAAAAATTATTATTATTTATTAATAAGGAAATTTTAACTTCAAAAAGTCAATCTGTACTAAATGATAATATTGATATTAAAGAATTTAAAAATAAAGAAAACCAAAAAAATAATTTGGAATTTGAATTTTTAACTCAAACTATAAATGATTTAAGTTCAGGTTTGGGTATAGATGGATTAAATCAAATAGAGGAACTAGATGAAATAGATTTGGAAACAATAAATAATACTTTATGTAATACTACTATGGTTTCTGATGTGACTTCATTTAATAATGAGGATATTGAATTAATAAAAAAACAAAAAGCAACAAGTATTGTGGAAAATCTTATTAGAAGAAAACAGGAATTAGAGCAAAAAATTAATGGAGTAAATAATCAATCAAATCAACCTAATCAACCTAATCAACCTAATCAAAATAATTTAACAAATACATCAAAAATTTTAATTGATACAGGAAAATCCACAGAACAAAACAACGATAATAAACCTTCTCAAGATATTAATGCAATTAGAAGAAAGAAAAATTTTGCTAGAAAGTTTTAGTCTCATCGTTTTGCTATAAATTAAGTTTATTTATAATTATTATAATATTAATTATTATAATTATTAGAGAATGAATAATTTAGAAAAAATTAGTGATGATGATAGAATTGTAAATTATGTATGTTTTTGTAAAAAAAACTTTAAGGTTGGTTCACCAATTTTATATGGATTACCATGTTGTCATATGTTTCATGAAAAATGTTTTAATAAATATATTTTAGAAAACCAATTAAAAACAAATGACAAAAAAAATCTATTAGATTGTCCTATATGTAATGAAAAAATAGAAACTGTTTTAAATGAAAACAAAATTAATTCAAAAGATAAATATATCCAATACAAAAATGATATATTATCTGTAAAATTAGATAATTCTGCAGAAATAAATTATGTAACTCTACCAATTAGTATTGTTAAATTAACATCAATGGTTAATAAAACAATTTTAATTGAAAACCAAAAACAATTTATTAATACTCTTGAATATATTTTAAAAGGTATGAATATTAAAATAAATATTATTGATAATACAAAAAGAAATCCTTTTAATATAGTTAATAATTCATTAGAATGGAAAAGTAAAAAAGATAATAATGAAAAAGTAGTAATAATTTCTAATCATTCTCATTATCTCGATTCATTTATTCTTCACTATATTTTTAGATGTGGTTTCGTATCTTCTGATTTTATTAATGCTACAGATTTAGGAAGATTAATTGCTTCAAAGTGTAAATTATTAATTTTTAAAAGAGGTGTTGATACTAATATGGTCGAAAAAATAAAAGAATATCTAAATGAGATGAAAAAAATTGTTGTATATCCAGAAGGAGCAATGGCTAATAATAATACATTGTTAAGATTTAGAACTGGAGCATTTTATACTGGAGCAGCTATTTGTCCAGTTGTTATTAAATATAAAAACTTTGTATATGATGATGACATTAAATTGACATTATTAAAATTAATTACCCAAGATGAAATATCTGTTGATGTATATATTAATGATTTTGAATATCCACCTTTTGATAATCAAAAAATAGAAAAAATCAGAGATAAAATGGCGAAAATTGGTAATTTAAAAAAATCACGTGTTTCGAATAGAAATGTTAAAGAATAATATTTTTAACTTAAATATAATTTTATATTTATATATAGTTATAAACATATTTATCACAAAATGAGTAATAGCAAAAAAAAATCAGATAAAAATAATTTAAAAAATAGTTCAAAAGAAATTGAATATAATGAAAAAGAAGAATTAGATAATTTATCTGAAGAATTAAATAAATTAAATGATATTAATAATATATCTAATATAGTAAAAACAAATAAAAATATTGAGGAAAAAATAAAATTAACTCCAGAACAGAATTTAAATTTACTATATGATGAATTATATAAAGTTTTATTAAAGAGCGATTGTAAATGTATAAGTGGTGAATTAATTTCTTATAAACAATCTGATGCAAATGCATATATATCTATTAAAATATTTGGATTTCAAATTAGTTGTATATTTTGGCAGATATCAAAATCATCAAATTATTCATTTTATAAGAATTTTAAGGATGGTGATAAAATTAAATTTGAAGGAAACTTTTCGATATTAAAAAAAAATTTTTCAATATATTTTAACATCAAATCAATGGAAAAAGTTGGTATTGGTGATTATTTAGCATTACATAATGAATTAAGAAAAATGATATCAGATATGGAACTTGATAAAAATAAAAAAATATTAAAGAAATTTCCTTATAATATTGGTATAGTTACATCTATTGAAGGAGCAGCTATTCAGGATATTTTACAAACCTTAAAATTAGATAATTTTATTGGTAAAGTAACCATTGTAAATGCAGTAGTTCAAGGTAAATCTTGTCCACAATCAGTAATAAGTGGTTTAAGTTATTTTGAAAATAATAATAATGATGTTGACTTGGTTTTAATTACTAGAGGAGGTGGTTCTTTTGAAGATTTAGTAGGGTTTTCAGATTGGGAATTAGTTAACAAAATATCTAAAACAAATTTAATTACATTAAGTGCTGTAGGGCACCAAATAGATAATCAACTATCAGATGAAGTAGCAGACTATAAATTTGCAACTCCATCTATTGCTGCTAAATTTATTGTTGAAAAACAAAAAGAGTTTATTGATAGATATATTAATTTTAAAAATATACTCGATTTTTATAAGGACAAATATATAAAAAGTTTAATTAAATTTCAAAAAATAAATGAAAATTATGATAGTATTTTGGAAAATTTTAGTATTTCAGAAATTAAAGATAAATTATATAAATACTCAACAATGGTAAAAGATAAATTACAAAACTATAATAGTGCTAAAAAATCATATTATAATTATGCTGTTGATTTGAAACCAACTTTGTACATAAAATCAAAAGAAATTAATTCTATTCAAGATATTATTAGTGCTAAATCTAAAAAAATAGATATTGTTTTACCTGATGGTAAAATAAAAATATCTTTTAAAATTGAAGAAATTTTTGAAAATCAGTAAAAGGTATTTTAACAACCCAAATATTTATGTTGCTAATAAACTTTTATAATTTAATAAAAGTTATTTAATAAAAAAATAATATATATTATTAATAAAAATGGATAATAATATATTATTAGATGACACAATAGAAAAAATAAATAATCTTTCAAATGAAAAAAATAAAAACACATTTGTTAAAAACTTTAATGAGATTAAAAATTCAATATCAAAAATAGATAAGATTTTGGAAGAAAAATCCGAAATTAATGAAAACACTCCTATAGATAAGTTATTTGATATGTTAGAAAACTATAAACAATTTGTCGAAAATGATAATAACTGCATGGATATTGTAAGTTTCAAAAAAATTAAAGATATAACTGAACTAATAGAAAAAAAAATAAATGATAAAATGGTAGTTTATGAAATAAAATAAAAAATTTGATATTTTTTTATAATATTTAATATTATATATAAATCTTAACATATATATAACTTATATAATTTATACATATGAGCGAATTTGATGAAGTAATAACAATAGATGGTATTAATTATAAATATGATTTTGAAAATGATAAATTAATTGAAATTTCATTAGAAAAAAAATCTGTTCAAATAGAAAAAACTATTCAAAGTAATAATAGTAATCTTAGTACAAATAATGAATCAGAACAAATATGGTATCCTGATGCAGATATAGATTTATGGGAATCTTTTTTAAATCGTGGTTTAATTGATGAAGAAAAAGAGTGTATTCTCGAATATATTGTAGAAAAAGAGCTTAATAAACAAATACAAAAATTAAGTGATAAAGTTAGTAAAGATAATTGTTTCATACCTAAACTAACTAAGAATAACGGTAATTGTTTATTTGAATCACTAAGTGTATTAGGATTAGGTGATAATGATTTAGATATTGAACCACATATGATGCTTAGAAATAATATTTCTTCAGTATTATTATATTTAAGAAATTGCATAGATTTTTTTCCTGGATTAAATATTACTCCCGAACAAATATTTGAAAATTCTAATGATATTGAATTTGTAAAAAATAAAAAAACAGGTGAAATTTTTCAATATAATTATGATATGATGATTTGTGATTTAAGAACAAATTATTCATGGACAAGATTACCAACCGAACTAGTATTAATGGCTATTTCTAGAATATATCAAATTAAAATTTTGATTTATCACAATAAAACAAATTTTGTAAATGAAATAAATGTTTGGAAAGATGACCCTACGATCGATAATGAACTAATAAACACAATACGTTTAGGACATATTAATGAAGAACATTATATTCCTATTTTAAATATCCCTGAAGAATTAGTTGAACATGATGAAACAATTAATAATATCCTAGAAATTGAAATAGAATATGAAGATAAAAAAAATAAATATAAAAAATGGGCTAAATTTATTGCATCCACAATATATGATTCTTATGGAAACACAAGTTTAGGTCTTGATAATCAAAATAATACTCAGACTCAAAACGAGACTAAATCACAAAATAAATATAGAATCATTGAACCATCAAAAGCTAACCAAGTTGAAAAAGTTAATTTAGATGAATTTGAGATTTTGTAAAAATTTATATATGGTACATGCTTATAGATTTTATAATAAAAATTGATATTAAATTAATTTAATAATATTAATATATATAATAACAAGATTTCTACTAAAATATGACAACAATTTATAAAGACTCTATCCGCGATAGTATATATATTTACCCACTAGATATTAGTACAGCCATAAGACCAGATGCTGTTAAATTTAAATCAATTAACGAAATTAAATTATTAAAGTCAACATCATTTAAGCCACCAGTATATTCACCAATATGCTCATCAGTATGTTTGTCTGATGATTTTGATATCTTAGAAACTCCTCTTATATTTGATGTTAATTTTTCAAGAACCAATACTTATAGTCCAGTATCTGAGATATCTGAAGTGTCTGAAGTGTCTGAAGTGTCTGAAGTGTCTGATATATTAGAAAATTCATCAGATGAAAGTGTTATCAGTAGTCCTAGTGTGAATATAGATTCATCAGATGATGAGTATAGGAGGCATCGTCGGAGGCATCGGATAAAGAATTATCATAGTACAATTATAAAACATATCAAGTTATCATATGATGAGGAAATACATAATCCAAATGGATTTAAGACAGATTTAACTAAGGAAAATTATTTAATATCGATATTGATTAAGAAGAGGTCATCAAATTGTATCATGGGGCCATCATCCCATATAGCAGCATTTTTGCCGAGTAATACCGATATAAAGTCGTGTTTTATACCCTGTGGGAAAGGGAAAGGTCGTAATAGGTGAAAATTCAGAAAGAGCCCTAAGAGGTAACTCATTAATTAAAACACATGCAGAAGTAGATGCTCTGCAAAAATTAGAAAATTTTATTAAGTGCAAGAAAATAAAAGCACAAAAGATGAACTTGATAGTATTAAGAGTAAATAAATCAGGCAATCTATGTGAAAGTGCGCCATGTTATCATTGTACTCAAGAATTAGTAAAATCATCTCTAGTTCAGATTGATAAATTGTACTATTCAAGAGCTGATCAAAGTATCACATGTATCAAGTTCAGAGATTGGGTTAAAAGTGATAGTTTTCATGTTTCCAAGGGATGGAAATGGCTTGAAAGCAATAGAAAAAAAGTAACAAAAAATTAAATTTTTATATTATAAAAATGGTATTAAATTAAGTATAATTAAGAATAATTATGTAAATTTATAATTAACCAAATCAATTGTATCAATAACGATTCCAGGATTTTTTTCTAAAGTAAAAATATTTTTATCAATAATATTTTTTATTAGTACTTCTGCAACAAAACATTCTTTATTATTAACAATTCCCAAGTAAAATTCATGTTGTTTAACATTTTCTTCTAATTCATCACCAATATTTTTTATTTTGATTGAGATATCATCTTTTTGTAAAATATTCCAATATAAATTAAGTTCTTGGTCATCAATAGATTTATACACTACAATTTTATTTTCAGCAAAAGGTGATACGTAATCTAACATAAATTTAGTTTTAATTTGTTCAAATAGTATATTGTTTTCATCAATATTTTTTTCATTAAAAAGAATAACTGTACTAATTTTTTTGAAATTACTAATTTTTTCGATAAGATAATCATATAGATGTGTCTGGTTTCCTAATTTTTTATTTTCATCAATAAAACTAATAACATAATCTATATCAATAATAACACAAAGTTGAGCATTAGATTCTTCAATAACATCTTTTAATTCTAAAAAATCTTTGTCAAGTTGAAAAATATTTGTTTTTTCAGGTTCAATAAAATAGAATTGTTCTTTTTCCCATTCGATTTTAGTATTAATTTTTTCATCTAGAGTAAAATTAATTTCTTTTTCTCTAGTAACGTCAAAAATATAATTTAAAAAATTATTCATTTTTTCCTTCTTGTTATCAAATAACATAACATAATATTTATTAGATATGGGTATTTGTAGCTGTTCAACCATTATTAAATCACTAGTATTTATTTCATATAACTTATTAAAAAGTATATCATAGTCATTAATAATAGTTAATGTTGTTTTACTACTATCATTTTCTTTTAATAAAGGATGGTTTTGTACTGATTCAAAAGCTGACATATTATATATATAGTATTAGTGAGTTGGTTATTTAGTATCTGTAAATAGTAAATAATTAATTGAATTTTCAACATTTAATTCTATATAGGTATTATTGTTATGCATTAGTTTTTTGTCTTTTTTGGATAGATTTGTTATAATATCAGAGTCTAATTTTGATTTTAAGTCATCATAATCACTAGTTTTATCAACTGTACTTATTTTTTTATTTTGATTATTGTTTATAGATTTAATATCCGAATCATTTTGTGATGATGTTGAAGAATTAATATTATTAGTAGTTTTTTTATTTTTTAAATTATTTTGTGGAATATTGTTTGATTCTGGAATAATAATAAAATGTTTTTTAATCATGATTAAGAAATCAAAAGTATTTGTAGAATAATATTTTTTATCAAAAACATAACAAATTGCATTAATTAAGTCAAATAACTTGTAATAACTAGGTATTTCAAAACTATAGTAAATAATAGAATTAATATCATCATCAATATCAAAAAATGGTGGATGTGAATATAATTCCTTTGGTATTTTTAATGTTTTTTTAAGATTATCAATAAACTCATTAAAAATTTCATATTTATAATTATAATTTTTCATAATTGTTGTAACAAGTTTATCTGAATAGTAAAAATAATAATCGTAATATGCATAAATATAAAAATATTTAATCAGGTCAACAATAAATTTATTTAGACCAACTGAAGTTTTAATATCAGATTTAACAAATTCCAAAAACATACAAAAAGAAAGGAAATAATAATTAGTATAATCAAGAGGATTAACACATTCATACAAATCAGTAGGATGTGTTTCTAAAATTTTTAAACTAATTGTTATAAAATGAGTAATTTGTAAAAGAGTAGTGTAATCTGTAATATTATGAGATGTTAGATTAATTTTTACTAAATTATCAGTTTTTTTTAAAAAATTAAATTCACTTAATTCTTTTATCTGATAATGAATCATACTGTAATTTAGTTGATATATATAAAATTCATTATTATTACTTTCACTATTTGAAAAATTAATAATAATTTTACCACCATACTTGTTATTGCTTAAAATATATTTATCATTAAAACTTTCAATATTAACTTTAGAAGTTTTTTTTACAATAAAATTAATTAAATCATTAAGATTAATATTTACACTAAAATCACTATTTTTAACCTTTAAATCTAAAATTGATTTGGAAAATGGTATTTTTTTCATAAATTCTTCAAAATCTAGTAATATTTTTAAATTATTGTAGTTAATTATTTTTTTCCTAACAAAATCATCATAACTAGTGTAACCATTTTTTATACTAATCAAATATCTAAATAAAACAATATTAAAAATTTTTTTTGAATTACTATTTGTCATATCATAAAATTTATCAATTTGTTTAGAATTATTTGTGTATTCTTCAATAATGTTTTTTCTTTGTTCTAAATTATTAATCTTTTTTCTTATTTTTTTAGATATAAAATTATTATTAATTTTTAATATTTTTAGTATATTATCATTATGAATATTATTCATAATATTGTTAAGAATAATTTTATTGTATTTTATTTTATCTATCATTTTATAAATATCTTGATTATTAAAATCAGGACTTGATATGTATTTTAAATAATTTGTATAATTTAAATATAAAAAAGTGAACAAATAATAATTATTAATGATGTCTTTTGATTCTATTGATTTAAATAAAAGATTGTATAAATTCAAAAATATTGGTTGAAATTTTTTCCAAGAAAAATTATCATCTGAATATTTTTTTTTTATTTCATCAAACTGCAAGGTAAATAATACTTGCACATATTCATTATATAGTAGTTCTGTATCAAACATTTATATATTAAAAATATTAAAAAAAATATTTTATTAAACTTAAAAATATTGAAATATAATTTATATAGTAAAAAAATAATAAATACTATGGACGAAATAAAAAATAAACAATTTACATCTATTGACAAATTACATTCAATCAGTACAACTATTATCGGAGATATAGCTTGGTTTCAAATTTCTAATGTTGAATTTGAAAAATACAAAACATTTTTATTATTATTAAAAGATTGCATTGAATATTTTAATGAAAACAATGTTAAATATATAAAACAACACCTATCTAAAAATGATATTGAATTTGTTAAAAACAGTACATTTATAGAATTAGACGAAAACACATATATTGTATCTACTCCAATACTAAAATTTATTGATGAAATTGTATCTTTATTAGGTATTAAACGAATTTAGTAGTTCTGATTATCAGAATATTTAATATATTATAGTAAATTTTTTGATTTTTTACCTTAATTATAGTAATAAAAATGATTTTTTAATTATTTATCTAATAAAAAAAAATTGATTTAATAACATTAATATATATCATATTAATACAATATTTAAAATGAGTCAAAAACAGTCGTACAGTCAAAAGCGTTCAAATTTTAAGCCCTATTCCGATAAACAGGATAGGGGCGGTGATAGAGGAGGTGATAGAGCCGGTGTTGCCGGAGGTACTAATCGCTTCCGTGAATTTAGAGGTGACAGAAGTGAAAGAGAAAGAGCTGCTGAACGCAGATTCGAAGAAGCTTCTGAACAATTAGATAAAACATTTAGTTATGTTAGTGTTGATGATGGAAAAATGGTCGAAGACCTGTTAAATGGAGAAGATATCGTTACAACTCCAGATATTCTAGAAAATGAAGTTAAAGAGTTTGATGATATTAGAATGCCTGGTCTTGATGAAGAAGATGAAAACAATGGGTTAAAAGATAATCTTTATCGAGGTATTATGAGTTATGGTTTTGCCAAACCTTCAAGAATCCAACAGTTAGCTATTCAAATTATTCTTAATGGTAAAGAAATTATTGCTCAATCTCAATCAGGAACAGGTAAAAGTGGTGCATTCTTAATCAGTGGATTACAACTTCTTGATGAAACTTTACACAAACCACAAGTAATTTATCTTTCTAATACAACTGATCTTGCATATCAAACTTGTTCAGTTGGTAAAGCTCTTGCTCAGTATATGGATAATGTTAAATTTTCACTAACTATTGGTGGACCTCCAAGAGGTGAAAACATTAAAATGTTAGGTGGAACTTGGCAGGGTGAAAAATTAGAAGAAAGTGAAGTTGCGCAAGTAGTTGTAGCAACTCCTGGACGTTTGATTGATATGGTAGAAAATTTCCCTGAATTATTCTCTCATATTAAACTAATGGTTATTGATGAATGTGATGAAATTCTCTCATCATTTAAAGAAGATATTAAAAATATTATTTACCATATTCCATCTGAAATGCAAATATGTTTATTCTCAGCCACAATGACTGATGAAACAGTTAGAATTGCAGAAAAGATGCTTAATAAACCTAGTAAAATTCTTATTAGAAAAGAAAAAATCACTCTTAAGGGTATCAAACAAACTTATATGAGAATTCAAGGTGGTATTGAAGAAAAACTCAATACTATTATTGAAATGTTATCAAGTTGTCCTGTACAAAAGTTAATCATATATGCTAATTCTAAGAGAACTGTAGAACAACTTGAAGGATTTCTTAGAGAGAAAGATTTCCAAGTTCTATCAATTACTTCAGATATGGACAAAGCAAGTCGTATTAAAGTCCTAAGTCATTTCAAAAATAATCCTGTTAAGTGTTTAATTTCTACAGATTTACTTGCTAGAGGTATTGATATTCAACAATTGTCACTTGTTGTAAACTTTGATTTACCTCGTATTGATAACATCCAGGCTTATATCCATCGTATTGGTAGAACAGGTCGTTATGGTAAGAAGGGTCTTGCTATTAACTTTGTTTCATCAAAACTTGATTGGAACACTATACTAAGAATTCAAGCTCTATTCAGATGTGAAATTAAAGCTCTTGAGATGTCCGATATCACAGAAATCGGTAACTAAATTTATTTATTTAGAAATAAATATTAAAAAAATTGATTTTTATTTATAAATTGTTAAAATTATATTTTAACAAATAAATTAGATGGGTACAAAAGTAGAAAACATAGAGTTATATGGAACTCTTGATTCCATTGTTTCTATTCAGTCATATATTGATTTTGATACAGTTGGTACTATAGTAAATTCAGTTATAGAGTCTACAGAAATACTAAAAAAATTTAACTTTGGTGAAGTAATAACTAATACAAAGGTAATTTATGAAGAATGTATGTTTTTATTAAAAAAAAATGAAAAAATTTACAGTCAAGTAATTTTTGAATCACAAAATTCTTTAAAAACAAAGTATCATAAAGAAAATTTATTAACACATCTTTTTTGTGTTGGAACTTTTAGTTATATTATAGCAGATTTATTTGATATTGATAAAAATTATGCATTTAAATTAGGTTTCTTCCATGATATAGGTAAACCTTGGGCAAAAAAAATTATTGTTAATAAGAATAAAACTATAAATAATTATAATGCTCATCCTCAAATAGGTGAACATATTTGCGAATATCTTGGTTTAGATAAAGAAATAATTTGGTGCACTTCTCATCATATGTGTTCATGTTCTCATCATAGAAATTATAATAAAAACTATGAACTGTCAATAGATTATCAATTATTATCTTTTGATTATAATGAACTTGATAAAAAGAATATAACCAAATATATAAATTCTTTAGCCTGTTTAATGTTAGCTGATGATCTTGGTAGACTTGGTGATACTCCTGTTAATTTTAATGATTTATATGGTAATGTTATTTTTTGGAAAGAACTAGTTTTTAAAGAAAAAATTAATACTCATAATTTCATTAAAAAATCTGTTGAATCAATTTGTAAATTACATCCTGATAATTCTATAATTATAAATATGTATGGTCATAGTGGTTTCGGAAAATCTACTTGTACTAAAATTTTATATGATAAATTAACAAAACTAGGTATTAGTTGTGAAATTGCTGAAAGAGACCCATGTTATTATAAAGTTTATTCTGATGTTACTGGAATACCACTAGAATCTTTAGAATATTCTATACCATTATATCAGGAAATTTATAAATTTATTACTGATAATGAACTTAAAATTAAAGTACAAAATGAATGGATTAATAGATTAAATCAAATTCTCGATTCAGATTCTAAGGTTAAAATTATCGACTCTGTTCAATTAATGTATCCAGGTGCTTGGGAGTCAACTATTACTTCATTAAGCGAAGATGCTAAATCTACTTATCATTCTTCATTAAAGCTTGGATATTATGGATTTCCTCAATCTATATTAGAAAGAGAATATATACCAAAAACTGGCTCTTATGAAATTATACCTAGAGAACCAAATGACAGTTTTACTTGGCCTACTTTAAATTCAGAACTATCTGAAGACAAACATTTTTCTCCTAATAATATTGATATTTCTTATGGAACAATTTCACCTATAATAAATACTATTACTAATTATAAAACTTATTCTAAAATTATTGTTCCTAATGTTCAACCTCATATTCTTACTTTGATTAATAATTCTGAATATGAATTTACATCTCCAAATGACATTATTGACTATATAACTAAATTATTTCCTCCAGGAATTATTCAAGCATCAGTTGAAATTAATCATTATGCTAACTTTATTATCAGATTTAGTTATATTGATGGTAGACAAATATTTCATGGTCCATCTCGTGATTATAGAGGTGAAATGTTATTATATAATAAAATAGAAAACAGTATTTCTATTGCTAGAACATCTTTACCAGTATTTGTTGATTATTCTGATATGAGAAAAGACCCTAAGGCAGATGAACTTATCCATTCATCAAGTAAATTTAATGTAATTCCTAAATTTGATGGTTCATTATTTGTTTTAACTTGGATAAAAAAATCAAATCCTGAATATGAAAATTTTATTGATATAGTATCAGTTGCTTATCCAGATTCTTATCAAATTAATGATAATGGTATATGGTGTTTTGGTTCAAAAGGATGTATGTTTGCAAAGAATCAATTGGGAGACAGTGGTATTTTAAAAAGAATTTATAATTCTGTAAAAGCCTCTTATGGTTCTATCGATAATTTTTTAGAAACAGTCCATAAAGAAATTATTGAACAAGGTCTTGACTCCAATCCAAATGTTTCTGTTTGTTTTGAGGCTATAGATGTATCTCCAACAGATGAACTAACAGTAGATTATGGAAGAGCATTTTGTCCTATGCTATGTTGGGTAATTTGGGATGGGGAAGAAAAAAGAATCATTTTACCTGAAAATATAACATATATTAATCCAGTATCGCCAATATATACTTTTGATACTTGGGAACAAGTAATAGAATTTAAAGATAAAGCTCATGAAAGATTATTAGACGGCTCTGAAGTTGACGAACCTGAAGGGTATGTAGTATGGATTGATAAAACAAACATTGGTATTAAATTAAAACATCCAGAATACTATGTAGCTCATAAACCTTATAGTGAAAAAAATATAAAAAAAGCTAAACAAATTGAATTTGATCCAATTTATTCAAAATTAAAAACCAGACTTGTAAAGTTTAGACCTAAACCACCTATCGAAGATTTAATTAATGATAATATTTTAGATGTTAATAATATTTTTATTCAACACAAACACTTATTAACAAGTAGAAAAGATTGGGCAATTTATTGGAAATCACAAGAACATCAAATTAATAAAATACTAGATATTCTTGAAAATAATCTTACAGTTTATTATCCTATTTATAAAAATCAAATTAAAAATAAAGGTTTTAAGTTAGCTATTAAATACTTTGAAAATAGTGAAAATAGTGAAAACTTTAATCAAGAATATTTGAAATATATAAAATCATACTTATAAGATTCTTATATAAAAAGGGAACTTACTAGTTTTAAAATTAACTGCATTATAATGTAGTTCGACTTCAAATTCACTATATTTTTCTATATGATCATGGGTTTTAGGTATTTCAACATTAACCATTTTTTTAAAAAGTTTTTCTTCTCCATCAATTATAATATTTGCACTTAAAATTAATAATCCATAGATTATATCTTCTTTTCTTATTATATCGAGTACAAATGCTTTAAAAGTTCTATTTATTTTAAGTATTTTAACTAATTCGTATGCATTTGATATTTTTTTTTGTAATTTAATTTTTTCATTAATTAATTCAATATCAATATTAGCTTTTATAAATTCACTTAGATTTAAACTATTATTTGTTTCATACATAAGTAAATGATTTAACATATCAATAACCCTTCTCATAGGAGATGAGACATGACAATAATTAGAAATACCTAATGAATAATGTGCTAAACTTTCATCATTTTTTATAATTTTATAATTTGCTGAATAATTTAAAAAATTTAAACAGTATTCTGGAATTTTATCTAAATCATCAGGTAAATCTTTTTTTTCCTGAGCTCTTACAATCATTGATTCATTAATTTTATTATGTTGCATATTATGACCTGCATAAAAATTTACCCATATCATAAAAATCTCAATCATTTTATGGGAAATATCTTCACCTAAACTTATTTCTTTATACCTAAGACCTAAATTTCTAATCATACTATTAACAAGATTAACTAGTTCTTGTTTTTGTTCGTGTTGAGTATTAATTTCTTCATCAAATTGTTCATATGTTTTATTTACAATATTTGTTAGTTCTGTATATTTTACTTGATAAGTTAGAAAATTAATTTCTTTATTGATTATAAAGAGAAAACTTACGGCACGTCTTGTCTTAATTTCATCTGTTGTTTCAAGTAAACTAACATATTTGACTACATTTTCTGGTAATAAGTGGATAGGTAAATTAGAACCTTTTGTATTTGGTATGTAACAAGTATTTATACGGTTTATAAATTCCTTAAATATTTCTATCATAATAGGATTTGAAAAATCAAAATATGAAATTGGGTCAGCAATATGTATATCCAAATAATAATATTCTTCATCTGATCTAAAACTAAATCCATCGTCCAAATCAACTGAACCCAATGGGTCAACAGTTATTACTTGTCTGTTGTATTCTAATCTTGACGAATAACCTTGAATTACATCATGTTCTGGATTAAAACCCATATCTTCCCATAATTTATTATACTTTGAATTAGACATCCAATCTTTAGTATATAAGTGATGAAAAATATTTAAATCATCTTCTGGTTCTGATACAGTTCCTAATATCTGCTCAATTTGTTGAGTAGTTTTGTTAAATTTTATATATATATCCTTTGTACTAAATTCCTTATTTGTTTGTATTAAAACATCATCAGAGTTTTCTGATAATAAGTTACATTTACGCGCATTAACTAATTTTCCATTAATTGGAATTTTATACAAGTTCCTTTTGGATAAAACTAATCTCCCGATTCCTTTATCCGAATTTTTTGAAATATTATATTCACTCATTTCTTAAGTATTAAAGTATTAATATTTTAAAATATATTATATACTTTTAAAAATCAATTTTTTTAACTAGATTAATTAAAAAACTATATTATATAAAAATTATTTATTTAGGCTGATGCATTCTTGTTTGCACGTTTACCTCTGACCTTAGGAGCCTCAGGTTCCATATCAATACCGACACGAGTTTTAGCTTCGTATTTTGCTTTTGACTTAGGTTTCTCCTTAGTTTCCTTTACTTCCTTGGTTTCCTTGTCTTCAGTATCTTTTTTACGGTATTTCTTTTCGACTTTAACGAAACCTTCCATAGATGGCTTTTCTTGTTTGACTTCCTTTTTCTCAGGTTCATCCTTCTCATCTTTTTCATCTTTCTCATCAGTATCACGAGGACTACGGTTGAAGGTATAAGAGTCATTGTTAAATTCTTGTTCAGCATCCTTAAAGATTCTGCGTACAAGATGATTATGAGTTTTAGCCTTAGTACGTGAGGTAAATACTATTTTCTCATCTTCTTCATTCCATCTCATGCGAACAAAAGAATCACGTTGTTTCTTTATCTTAGCAGCAACTTCAGCGGTACATGAATACTCTGAGCTAGTCTTAAACTTTGATACAGTAAAAGGTCTTACTTTCGCAAGTTCACCCATGTGCTCTGAGCTTAGAGTAAAGAATATATAACCCTTGTAGTGTGAAAATTTGAGACCATGACGAGTTCTGAAATCCTTGAGAATATCAAAAATCTTTGATTGGTCATCGTTCTCGTTATAACGAATAAAGCATGTCATAACACGAGGGGTAGTTGCATCAGCCATATTGTTTTGTTCAGTAGACATTGTAGGTTGCTATTATATAATTAAATATATGTATTTAATGTTTAAATCAATTTTTTTTAATTAGTATTTTACTAATAATATATCTTATTTTATTTAATAAAATTAATAAAAAATTGAAATTTATTAAAAATATTTATAAATTATCATATATAAATTATCTATTATGTCAACTCAACAAGTATCAACAGGAGCTTCATTAATTCAAAAAAAAAGACTTAGTAATGAAAGTAAACTATTAAAACAACAACCTCTTGGATATATTTCTGCTTATCCTGATGAACATAATCCTCTTATTTGGTATTTTCTTCTTGTTGGACAAAAAGGCACTCAATATTATGGAGGACAGTATATTGGTGAAATACATCATTCACCAAAGTATCCTGCTGAACCACCTGATTATTACATGAGAACTCCTAATGGAAGATATGAAATTGACAAGAAAATTTGTCTTACTAATTCAAGTTATCATAAAGGTGATTGGTCTAGTACTTGGAATATTCTTAGTATTCTTATAGCTTTTTATTCAATTTGGCTGGATGATGGAGAACACGGCATTTCTCATATTAAAAAAAGTCCTGAAGAAAGAAAAAAACTTGCTAACGAATCAATCCAATTTAACAGAACTAAATATGCAAAGATTTATGAAAAGTTCGATTTCTCAACTTTAACTGATGATGTCGATAATGCACCTAAAGTTAAACAAACTGTTAGCACTGAAACTAATCAAACTGGACAAACTAATCAAACTACTGAATCAGTTCAAACTACTGAATCAGTTCAAACTACTGGATCAGTTCAAACTACTGAATCAGTTCAGACTATTAATACCGAAACTGTCCAACCAGTCCAACAAGTTAATACTGAAACAAAAGTTGAAGAACATAGTAAAATTCTAGTTGAAACACCTAGTGTTTTTTCAGGAAATCTTGTTACTAAGTTTGAGGAAATGAATAAGGAAATTAATAAAATTAACAACAAAATTAAATTACAAGAAGATGAGATTAATAATCTTATCAAAGAAATTGCTACCAACAAATAAATATAATAAAAACTTTAAGTTTTTGATTATTACAGTTAAAATTATTTTGTATAGAAAAAATTTAGCTTAATTTTATATATAATTTATCATAAACTATTGTTATTATTACTAATAACAATATATCCTATAGTTATAAAAAATTGAAAAAAAATGAAATTAAAACATTATAAATACATTTTAATATATATATATACTAATACAAAATGAAAAACGCCGGAGGTAAAAAGACTAAAGGAAGAAAGAAGAACAAGAAAGAAAGAGAGTTAATCGATAAGGTCGAAAAAGGACAAATGTTCGGTAAAATTGTAGGTAACAGAGGAGAACATTTTATGGTACTCTGTTCAGACAATATCGAACGAAGAGCCAAAATCTTGGCTAAAGTTAGAACTGGTCCTCGGTTATTTAAAGAAACTTTTGTAGTTGTATCGTTAAGAGAGTTTGAAAGTGAACAAAAAAATTGTGATATTATTGGATTGGCTAGTCCACCCAAAAATATTCTAAGAATTTTTGATGTTAACGAAAAAGTAGCTGATTGTGGTTTTGAATTCGATGATTCTGATGATGACTTTATTGACATTGCAGAAAATAGAAAAGCAGCTAGTTCAAATACTGATTCTGATTCAGATTCAGGCTCAGAATCTGATTCTGACCCTTACGGTATACTTCCAAATAAAAAAGTTTCTTCTCCTAAGGAGGTTAAAAAAGGAAAAACCAAAGAAAATCCAGTAGTCAACATCAAGTCTGATACCACTTCTGATGTTGTTGCAGTAGAACAAGGTGAATCAAAAGAGACTCAGGTTAAAGCTGAGGAACTTGATGAAGATTCAGATGCCGATGAAGGCATGAGATCATTTATGGATGATTTATTAAATGGTCGAAACGTGGTTAAAAGTTCGTCTACACAAAATGTTACTTATACACGTCAGGTTAAAAATAAAAAAGTTAAAAATACTAAAGCCAAGAAATCTTATCAATCTCGTACAAGTATAAATGATGAGGATGATGATGAAGTTTATATTGTTCCAGGTACAACAACTAAAAAAACTGGTGATATTATTGATGGGGAAACTGGAGAACCTAATCCAACTGAAGGTGTTGTTGGAAGTATTCAAGGTGAAAAGGAGAATAAATATCAGAAGAATTCAAAAGAAACTAAAGATGAGAAAGGAGGTAAGGGAATATCTGGTAAAGATTGGGATACTCTCTGAGTGTTATTTTATTTGTACATTTACACAGTATTTGTAAATTTTTTATTAGAAATTAAAAACAATCGAAAAAATAAGATTTATTTAGAAATAAAGAACTTGAGAAAGTTTCAAACAAATACGTTAAGTTTTTTATATAAAAATTGATTTTTACATATTTAAAGTTTTAACCTTATTAATAATATATTAGTATATGTCATTAAATAACATATTGATTAAAAATAATGTAGGTAATGTAGGGATAAATAGAGTTCCAAGATTATTAAGTGAACTTGCAGCTAAATGTAATGGAAGACATGATCAATGTTCAAAATATGCTAGCACTTATAAATTAGAACCAAATAATCCAGAATTTACACAAGAACTATTTACAAAATACTTGTCTCACATTAATTCAAATAACTCTTCATATAACTCTTGTTTGTCAACTTATAATGGTAGACATTTAGATGTTCAATATTTTATTATTGATGGTTCAAGTAAGTTTATAATAGACCCATCATTCTATGGAACTATATTTTTAAATATATCAGATAACTTTTTACTTGATATTATTAAAAATCAGATTAAATTAGATAATAATCACATTAATAAAATTGTTAACTGTGAAAATTTAAATACTGGAAATTATGGTTATGGTCAAACAAATTTAATTAATTTTTTAATGACAAGTTGTGTATCAAAATCTAAGACAATTGCTTATATATTTTCTTTGATGAATGTTGACCAATTTATTAGTATCATTAACAAAATAAAAAATTCAATAAATCATTCAAATGAAAGTATTATAGCCGATTATATTAAATCATATTCTAAAGAACTTTTAAATAAATCTGCTTCATGTATTCAAATGATTAAAAATCTACCATACAAATCATCAATTATTAGAGAACTTTATAAAATTGTTTCTTCATCTACTGGTACTAAAGCTAATACTATTGAATATAAACAAGAAATTTTAGAAAAAGCAATAATTAATCTTGATAAATCACTAATTTTACTTATTATGGAAAATTCACAAGATATTAAACCTACCGATAAAAATGTCGATAGTCTGATATCAAAAGCATATGTAAATTCTGGATATAGAGGTGCTTCAAATAATAAAGTAATTGCTGAAATTATGGATATATTTATTATGTGTGGATTAAATGTTACAAAAGAACTTATCATCAAATTATTAAATAAAACTTGTTATATAAGTCAAATTGAAAAATATGGTGTTAAAATTGATTCTGATATTTTGTATGAATGTTCTAAATATTCATATTATCCTTACAAATTTGATTGTAAACCACCTATTTCAGTGCTTATTAAAGAATGCTCCAAGTCTGATAATTTAGAAACTATTAAAAAACTTAAGGAATATGGTGGTGAATTTAATTCTACTTGTTTACTAGAAGCATGTAAAAACCCAAAAAATGGTAGAACAATTAAATATCTTGTTAATGAATGTGGAGTAAAATCTAATAATGATTGTATTAAGGCTTTCCAAGAGGCTCATCATCTTGAAGCATTAGATTGTATTATTAAAGGATACAAACCCGCAGAAGACGAAATCGCATCTACAAAAAATACTCATAACAAATTTGTAGAAATTAATAAAGATTCTCTTGTTACTATTCTCCCAAGAGATATTACTTTTGATAGAAATGATAAAAGTATTGATTTCACTCTTAAAGCTAAGATTAAAAAATTCTTTGATTACAAGAAAAAAACTATAAAATATATAGATATTTATGAATTAGTTTTAAAATATCTCATTGATAAAAAACTTGTGATTTCTAATTATTTTATTCTTGATGCTGAAATTGCAGCAATGCTTAAATTAGAAGCTTGTATGGTGTTACATATAGACCAGTTGCATAATATGATTAGCTATTTTATCGACCCTGTCTAATTTTTTTATTATATAAATAATTAATTTATTAATTTATTTTCTTGAACTTCTTTTGGACTTTTTAGAAGTCTTCTTGGATTTTGATGCTTTCTTTGAATTTTTTTTAGAATATTTCTTACCACCTTTCATTGATTTTGATGTTTTCTTTGATTTAGAAGCTTTTTTTGATTTAGAAGCTTTTTTTGATTTAGAAGTTTTCTTTGAGTATTTTTTACCTCCTTTCATTGATTTTGAGGCTTTCTTTGAGGTCTTTTTGGATGTTTTCTTTGAAGCTTTCTTTGAGGTCTTTTTAGAAGCTTTCTTGGAATATTTTTTACCTCCTTTCATTGATTTTGAGGCTCTCTTTGAGGTCTTTTTAGATAATTTCTTTGATTTGGATGTTTTCTTTGAAGCTTTTTGTGAAGCTTTCTTAGAATATTTCTTACCACCTTTCATTGATTTTGAGGCTTTCTTTGAGGTCTTTTTGGATGTTTTCTTAGAAACCTTCTTAGAAGCTTTCTTAGAATATTTCTTACCACCTTTCATTGATTTTGAGGCTTTCTTTGAGGTCTTTTTGGATACTTTTTTAGATGATTTCTTTGAGGACTTTCTACTTGTTGATTTTTTCTTTTTACCACCTCCACCTAACAATAATTTATTTAATTCAGCAGATTCAGGGAGAGGACCACTATTACCATCTCTGATTGTATCAATAACAAGCTGTTTTAAAGTATAACCTTCTCTTCTACTTACTTCTTTTACCATTTCATCCAAACCAGATTCACTATTTAAAGCATTTAAAACATCTTGGACTGCTTTTCTTTCTTGCTCTGTTAATTCTCCCCTTAAAGAATCACGTAAAACTTTCTTAATAGCTTCAGCATTCATACCATCTATTCCAGCGACCATGGAATTTCTATCAAAATTATATTCAGTTAAATTTACTCCTGGAATTCTTAAAGAATGTATAATATCATTAATTTGTCTATCTATTACTCCAGCTTTAAATTTATGTTGTCCAGGATCTGTTTCTCCTGCTTCAAGTTCTTCACATAACTCTTCAAGTCGTTCTCCTAAGTTTTGAATAAATCCTTGGCCTGTTGGTCTATCAACACCATTTCTTCTTAAAAATACAGCAACATCATCTATAACATTTTTTATAGTTAAATTAGAAACTTGAGAACTTGATGAAGAAGGTCTAGGTGCGACTCTAGGTCTAGATTGAGTTACTGGTACTGGTTCAGTTACTGATTCAGGTGCTCCACTAGCAACTCTACCTCCAAATGCATTAACAATAGCACTAGCAATTGCTCCAAAGCTTTGTGCTCCATCTAAAGCAGTAATAAGAGGACCTTTTTTTGCTTCAGGTAATGCATTTAATTTAGCTACAAAATCTGGAGGTAATGCTAACATAGCATCTCCATCTACGGCTGGAACTGCAGGTATAGGTGAACCAGGAGTTAATTCTGTTAATGTTTTAAGCCAAAATTCAAAAGGAGAAGTACTTTGTACAGCATTTTGAATGTCGGCAGGGCATATTAAAACACCACCTTTTTGATTAATTTTTCTATTAATTCTAGGCATTATATATATATAATACTATATAATTTTTTGAAAAATTGATTAATTATAAATATGTAATTATAATATCTATATTATAAAAAATGCAGTCCTATCTTATAAATTTTAAGAAAAGACAAAATTTAAAAACCGATTATATATTAAAAAAATATTACAAAAACTATAAAATTAATGATCAAGAAATACATATACTTTTTAAAGACGATAGTACTTTTACAAATTTAACTTTATTTTGGGATAATGTTAAAATTACTTATATTATTGCAGATGTAGAAAAATGCTCAAGTAATTTTATTGAGAAAATAGAAGAAATAAATAGTATGATTGATGATTTTGAAAGAGCAGAAGATGTTCTTTTAGAAATTAACAAATTATGGAAAAATAAAATAATATTTGTTGAAAATAAAATAGAAGTAAAAGATAAAAATCATAAAGAATTTACTGATAAATTAGAGACAATAAAATCAAATTATATTCAAAATGAATCAGCATATTCAGACATAACAAGTAAATTATTTACATTCAGATCAATGATTGAGATGTTAGGAGACCAAATATCAAAAATATATAATGATGACAGATTTGATATTGAACTCGAGGAGTTTTCAAGTTTAGAAAATATAAATATAACATTAAAAAATTTTAATTTTAATAATTCTCAAGATTTAAGAGTTATTATAAAACTTACAGTATCATTAAATTGGATAAAGAATCCACCAAGCTTTATAATTTCTTCAAACAAAATTCTTAGAGACAATATTTTACAAGTGATTGAAAAATTAAAACCATTTTCTGATGTTAAATCTTGGTCAATAAAATATTCAGTGTTTGATACTATTTCCAATATTCACAATATGATAGATAAATACGGAGAAATTCATGTGGATAATCCAAATGAATTTGAAACAATAATAAATGATTTAGAATACTTATTTTCAATCAAAAATATAAATATATCTCCATCAAAATTACTTGAATTATTTGATAAAGAATTGTTAAATGATTCACCTAAAAATAAATTTAGTAAAAATAATTATTTCATAAATGAAGGTCCTAAAAACAATACTCAATATTGGAAAAAAGGTACTGGTTATGGTCATGAGAATGCAAATGGTAATAATTGGGATATAGAGCAGTATGTATCTAATCTTAATAACAAAAAAAAGACTATTGGTATAAAAATGAAAGATTTTATTGAAAAACTTTCTTCAGATAATATTACTAAATATTTTGATAAAGTATTAGAACTCTTACAATCTTATATGAATGATAGTGAGGTATCAGGAGAATTAGTATCTGATATAGCTAATATCATAGTTAAATACAACAAAATTTTTAATAACTTAAAACCAAATTGTATTAAATTAATTGCTCAGATAAAAGAATATTTAAAAGACAATGATATTAATCATGATATAAATTTAGAAAACAACAAGGAAATAGAAATTATAAATAAAATAGTAAAAGAAAAAACAGAAGAGAAACTAGATGATTTTCAGAAAATATTTTTAGATTATAAATTTAAATTTGTTGATGCTTCTTACAAAGGATTTTATTATGATAGTGTAAAAGTGGGTGGTCTTAATATTCCAAGTGCCCAATCTTTAAATAATACTCAAATATCAAGATTACAAAAAGAGTTTATAATACTAAAAAAGACAATAAGTATAAATAAAGATGCATCAATATTCTTTACAGTTGATAAAGCAAATATACATAAAATGAGGTATATAATTACTGGACCGGTAGGTACACCATATTCATATGGTCTTTATATCTTTGATATGACTATAACAAATGATTTTCCAAATAAACCTCCTGTTGTTAATTTTGTAAATAATGGTAACAAAAGATTTAATCCAAATTTATATGATTGTGGAAAAGTATGTTTAAGTTTGTTAGGTACATGGAATAGTTCAGAAAAAGGCGAAATGTGGAACTCTTCAACATCAACCTTTAATCAGTTACTAATATCAATTCAGGCACAAATATTAATTGATGAACCATATTTTAATGAACCTGGTCACGAAAAATATATTGGAAAACCTCACGGTATTGAAAATTCAACTAAATACAATTGGAATATTCGTAAATACAATTTAGACCATGCAATAAATGATTTAATTGAACGAGTAATTAATGATTCTCAATATCATGAATTTAAATTTATTATACGTAATTATTTCAAGTATCATGAACAGAATATTATTAAACAAAATCAAATATGGTATGAAGAAATGCCTGCAGGTATGAAACAATCTTTTAAATCAAGTATGGATAAATTTGAAAATCTAGTAAACAAACTGTAATTAAATTTATATAAATTTTATGTATAATGGAGTTAAGTATTAATTTTTATGAATTAAATTACTTTGAGAATAAAAATGTTTATCTTCACAGTATAAATCTAATTTTTTTTTTATATTTTCACAATCAACAAAATCTCTATATTTTTCTCTTGCTAAAGATTTACATAATAACAAACTATTTAGAGTATTGAAACAAAAATTTTTATTAGTTTTATTAGTTTTATTAGTTATATCAATTTTATCTTCTAATTCTATAAATTCAACCATTCTATAGTGATATTTTTTATATTATATATCAAATAAAAAAAGTAAAAATTTTGAAAAATAAACATTTATATATTTGTTAAAAAACATATATACTATGACCAAAAATTATGAGTAGTGTAGAATACAACGATGATTTGGGATGTGAAACAATTAGGAGAGAGTATAAATTACTTATATTTAATCCAATCATCGTTGAACCTGAGCAATGTATAGAATTGCTAAGGTCTGGGAGATGGATATTTAATAAATCTACAGAACTCACAATTAGAAATTACTTGAGAATATATCTTCCAAAGTATATTGCAACTTACACACATCCATTAACTCGTATTGAGAATGGAGAATTTTATTTGGGAGTTAATGATGATGGAATAATTTATGGAATTCCTTATATCGGAGCAATACCAATAGAAATTATTCAAGAAGAAATTCATAAAATTTTTGACTCTATGATTAGACTTAGAGGTCCAGTTCCTGAAATTTTACATAGATACAAAGAGAAAATATCAATTAAAGTATTAAAAGTTAAAACTAATTTTATTCCTGAAAGAAATTTGATTTACGAAGAGTTTATAGAAAAATCAAATGAAATAATGCGGAAACACGAATTATATATTCAAAAAAAAAGAAAGAAAGAACAGCTTGTAATTAAATATACAAGTAAACTTCATGAAATGCTAAATGATAGAGATATCAGAGAAGATATTACAAATTATATTAGGGAAAAATCAGGTTACCAAAAAAAATATTTCAAGACAAAATTTTCATCAGTATATCATCTTTGTGATGTAAGAGATTATTATGATTTTATTTTTGAATTAAAATCATTTCATCAATATAAAGGGACTAAACATGAAGAAATAGATACTTATAAAGAAGACCCCACAAGTATTTTTTATTGGGTTACTAAATGGAAAGATTCTAAAAATGCAATGTTAAAACAATTTAAACCTAAATCTCCTAAAATGTCGAACTGTAAAAATTATCCAATGTTTTTATTATCTCAAGTTCATAGAATGATACCTATATGGTGTAGAGCTAACCCTCAATTAAAAGTTTATATGATTAAAATTAATATTCCTGGAAATTTAGATTCGAACTCAATTATTGAGTATTTGGATTTAGAAGGTAATTGGATTGAAAGTTACAGAAAGATAGAATATGGTCAACCTCAAAGTTGTCCAACAAGTTACTTTTTTTAAAAAAATTGATTCAAATAGTATATATAAATATAATTATATAAACTAATAAAGTAATTAAAATGAGAATAGTAAGTGCTAATATTGTTGGATATTATTCCTATAAACCCGATATCGAGATAGTATATTATGGTGAAAAACAAGAAGTATCTAAAGAGTGTGTAATTTGTAAGAGACAGCTTTTTGAGCCAAGTTATGACACAGTTTCTGATAATAAAAATATTTTCAGAGAGACAGAAATCCTAATAGGTAAATGTGGACATTTGTTCCATGGAGACTGTATGGGTAAATGGTTAGAAACTTCCCATGATTGTCCAATTGATAAACAAAAATGGTGTGTTCATCGTATTGCTGACACAACAACTAAACTTGAATTATGTAAAAGACAATGTTCTAATGATTTTAAATTTAATACCAATTACATTAAAAATAAATTTGACCAAGCTCGTAAAACCGTTAAAAATATGCAAAATTAAATTAGTTTAATTATATTTTTCAAGTAATTTTTCTAAATTATTACAAGGTATAATATTACAACCTAAATAAAATAGTTTGTTATGTAATTCATTATCTTTAGAAAATGAATCTATTAAATTATAGTCTCCAACTGTCATGTTATTATATATTTTTCCAATAATTTCTCTACAACTTCTATTTCTTTTATAAAAAAGTTTAAATAATTTATCTTTAGAGTCAGTAAAATTTGGATTTTCCATAAAATTTTTTGAAGCTGATACTATTTGTTTAGATTCATCTATTTTATAGTTAGTTTTTTTCTTTAAATAATTATAAATCTTTTTTTCTAATTTACTTGGAACAAAAGGAACTTCATCTAAATTAAATACCATTGCACTATTATTACTATTTTCAGCAATCATATAGTTTAATTTTTTTTTAAAATAATTTAATGATATTCCATAATCACATTCTGTTTTACCATTTACTTTATTTTTTAATTTATAAACAAATTCGATTAAATTGTTTCTGTTTGAAAAATTTTGGTAGTTATTTAAATTAGTATCATTCTCTAATATATATACATTATATGAATTTCTACATGATTCACAAGGTAAACATGTTCTTAATGATAAGAAAAAATTTCTAGCATTTTCAATAGTCTTTTGATCTGGTTTTTCAGGATATGTTGCAACAAAAGAATATATCGTGCTCCAAAAAACTGGACCCCATAAATAAGGTTTTATATTACCAGGCATTCTATATATAATATATTATATTATATAAAAAAATTGATTTCAAAGATAGAATGTAATGTATTTATAATTAAATATACTAATATACTAATAATACAACTAATATAATGTCTAGTATAAAATCAAAATACGAATTAGATATATTTCAAACGCAAGCTTGTGAACACATTGATAATGGTTATCATGTTCTAGTTTCAGCTCCAACTGGTTCAGGTAAAACAGCTATAGCAGAATATGCTATAGAAGTTACAAAAAACAAAAATAGTACAACGCAAATTATTTATACTTGTCCAATTAAATCTCTATGTAATGAAAAATACAGAGATATGGTTCTTTCTTATGCATCAATAAATTCAACATACACAATTGGTTTAATGACTGGAGACATTATTATTAATCCAGATGGTGATATTATTATTATGACTACAGAAGTTTTATTAAATTTAATAAATAATTCAGAAAAAGAGTTTAATCCCGGATGTGTAATTTTTGATGAAGTCCATTATATAAACGATGATGGTAGAGGTCATGTTTGGGAAAAATGTATTATTTATGCACTTCAAAAATATGATGCTTTACTTGTATTACTAAGTGCAACAATAGGAAATATTGATTCATTATTAGACTGGTTAAATTCAGTTAATGAAACTAAACAATTTAAAAAAGTAATTAAAACAGAAAGACCTGTTCCTTTAATTGAATATCTTGTTGATAATACTAAAATCAGAAAATTAAAAAAACATCTTGATGAAGGTGAAGTTATTAATATTACAGATGAACCTGCTCCTGAAGAATATGAGCTATTAGAATTGAATGACTACAATTATAATAAAGTAAAAAAATATTGGGGAAAAATTGAAGACTTTGGTTATTCTGTAAACTATGAATTACAAACTTTATGCAATCAAATTGCTTCTCATCCTAGTTTAGGAATTCCAGCCATTATATTTGTACTGTCAAAAAACAGATGTATTAGTTATGCAGAAATGTGTACATCTACTTACGTTGATCACAAAGAGCAATCTGAAATTTTAAATTTTTATGATGAAAATCTTAAAGAGTTTAGTACTTGTTCTCAATATATATATTTAAGAAAAACGATTTCTAAAGGTATAGCTTATCATCATTCAGGTTTAATTCCAAAAATTAGAGAGGTTGTTGAATTTTTAATTAAACGCAAACTTATCAAAATTGTTTTTGCTACTGAAACATTTGCTGTAGGACTTAATTTTCCTGTTAAAACAGTAGTAATGACTGCTTTAAATAAACCATCTGAAAAAGGTTTTAGAAATCTTCTAGTTTCAGAATATAAGCAAATGGCTGGACGTGCTGGTCGTAGATTTATCGATACAGTAGGTAATGTTATTATATGGTTATATAATGACAGACCTAAACATAAAAATCCTTATCCAAATTGGGCTGAGATTAATTCAATTGTAGCTGGTCCTGTTGATAATGTTAAATCTAAATTTGTTATCGAACCAAATTTTCTCCTTAAAAATCTAGATTCATTTAGAAACATTAGTCAAATGAGTTTTAAATATTATAATACTGATACTGCTGGAGTTAAAAAAGAATTTGTTGTTCCAGCCAAATATGTTAAATTATTTGAAAGTGATATTAAAGCAATCGAATTTAGTAAACAAGGTATTAGCTTTGTTGATAAAAATTACAAAAAAAATATGGGAAAACTATCTAAAGATGAACAGAAAGAATATAAAGCTCTTCTAGATAGTTATAGACTTCAATCAATTAAAACTGATTTTGAAGTCTATCTTGATACTGAATATGGACTAATTAATTTTCTAGAATCAAACAATTTTATTACTAAAAGTGAAGAAAATTATATTCTAACACATAAAGGAGAACTAGCTTCTTATTTTAATGAAATTAATCCAGTGTTTTTTGTTGAAAATATGGAATATATATTAAGTCATAGTGAAAATATTATACCTATTTTATCAATGTTTACCGATGATGGTATTGGTAATAAAGAGGACCAGGACCCAAGTATTTTTGAAGACGAAATTGTGGGTTATTTTAATTCAGTGATTTCCACAAAATACTCTAAATTTGTTAATATTTTACCTAAATGGACATTCTATCCTGAAAACTATTTTTTAATAAAAACTTGGCTTGATAATCCTGAAATAACTTTGGATGATATAATTCAAGTTTATGACGTTGATATGGGTCTCATGGTACGAATCTTAATTAAAATGTACCAGATAACTGATGAATTAATAATGAAACTAGTTAAAATAAATCGCACAGATCTAACTGAATATCTTGCAAGTAAAAAAGAGTTATTAATTAGATATCCTATCAAATTAGAAAGTCTTTACATAAATAATTAATTTTACACTTTCAGTTTATTTTTTATAATATTGACTTAAAAAAAATTTAATATTAAATTAATTATGAATAGTAATAGTGAAACAGAGATTGATACTAATTTAAATTCTGACTCGAGTTCAGATGAATTTATCGATATTGAAGAAATATTAGAAAGAAATAATCAAAAAAAATTAGATATATATCAAATTCAAATAAATGATGACAAATTAAATTTAAAAGTTATTGGAAAAGAATTTTTTGCTCCTGATGTAATTATCAAAGAAAACTTTGGACCAGATAAAAATATGAGTTTGTATTCATGTGTTTATACAGATGAAGAACTTTTTGAAAATCTAACTTGTAATCAAATTTTTTTTCCTTTAGTAAAACTAGTTATTAATTGTTCGCCTGATGATATAACTACTTTTAGTATAGCAGTATTATTCAATAATTTACATAATCTAGAAAATATTTCTCCTGATGACATTACTGATTTTATGTTATATCTAGTTTATAATAAAAAAAATAATGAAAGAGTACATACTAAAGAATTAGAAAAAAACATTAATTCTGATAATATAATTGAAAAATTAATAGAATATGCTAATATAGTATTAGAGTAAATAAAGTAAAATATTGAAATAATATTAAAAAACTAATATATAAATTATTTATTTTGATGAACGATGAATCAATTGTCAATGTTTATACAGATGGATCATTAGTGAGAAAAGGTAAAGATATATATTGTGGTTATGGTATATACTTTCCAAATGGAGAATATAAATCGATAAGTAGAAAATTTACACATGAACCTATAACAAATAATAGAGCAGAACTTTATGCGATACTAAAAACAATAATAATTTGTAATATAGTAAATTTACAAAGAACAAGAGATAATAAAAAACCAGTAAAATATGTAAATATATATTCTGATTCAGAATACAGTGTAAAAACATTTAATATTTGGTTAAAAAACTGGGTTAAATTAAATAAAAAATATTTGAACCAAGATATAATTGATGAAATTAGAGACCATATGGATAATGCTCCTTTTGAAATTAAATTAATCCATGTTAGAGCTCACACTGGAAAAGATGACCCTCATTCTAAGGCAAATGCTGTAGTAGATGAATTAGCAAGAAAAGGTGCATTTAGAAAAAAATAACTTATGTACACCATACTAATGAACAAGATGAACATAATGTTAAACAAGCTATACACATTCCCATTGCTTGTTGAGTTGGTAAAGGTGATAATGAATATGTAGATATAAAACCAGCTGCTGCTAAAGACATTATACACCATATTGATGTTGAGAATCCTGTAAAGAAAAAACCCTTACCTAGTTTTTTTTGAAACATAAAATAAAAACTACACATCAATAAACCTGATAGTAAAATATACATTGGTAATAAACTTGCTCCGATCATTATTAAATACTTATATATAATCTTTTGATAAAATAATTTAATTTATTATAACAAAATTAAATTATATTCTAATAAAAAAATGTATTCTATACTAAGCCATTTATAAAATTGTATATATTGATTACATTTTTTAATCTTATTTTCGAATCTTTAATCTGATTTTCTGTTGTCTCAGTATTTATTATATTATTTGTATTGGATTCTATATTTTTTTCCATTAATTCCAATTCATTTTCCAAATTATTAATATCAATATTCTCATCGAGAGGAGAATCTTGTATATATTCTAATTCATTCTCAATAAGACCATAATATTTAAGTGTCCAACATAAATTATTAAAATATATTGAAAATCTTTCTAAATCTAAATTCTTTTTATTGAATTTAACTTTTTTATTAATAATTATATAACTTATATAATTTATTAGATTACTTTTTTTAACTTTATTTTTATTTATTATTGATTTATTACCATGAGATATATACTTTTGATAACATGAAATTAATGTTTCATAATTAATATTTGATATTTTAGGTATATAATCATTCCCTAGTAAAATAATTATAAGAATATAATCAGGTCCAAAGCTTTTTACAAATTTATCTCCATTAAATATAGGTTTTGATAGATTTACTATTTTATTTACATCTACAAATTTTATTGGACGTAAACTTGTCATCACATCAATTAATATATTTTTTTTTATAATTAATGAATAAGATATCAAAATCATGTCTGAATCTTTACTTAATATACATATTTTATTATGATCAGATTGATTAATTTTATCTAATATTTTAAGATCAGCTTCTCCCTCAATTGTATCATCTGATATGTTTATCTGAAAATTTAACATATGTATTTTTTTATATTTATCAATTATATCTACAATATATGTTTTAAAAGTTGTTAAAATTTGTGAACCTGGATAAATTGATTGTTTATCATAATCATCTGATTCTTTTTTATATTTATTTCTTAAAATATGAGTTTGTTGTTTTGGATTTGAAGGCATTTTTTTATCATAATGTCCGTCATAAACCAAATTTATTGTTTTTGATACTTTTAAAGTCTCAAAAATATACCCAAAATAATCATATATTCTTGAATAAAATTGTGCATCGTTTTGACACTTGTAAATTAAATAATGAACCATATAATTACAATCAATATATATATGTTCATAATTTCTTGATTTTTTATCGGGTTCTTCATGATTTAAATATTTTAAATAATCTTTAATACCCATTTGTAAAATTATTATTATAATTAGTAATAATTTTGTTTTCAAATCAATTTTTTTATTCTAAATTAAAATTTATTATTTGATCATATATTTCTTTGATACTTAAAGATTGTACAATATCTTTTTTATCACTTGATATAAAAACTTCCATTATATCATCACCTGTTATTGAACCATTTTCTACTATCATTTCGGATACTTTTTCAATTATATCAGAATTATTTTTTAAATTTGATGTTATTATATCAATTAAATAAGTATTAATTTTTCCTAATATTTTTTCTACTGGTTCAGGTACTTTTGTTGTTTCATAAACATTGTCTATATAATTAAATTTAGGATATAACATACCATTCATTACTAATCTTTTTAAGATTTTTCTTGCTTTCATATAATCGTCTTCTGCACCACATGTTACTTCATTCATAAAAATCTTTTCTGCACATCTTCCAGAATATAATATCATTACTTGTCTTAGTAAATTATTTATTGATGTACTCATTATTATATCTTCGTCATCTTGTGTATACATTGTGTAACCTAATGTTTTTGATGTTATACTTATACATATTTTTGTTGGTAATGTTGATTCTTTTAATAAAAATGACATTATAGCATGTCCTGTTTCATGATATGCTATAAGTTTTTTATTTATTAAATTTATCTTTCTTTCTCGTTCTAATCCTAAGATACATTTATTAATTTCTTTATCTATGTCTAATGTTGATGGTTTTATCTCTAAATTAAAGTTTTCTGGTTTAACATTATCATCTAATAATAACGTTCTTTCATATACCTTATTGGTTTTTACCATGTTGATTATTTTTTTTATATCAGAACCAGTTAGACCATATGTTAATTTAGATATTTTTTCCAAATTTATTGATTCATTCATTAGTTCACCCAAATATAATTTAAACAAATCAATACGTTCTTCAAATGTTGGATGAGATATATGAATAATTTGGTCTACTCTCCCTGCTCTTAATAAAGCTTTATCAATTTGTTCTTCAGGCATATTTGTTGCAAATATTACTATTATACCTGATTCAGTTTTTAATGAATCTAATTCTGCTAATAACTTGCATAGAGTTGAACCAAATTCTGTTGATGATGTAGACGTATCTGCTGAAAAAACTCTTCTTCTAATTAAAGTATCAGCTTCATCAATAAATATTAAACATGGTTTTGATGCCCTTGCTTTTGCAAACAAATTTGTAATTGTCATGGAACCTGAACCTACAAATATCTTATTAATATCTGAACCACTTGTAAAAATATAATTTATACCTGTTGATTTTATTATAGTTTTTACTAAATGCGTCTTACCACAACCTGGAGGACCACACAATAATATACCTTTTGGTAGTTCACATGTGTATTTTTCATATAAACTACTGTGTTTTATATGATTAATAACTTTGTTTATGTCTTTCTTAATATTTGAACATCCTACAAAATTATCAATAGATACTTTATTATCTTTATCAGATTTTACATCAGAAGAACTGAAAACATAACCCATTACTCCATTTGATGAACCTCCGAAAATGTTTAATCCTAACCAAATTAACATAATTATAAATGTCCACGGTATAGACAATCCAGATTTAGTAGATTGTTTAACAATTTGTAAATCACTTATAGTATGATTATATAAACCAAAATCTATTTTAGATACTACTGGTTCAATGTATTTAGCACAAATATATGTTGTATTTAATTTATCATTTGGTTCATATATACAATGATCTTCTCCGACACTAAATACCTCAGTAACATTTGATAACAAATTAATCCATTCATTATTATTTATATATTTAAATTCATGATTTATTGGAGAATTTATTAATGACAATAATATTGCCAGAAAAAAACCTATAATGTAAATATATGGAATTTTCATTTTTGGTATATTTAAATTATAATATAATTATTTATTTATTTACTGTTTAAAACTCATTATTTTTTTTTTATATAATTCTATAATAATGTAT
>JACCDO011501536.1_pt1 | contig 34340 bp, 29 predicted proteins | sample 7446101 | NCBI WGS metagenome assembly JACCDO01 (sample SAMN15323440, study PRJNA562643) | freshwater metagenome | isolation source: river surface water | place: USA:Blue River Watershed | collected 2017-08-16 | reverse complement strand
TTCTAATGATTCAATAATATAAGATTTATAATCTTCTTTCTCTTTATCATTTAGTCTTAATATTTGCTCAAAGCTTTCCAAAAAAGAAGGTATTTCAGGAAAATCTTTTATATTACTCATAATTTTAGCAATCATTCTACTTGAATTTTCTGATATAGTCTGATAAATACTTAAATAACTGTTACCAAATAATATAGCATATTGAAAACCATGATAAGTCATGTCATCAGAATTTTGAAATGGTATATATTCTGGGTTGGATTCATCTGGTTTCGGTAATCGCGATACTTCTGATGCTAATCTTTTATTAATTTCTATTTCAACTAACATTTTTTTTTTATTTAATTGATATTTTTCTTGTAACCTATCAAGATTTGTCACATGTATAGTTGAATGTCCTTTAAATAATTCTCTAAAACTATCTAATAATGAAGCCATTTTGTTATTTAATTTGATTTTATTATTTATATCAGAAAATACATTTATATAAACTATTATTTATACTTTTACTTTTGAAAAGTAAAAGGTAATTGGAAAAATAAAAAATATGATTTAGATTGTTATTTATTTATTAGAATAATATTTTTATAATCAAAAATTTAATTTCTTATTTTTTTGATTTTTTGATTTTTTTTGTTTTATTTTGTTTTTTGCTTTTTATATATCTAGAATTGGATTTAGATTTACTCTTTTTACCACCACCAGTAAAAGATGCTGTCCCTATGTTATTTAATAATTTAGTATCTTCTAGATTTTCTGGATTAGTAAAAATCATAAATTCATATTTTGGTAAATTAAATCTTGGATCTCTGGTATGCGGCAAATATTTTGTATTTCCATTTCTAGCTAAAATAAATAATAATTTAAGTATCCATTCTTCTACATAATACATCAAAAAAAAAGCTTCTACATCTGCATCCATTTGATAATTAAGATTTAATTCCGAAAAAAAATCAGGAGAAATTTCCATTATTGTTGATTTAATGAGATTTATGTCATTATTTTTTTGTTGAATTAATTCTTTTAATGTTTTTGTCCATAAAAAATTACTATAATCATTTGTATAATAATCTTGCCCAACACTTCTTACTAAATCACGAGTTATACTATTTTCTCTTTCTCTTACTGTAATATCATTTAATGTTATTAAAAAATTTTTCTTTCCCAATAGAAAAGTAGTGTTCTCTCTAATAGTTTTTGTAAATTCTTCAAAGAAAGAGTTATAAATTTTATTAGCAAGTTCTAAATATGTAGGATTTTGTGATTGAGTTAATTGTAATTTTTTTTTAAAATTATATAGTTCAATTATTTTTTTTTTTAATTTGTCTACTAAATAACCTGATATATCTTGTTGAATATCTAATGTAATAAGATTCGCAGGTATGAGTTTTTCGATTTCTCTGTCTGTTGTATTTTGTGACATGTCAGTTTTTTTATAATATTTTTAATATATATTATAGATAATAAAATTATACAAAAGAGAAAATATACTTTTTCTTATTTCTAAAGTAAAAGTTAAAATGAATAAAAATGATAACACTGTTACAAAAAAGAAAAATAAAAAGAAAGCTACTCATAAAGCATTAAATAAAGCATTAAATAAAGCATTAAATAAATTTAAAACTACAAATTATAAAAATAAAACTAAATCTAGTTCTAGGTCAAGTTCATCAAAAAAAACAAAGCAAATAAAGCAAACAAAAAATAATAAGAGTAAAAAAAAATCAAGACAACTATCAGATAATGAGAAAATAAATGAGATTGTAGATGATGAAGAATATAAATATGATAACAATGAAGAAGAATTAGAAAATGTAAATGATGATGAAATTGAAAAATTATTAGAAGATTTTCCATCAATTGAAGAAGATTTATACAATACAAAAAAAGTTAACCAATATAAAACATTTTTAGAGGATTTACGTGCTAGAATATTTAAATTATATCGTGAAGATAAATATCCGGATGCTATTAAAGAAATAACCAATGAAATAAAAAATGTTAAAAAGGATGAAAGATATCTTAAGAATGAATTATTAAGAATTTCAGATGATTTGAAATATGATTATTATGAGAAAAATGTATTAAAAGAAATAAAAGGTGTTGAATTAAATTATCCATCTTATTATGACCCTAATTTTGCCCAAAAAATCTTTAAGAAAGCAGAATTTTATCAAAATAAATTGGATACAGTTAAGCCGAATGATATTGATAATATCATTAATGCTAGATTAAAAGGTGATATTAGTCTAGCTAAACATCAAAGATTTCTTAAAAATTTTATGTCTAGCAATACTCCTTATAATGGTCTTTTAATATTTCATGGATTAGGTGTTGGTAAAACATGTGCATCAATTGCAATTGCTGAAGCACTTCGTCCATCAGTTAAAGAAAATCATCAAAAAATAATAGTTATAGCTAAATCAAATTTTGATAAAGGTGAAATATTTAATATTGACAGATTAAAAAAGAAACAAAATCAATGTGCCGGAGATACTTTTGCGAATGAATTAAATAATCCAGAAATGATTAAACGTTGTCAACAAGGTCATGATGATTCATGTAAAATAATCAAAAATAAAATTGATAAAATGATTAAAGCGTCATATTCATTTTATGGTGCTTTAGAATGGGCTAAACATGTTGTTTCTGATTTACAAAAGGCAATTCGTGGTGTTCCTGAAAGTAAGCATGAAGATACAAAAATAGCAAGAATTAAGAAATTATATAGTAATACTGTTATGATTATTGACGAAGCTCATAATATTAAAGAAGCTGGAGAGAAAAAATCTAGATTTGTGCCACCAATTTTAATGAAAGTTCTAGAACATGCAGTTAATCTAAAATTGGTTTTATTAACTGGAACACCAATGTTTAATGAAGCTAGCGATTTAATTTCTATTATGAATTATCTTTTAATTAATGATAAAAGGCCTATTTTAAGAGAAGGTGATGTATTTAAACCAGATGGTTCTTTTACTAAAAATGGTAAAGAAATGTTAGTAAGATATACTAGAGGCTATGTAAGTTATGTCAGAAGTGAAAATCCTATAAATTATCCTTTAAGATTTTCTTCAATGATTAATAATGATAATGATATAGTTATACCTAGTAAATATCCTCATAAAGATATATATGGTAATGAATTAAAAGAACATATTAAATATATTGACATTATAAGTTGTCCGATGAATAAAGAACAAGAAGCTGTTTATATGAATTATTTGTCAAAGAGAACATCAAATGAAGATGATAAAACATCAGCCGCATATTCTAGTGAATTACAAATATTAAATTATGTTTATCAAGGATTAGATAAAACAGATAATTTAGCTGAATGTTATGGTGAAAAGGGTTTATTTTCAGTAATGACAAAAGTGCAAGGAAAGCAACAATATGAATTTAATAATCCGGATGATGCATTGGAATTAAAAGGTGAAAATCTAGTTAATCATTCATCAAAAATTTATAAAATCATGAAAAATATAGAAAAAGCGAATGGTTTAGTTTTTGTTTATACTGAATATGAAAATTCAGGTATTTTACCTATGGCTTTTGCTTTAGAATTAGCTGGTTATCGAAAATATAAATCTAGTGATGTTCCTGTTTTAATATCAGACCATAAAGAACGTAAATATAAAGGTGATTATTTAATTATTTCTGGTAATGCAAATTTATCAAAATATTACGAGTCTTATTTGGCTAAAAGACATGACATGCGTAATGAACCTGTTAAGGTTATTCTAGCTACTAGAAAGGCTAGTGAAGGTATTAATTTATTTGGTGTTAGAGAGATTCATGTTTTGAATCCATGGCATAATTTAAATAGAATTGCTCAAGCTATTGGTCGTGGTTTACGTAGTTGGTCTCATATTGAATTACCTAAAGAAGAAAGAAATATTACAGTTTATTTATATGCTGCAACATTGAAAGATAAAGAAACGGTTGATTTGAAGATTTATCGTGAAGCTGAAAAAAAGGCTATATTTATTGGTCAAGCTGAAGATGTTTTAAAGAGAAATGCTATTGATTGTGAATTAAATAAAGGTGGTAATCAATATTCATCAAAAGAATGGGGTGAGAATGTAAAGGTAAAAACATCACGTGGTGATATAAAAGAAGTAAGTGTTTATGATAAACCTTTTACTCATATATGTCATTATCTAGGTGATTGTGATTATAAATGCTATAATCCCCCAAGCAAAACAGAATTAAAAGATAATGAACTAGATTATTCAACCTTTAATTTAGGTTCTTTAAAATATGAGGTTACAGAATTGATTAAAATAATATGTAAGATTTATAGAAATGAAGTGATTTTATCATTAAGTGGAATTTTGAAACAATTACCTGATAAGTATAAAGATAATACTAAATTAATTTATGAAGCACTTGATGAAATGATAAATAAGAAGTCCGAAGTTTTCGATAAATTCGGAAGAAGTGGCTATTTAATATATCGAGGTAATTATTATATATTTCAACCATCAGATATAAATAATGAAGGTTTAACTGTTTACCAACGTTCGATACCACCGCCGATTCGTCCGAATATGATCGATTTATCGGAATATGTTATTAAATTTAATGAGGAAAAGAAAAAAATTATGAAAAAGGACCAATATAATTTTCAAGATGTTCTTAATCATATTAATAGTTCTTTTGAAAATATTAAATCAAAGGAAATAAATGATATATTTACTACTAATTTTGATTTGACAAATGATGAAATATATCAAATTATAGTAGATAGATTAATAGTTCCTTTCAAAAGAGTTTTATTAAATACTTTAATTATTAAATCATTCAAAGGGAATAAATTTAATAAAGATGAAGAAAGTCTTATGAAAAGTTTGGAAAATAATATTATTACAAAAGGGTTTTTAGAACATACATCTAATAAAACAATAGTTGGATATCTTTTGATAGAAAACCACATTCAAACTTTTTATAAACTCCAAAAGAATGATTCAAATGATATTTATTTTGAACAAGACATCAATCTTCAAATACAATTTAATGATATGTTAAAGATTAAACAAGCAAAAAATAAAGGTAAGGATGATACTAATTTATTGTATGGTTATCTTAAATTTGATAAGATAGATCAACCACCTCAATTTAAGATTAGAGATTTAACTAAGGGTGATAAAAAAGCAATTAAAGGGATTACATGCAGTTATAAATCTAGAAATGAAATTTATGAACATCTAGTATCATTATATCCTGAAACAAAAGAGAAAAATAATAAGAAAATGATGTGTAATGATATTGAAATTATTTTAAGACGTAATGATGCATCTAGAAAAAATGGTAAAAGATGGTTCTATTCTGTTGAAGAAACTAAAGGATTAGAAGATATTGAATAATATATTTAGTATCTAGAACATGACTATTTATAAAAATGGTATTCTAGGTATATGATAGTCATTTTATATTTTATATTTTATATTTTGTATTTTGTATTTTGTATTTTGTATTTTGTATTTTTGTAAATTATAAAAAATTGATTTAATTAAATAAATATATCTTAAATATATCTTAAAGATAAAGTAAGTATAATATTATAATAACTTAAAATGGAAAATCTTTATACTACGAATATTCTTGAAAATCGTTTTCATTTGGAAGCTCATGAATTTAGTAATGATCCGGATGAAATTTTTCTTAAAAAACTTAAAAAAGAAATAGAAGGACGTTGTATCCGAGAAGGTTATGTTAAGGTAGGAAGTGTTAAAATTTTAAAACGAACTTTAGGTAAAATAAATCAAGCTTATTTTACTGGATTACCTGTATATGATATTAAATATCAAGCTGAGGTATGTAATCCTCCAATTGGTTCAATCTTAGAATGTATTGTTAAAGACCAAACTAAAATGGGATTGGTTTGTCAAGTTGAAGATACTGATAATCCTTTAGATATTGTAGTTCCTAGTCAATGGCATTTTAACAATAAAAGATATACTATGTTACAACCTGATATGAAAATTAAAGTAAAGGTTGCACGTAAACGTCATGATAATGGTGATAATACAATTGCTGTTGTAGCTGCTTTAGTATCTACTCCTTTTGATTCTGATAAATCATTTGATGAACCAGGGACTGAAACAAAAACAACACAACAAGAATCAAAAAATGATTCAGATGATGAATCAAATAATGAAAATGATTCAGATAGCGATTCGGAAAATGAATCTGATTAAGATTAAAGAATACTTATTATGTTTTAATTTTTTTAATTTTTTTTAATTTTTTTTTAATTTTTTTTTTAATTTTTGTTTTATAGGACAAATATAATAATATTATATGCTAACCATTTAGTTATAAACAATGGTGTTATTGTTGAATCATCCTTCAGAGAAGCTTAATATAAACGATGACTTATAATAAAAATTTTGAAATTCATGAAAATATAAAAATATAAAAATATAATATATATATATTAAATGGCTACTTTTACGGATTTTACATTAACAACATCTATTGATGGTAATATATTATCAACACTTTCTCCTTATGGTTTAGCTTATTATAAAGGTTTTATATATACTAGTATTATTATTGATAATATACCATATATTTATAAAATAAAATTTACAGATGGTTCAGCACCTGTAACACAAAATACCAATGGTGGAACTAATTATTATCAAATAGATTCATTTAATGAGGGAGATGAAATAAGACAAATGAGAGTTTATAATCAATATCTTTATTTTCTTTATAACTCTGGAGAACCAAATTCGGGAAAATTGTATAGAATTAACTTAGAATTATTTATTAATGTTGGTGATGAATATCAATTACAAGTAGATAGACAATTAATTATTGATAATTTAAATGACCCAAGAGGATTTGTTAAATTTGAAGTTGATACTTATATTACATGTGCTGACAAAATAATAAGATGGACTTCATCTGAGATTACCAATTTATTATTATCTACGGATACTGATTCAAATGGTGATATTATGTTAAATAGTCCATATGGTATTGATACAGATGGTAATAAACTATATTTTTGTAATTATGGAACTACTAATAAAAAAATTTATAGATTTAATATTAATGACCCATCAACAAATGAAATAATTGCAATAACAACAAATGGAAAAAATGATGGGTTATGTTTATATGGTAAATATCTATATGTATGTGCGAATGATGATTTAGACAAAAAAATATTTAGATTCAATATTAAGGAAGATATATTACCAATTACTATTGGTACAGGAAATGTATTTGATACTTTAGATTCTCGCCCTAATCAAATAATATTCGTAAATAATAAAATTTTTTATACATCATATTCATCTAATAAAATTCAAACAAGATTATTCAATACTGATTTTGAAAATGGCACTGCATTTAGTATGAGTTTAGCTTTACCAAGTGAATATGAATATTTTGATAATTCGCAATATCAAGAAGGATTAAATACAGGTCTTGATTATAAAACTATAACGTATACCTTAAATAATAATTTAACTATTGATAATTCTATTACATGGGAAGAAGTTGGCTTTACATCTTCTAAAATTATAATAGATGGTAATCAAAAAACTATTACGATTGATGCGGAAACAAACATAGGGACAAATACACTCTTTTTTGGTGGTGGACGTAGATTTAATGTCAATGATAAATGGAATAATACAATTTTAGAAATTAAAAATTTAACAATTATATCTAATCAAAATATTATTTGTGGTTTATTAAGAGCATATGGTTTTGTTAAAATAACCAATTGTAAATTAGAACTCACAGGTAATTTTTATGATAATGCTGGGGGGTTAGTATATAATAATTATGGACAGGAAGATTATGATTATAGTAAAGCTACTATTAGTATGTCAAACTCCGCGGTTATTGTAAAAGGTAAAATAGGAGAAAATTCGGGAGCTTTGTGTGGTTTTTTTAGCTATGGTTGTAGTGCAACCATCAATAATTGTTATTCTATTGTATTGGATAATAATACTGGTGAATTGGATGATAAGACATTACAATCAAGTTCAGGTGCATTTGTTGGTTCTGGTATAGGCGCTAATTCAGAGGTTTCTGTTACTATATCTAATTCATTTTGTATCTTTAGTGGGTCAATGGGTCATGGGTCTGGTATAATTGGAGGTAAATTTTTAGGGGCGAATAGTTCAGTTAATATATCTAAATTTTATGCAATCACGAATATACCAAATTATACATTAGGTGATGGAAGTGTTTCACAACAACCATATATATTATCTTGTTATGTTGGGGGAACAATTGGAACACTAGAATTAGAGGATATTAATATTTTACATTTGGGAACTCATGGACCTGATTTTAATATTTATGATAATACAGATGTTGTTCCTAATTTAAATATCCATACTAATTTTAATTCTTTTAAACCACTTGCGAATGGTAGTGCAGCAGTAGGAGAGTATATTTATTATTTAAATTATAAACCAAAACCAGTAAGTGGTCCATCTGGTTATCTATGTTATAGCCCTATTTTAATGCCTAAAAGTGTATTAATTGGAACAAATAATACTTTATTAAATGTAAGGACTTTAACATTTAATACTATACCAACCAAAACATATGGTGATAGTTCTTTTAGTCTGAGTGATTATGTATCGGTTGAACCAAATGCAACTATAAATTATGTTAATAATGATGATATCCCAATTAGTATATCAGATGGTGTTGTTAGTATAACTGCTGGTGGTGATGCATCTATTACAGCTTATGTTGATTATGATGAATCATCTGGTTATTCTTATAGTGAAGAGACTATGGAATTTAGTGTCAATAAAGTTGATAGTAGTTTATCATCATTTACGATAGCTGAACAAATTATAGGAAATACTCCATTTACACCATCCTTACCTACAATATTAGTTGGTAATGGAACTATTTCATATACTAGTAGTGATTCTAGTGTTGCTACAATTAATAGTGTGACTGGATTAATAACAATTCTTAATATTGGTTTATCAGTTATTACAGCAACATTGTCGGGAACCAATCAATATAATAGCACTACAAAAACTTCGAATATTCTTGTTCTTGATAACGAAGTAGTGTTACAAAGTGCAATAAAATTAAAACAGATTGGTTTAATTGATTCAGTTATATTAAATATCAGAGGTTTCTCTATTGAAAATGAAGCTTATTATGGTGGATTATTAATTAATTTTAACTGGCTTGATACTGATAATAAAAAGAAAATCGCAAGACATGAAATGTTAAATATAATATTTAATCTAAATCCAATAATTACATTTGGAGCATCTAAAGAATTTTTAGGATTAGAAAATGGATTAGATACTATTAAAATTTATAAAACTGGAATAACTTTGAATGTGACAGGTAATGAAAATTCTTATTATGTAAATTTAACTGAGAATGGAACTAATTTTATTTTACAATATGATGATTATTCTAAAATTATTCGTAAAATTGCTAATCATTATGTGGTTGATGATAACAATTACTCAGATGGAGATAGTGTAAATTTATTTAATGATAATATAACATTACATTTTGGTGGAGCTCATATTATACATAATTTGATACCATGTTTAACTGAAGATACAACTGTTTTAACCCCTAGAGGATATATAAATGTCGAACAATTATCAGATGGTGATTTAGTTATAACTCATGATAATAGGGAAGTTGAAATAGTTAAAATATTTAAAACAATTGTTCGTGGATGTAATAAAACATATCCATGTATTATACCTAAAAATAGTATCTGTCCTAATTATCCTTCCCAAGATTTTAAAATATCAAGTAGTCATTTAATTAAATTAAATGATTTTTGGATTAATCCAAAATCATATTTTCAGGTAGATAAATCAAAAAATTATATAAAATATTATCACATCAAATTAAATAATTATATTACTGACCATTTAGTTATAAACAATGGCGTTATTGTTGAATCGTTAGGTAATCATCCTTCAGAGAAGCTTAATATATCATATTTGATAGAATATAAAAAGAGATTACAATCAATACCAAAATATCGTTCGACAATGATTAGAAAATAACATAAAAATATAAAAACAACTTTAAATTTTTTTAGTTTTCTTCTTTTTCTTCTTTTTCTTCTTTTTCATCTGTAGATGTTGAATGAATATAATGTTTATTCATAAAACTTTGAATATTAAAATAAGTTAATTCTTGATTATCATTTAATGCTAATAATGTCTTTAATTTAGTATCTGGTTTAATAATTCTTTTACTTTCTGTATCTTGTAATTGATTATCAATTATATATTTATTAATAATAGTTGTAACTTCAGTTCTAGCTAGATGAGTCCCTTCTGGTTTATTTAAAAAATTACATAATTCTTTAGATAATTCTGATGGACTAGAAATACCAGATGGAGGTGTTTTTTCTTTTTTAGGTTTTTTTTCCTTCTTTTCCTTCTTTTGCTTTGGTTCTTTTGTTTCTTTTGTTTCTTTTGTTTCTTTTGTTTCTTTTGTTTTTTTACCCTTTGTTATTTCTTTATTATTATCTTTAAGAACCTTGTCAACATTTTTTTTAAAGATTCTGATTTTATTAACTAGATTGTTTAATGAATTTTTTAAAGATGAAATTTCATCACATATTTCTTCAAATTCTTTATTAATTTTATTTTCATCTAGATTATAATTAGATTCATCTTGAATCGGTTGAATAGTTTGATTAATTTCACTTGCCATTTTAAGCTTATTTATTATTCTAGAATAATAGTTAAACTAAAAAATAAATAAAAATAAAAAAAAGTTAAATAAAAATCAAAATCTCATGAAAATATTATTCAGGATTATTATCAATTAAATCACAAACACGCCAATATTCTCGATTTTCCCGACAAACAATCATGCATAATTTCTTTTGAGCTAATTCCATTTCAGCAATTTGAATTACATCTTCGATTCCTTCGGGAACATCTACTAAAACAGGCGAGCCTTCGGAAATTTGCGTAGCTCTAATTCCGATAATCGCCGCTTTTTCATAAATTGTCATATATGGTGAGAATACATTCTTACTTGTATCATAATTTTGATAAAAATCATAAGCATCTGTATATCCTGTAATTTCTTCTTTTAGTTCATTTTTTAATTCATTTTCGTCAATTATGTCAGCAACAGGTTTATTATTTTCAGTTTTAATAATTGCGACTGATGTCTTTTCATTCTGTTCTTTATTTTCAGGAACAGCATTTTTAAGATTCTTTTTATCAACTTTTTTAGATGACATGACTAAATTGTAATTCAGTATTATATTTATATATTTAATATATAAAAGTTATATATTATTTTATAATATTTCAATTTTTTACTTTAAATTAAATTTATTTTTAAAAAATTGAATTAAAAAGAAAATCCATTAATATATTAAATATTATAAAATATATGTCACAACAATATTCTAAATCACCTATTTGTCGTATAGATATTATTCTAGGTCCTATGTTTTCAGGTAAATCTACTGAATTATTACGTAGATGTAGCCGTCTAGAAGCAATAGGTAAAAATGTTCTTTACATTAATCATGAATATGATACTCGCACAGATGATTATATTCAAACACACAGTAAACATCGTAAAAATGCGAATAAAGTTTTTTCATTGAATCAAATTCCTGAACAATCATTTATTGATGCTGATGTTATTGCAATTGATGAAGCTCAGTTCTTCCATGATTTATATGATTTTGTTCTAAAATGCGAATTTAATAAGAAAACCGTTATTATGTCTGGTTTAGATGGAGATTCAAATCGTAAACCATTTGGTCATATTTTAGAATGTATTCCTTTATGTGACAGTGTTGTTAAACTTACATCAATGGATATGGTTGACCGTGATGGCACTGAAGCAATTTTTTCACGTAGAATTATTAAAAAAGATGGTCAAGTTTGTATCGGTGCTGAAGGAGAATATATTGCAGTATCACGCGAAAATTATTTTAAAGAACTATAGAATTAGCATTTTTATTTTTTATTTCAATATTCATTTTTTATATATAAAATATATAAAAACATATTAATATATATCAAATAAAGTAGTAATATAATGTCGACTAATCTGGATTTAGAATATTATGAATATTCTGACTATTATATTGATAAAGCAATAAATAATTGGGATTTATTATTAGAAGAAGCTTTATCAAGAGTTAAAACTGCTGAAGATGGTAGTAATATTATGAGATATGAAAATGATTATAAGAATTTTTTGATAAATAATCGTAAATCTATTTTTTTATTTAATTCATTAAAATCATTTGAACAAATCGTAAATGTATGTAATTTTCATCATCAATATAATTTATTATCTTCATATCCTTTAATGTGTGTTTGTAATGAACATGATATTAATATTTTTAAACCTCCATATAAGTGTGATATAGATGACCAAAAATTAGAATTTATAAATAATAATAGAGATTTTTATGATTATTTAGGATTTATAAATAAAACAGAACCATCTTATAAAATTATTTCAACTAAATAATCAATTGTATTTTTTGATATTTTTTTTTGATATTTTTTTTTGATATTTTTTTGATTTTATTTTTTTCGATAAAAATAAAATATTATTTTAGAAGAATAATTATAAGGATATTTTGATAATTTTATTTTAGATAACACCAAATATTTTATATCCAAATAAAATGATTTCAGAAAATGAAGTTAATGTTAATATGTCTAAAGAAGCGATTCGAATATATACTATAGATGATTTTTATGAAGTAAAGAATAATATGCGTGATTCTTTAGGAGATATTAATTATTTTTCTAGTGAAATTCGTCAATTCTTTGAAAAAATGCTTCAAACAATGCCATATAATCGTAAGAAGAAGATAATTACTGATGATGATTGGCGTAAAAGAAAGACGGTTCAATTTATTAAAAAAGAAAATCAGGACCAATCTGAAAAAATTTATCAAGAATTAAAAGGGTTTCTAAATAAAATTTCTGCTAATAACTATCAATCTATTTTGGATGAGATAAATAAGTCATTAGAAATGTATACTGACGATAATGAATTTAATCATTATTATTCTCTTCTTTTAACCGATATTTTTAAGAAAGCTAGAATGGAACCGAATTATTGTATTTTATACATTAAAATAATTCTAGGTCTTAATGAACAAGACATAGTTAAATGTTTTATAAATGATATTAAAACTGAATATAAAGAAGTTTTAGAAGCTTTAAAACCAATTAATGTTAATGTAAAAAATCAAGTCAATGAAAACATTGATGAAAATAATAATTCTAACGAAGAAGATAATCTTAAAGAAGAGGATGATTATGATGATTTTTGTTTAGCTAGAAAACATAAAAATTATCAAAAAGGATTTTCGCAATTTATTGGTGAATTATATAATTCTCATAATATCTCTTTAAATGAACTTGTTACTTATTGGACAATAATTATTAATAATATTGACAGTAGTTTAAAAATAAGTAAAAGTAAAGAAGAATTAAGTGAAATTGTTCAAAAATCATGCACAAAATCAATTGAAGAAAGTGTTTTATATTTATCACCTTTGATGGAAAGCACTCTAGAATATGTTTTAAAAGGTCATTTACATGGACATCAAAATGAAAAAATCCAAAATATTTTTAAAAAGATAGAAGAGTTTAGTGAAGATAAAAAAATTATAAATAAAAATCGTTATATTTTAGCTGATTTGATTGATTTATATAACAAATTTAAAAAATCTAAGCGTGAAAATGGACGATTTCGTAACTCAAAACCATTTCCTTCATCAAATAACAATCATAACAATCATAACAATCATAACAATCATAACAATCATAACCATCATAACAATCATAACCATCATAACAATCATAACCATCATTATGTAAATAAACAAAATAATAATACAAATACTAATACTAATACAAATATAAATACTAATACTAATACTAATACAAATACAAATACAAATACAAATACAAATATTATAAATACTACTAATACAAATACAAATATTATAAATACTACTAATACAAATACTAATTCAATTCATAGAAATAATCATATAAATAATAATGGTAATAATAAAATTAAAAATAATTACAGAAATAATAGATTTAATAAAAATTAATAATTATAATATTTTCTATTTTTAGTATTTTTGAATCATTCTTAATTTTTTATATAATATATTTTACTTTATTTGAAAAATTAATGAAAATTAATGAAAATTAATGAAAATTATTAAAAAGTGTAGATAAGCGTAAATCTATAAAAAAATAATCTTAAATAAGATTAAAAGATTAATATATTAAATATTGTTATTTTATCATGACATCATTATCAGAATTTGGAAACATGTATTCAAATGGAGATGGTGGCAATTATGAAATGGTTGACCCCTATCATTCTAATCAGTTTAATCAATCCCAAGCAAATGATCGTAAATTAATTAGTAATAATACAAACGCGACTGTTGATGCAGTTTACACAAATGTAATTCCTAGAACTGGATTTAATCAACGTATAGTAAATAAAAAAAATAATCATTTGGATTTTGAAACAAGTCAACAAAGTTTTGTTTCACCTTTATCTGGTCAAATAATGAGATTAGAAGAATTTACACATAATAATATGGAACCTTTTTTTGGAGGAAGCGTAAGACAAAACACAATCGAAGGTGCTAATGAAAATATTTTAGAAAATCACACTGGTGCTAGTCCTGTTTATAAAGAAAAAACAGAATTAAAAGGAATGTTTGAAATGGAAAGAGATGTAGGATATGTTTTTGGCACACCTAATTTTAATTCAGAAGATGTTCGTAATCGTTATATTCCTTCACAAAAACGTCAAAATGAATTACCAACTACACAAATTAGAGTTGGTCCTGGTCTTAATCAAGGTTATGGATGGCAACCATCTGGGGGGTTAAATCAACCTAATACACGTGACTTTGTTTTACCTAAAGATACTAATGAATTAAGAACATTAGATAATCCTAAATTATCATACAAGGGAAGATTAATCTCAGGTATTAAAGAAAAACAAAGAGCAGTTGTTGTAGCACCAAAGAAGAATCGTGTTGAAACTTATTACAAGAATACCCCTGATAGATATTTCTTAACAGGTGGTGGTTTTACTAAAGAAAGAAAACGTTCTGAACTTTATAAAAAACCAACAAATAAGAAAAATAATGTTCGTCCTTATATAGGTAATGCTGGACCAACAACACATACTAAACCTTATCAAATACCAGCAATTAAAAAATCTACAAAGGAAAATTATCGTTTTCCAGGATGGAGAAATGTTGATGGTAAAAATCAATGGAAATATAATGATAAAAATAATGATGATAAAATAGGTGACTATGGTAAAAATGCTTTTGAAATGAAACCACAAGAACGTGACCTCACACAAACTCGTCGTCATTTAAACAATCTTAAAAGTGTTGTTCAAGCCATTGTTATGCCCATTTTAGATGTTATTAAACCAACTAGAAATGAATATTTTGTAGGTAATAATCGACCAGATGGTGTAATGAAAGCAGCTATGCCAGCTAAAATGACTGTCCATGACCCTAATGATGTTTTAAGAACAACCATTAAGGAAACAACAATTGATAATGACCATGTAGGTATCGTTTCAGCTGCTATGCCAAGTAAATTAACTGTTTATGACCCCAATGACATAGCTAGAACAACAATTAAAGAAACAACCATTGATAATAGTCATGTTGGTTTCTATGGACCCATTCATGGTGCTAACAAATTAACAATACAAGACCCTAATGATACATTAAGAACAACTATTAAAGAAACAACCATTGAAAATGCTAGTCCATATAACAATTTATCTGCACCTAAAGCTTTAACTGTTTATGACCCTAATGACGTAATGAGAACAACAATTAAAGAAACTACAATTGATAATGACCATATGGGTAATATTGGCGGTGTTGATAATCGTAATAGTGGTTATGTTATTGCTAATGTAAATGCTAAAACTACTCAAAAACAATTTTTATCTGATCATTATTATCAAGGTAATGCCGATGGACAAACCGGCACTGGAAAAGGTCGCGGTTATTTGGTTACAAATGTTGAAGCTAAAACTACACAAAAACAATTCTTATCTGATTATGAATATGCTGGTCATGCTGGACATGCCGTTGCTAAACCAAAATCATATGCAGACACATATAATGCTCATATAACTGCTAAGAAAGATATCGTTTCAAAAGGTAGAAAACCAACTGATAATAGTGTTAAATTATCTGTCGGGGCTGACATGATTAATCATTATAATAAGAAGATTGAAGGTGATTTTGTAAATGTTCGAGAACCATATGAAGACAAATTATATTCAATTCCACCACAACAAAACCAATGTGGTTTAACAACAGTTAAGGAAAAATTATCGGAAGATGTTAACAGAGACAGAATTAATCCTGACAACTTAAAGGCATTCCATGAAAACCCATACACTCAACCATTAAATAGCGTATTTCCATATTAAATAATAAATATTATTTTTAATTTTACTATTTCTAAATTTGTATATCTAGAAATCTCATACTATTAATTGTAGTCATTCTAGATGTAAAAGAATACTCAAATTTATTTTTCATATTTTTTATATTATTTATATTATTAAAAAACATTACTAGACAGTTTTTTTGATATGGTATACTAATGATTCTTTTATCATTATTATATATCTCCAAATTACCACCTGATGAATTATCATCATCTTTTCTCATAAAAAGCCATCCTAGAATATTATGCTTTCTAATATCAATTAAAGTTCGATTTGAAATCTCTTTTGTTTTAATTTGAGACGGTAAATAACAAACTGGTGAAAAATAATTAATATTCATTAACATGTTACTAGAATTAATAAAATTAGAAATATTTGGAATGTCAGAAAATAAATCTTGATATATTTTTAAAACATTATTAAAAGACATTTTAGAAAAATGGTATTCTAGGATGTCATCTATTGATTTTTTAAATTTTAAATCATTTTTACTATCTTTTAGATTTAATTTATATAAATGATTACTTAACATGATATTGTATGAATCATACACAGTATTTATTTTATTTTTTTCAGATTTCGCATTTTTATTATTTTTGTCATTTAAAAAAACATCTTTTAAAGAACAAATATCATTTGAAACTAAATTGTATATCTCTTCAGGTAATGCATTATTTATAACTAAAATTGCATAATCATCTTTTTTTATAATATTAATATCATAATTTTGAATTAAAAAATATTTTTGTAACAAGTTATATCTAGAATTGGAATTATTTTGTAATTCATTTTTAATATTTACAATATTATATTTATTCATTTTTTTGATATATTATTATTCAATTTCATTTATACTTATTTGAAAAAGGAAAAAGAAAAAAGAAAAAAGGAAACAGGAAACAGGAAAAAAAGAAAACTTAAAGGTTAAAAGAGATAAAGTATTTAGTTTACTTTAAGCGTTTAAGCTCTTTAATGTATGTAAATAGAGAAATCCCAGATACAATTGTAAAATAATATCCATAATAGATTACAAGAATTGCCATAATTTTTAATGCTTCTGATGAAAGTAGGTATGAAACGAATGAATTAATCATGAAGGAACAGATTAAAACAAACCAAAATCCTACAATACAAGTATGATTAAAGAAATCATGAACTTTCGATTGTGATGAAATATAGCGAATTAGAACTGAAAATAACAGTCCATAACAAATTGCCTCACTCAACATTTTAATCAATGGTGACTGAGTGATAAAATTCGCAATATGGATAATTAACATATAAAATCCCCAAAAAGGGATAGCTTTGTAAAAGCTAGAAAAGTCTTCTTCATAGTCAGTCTTTTCACGAATTTCGTTTTTATATTTATTTACTGAAAGATGTTTAATATATTTTTGGTGATTGATATACCGCATAGATTCAATTTCGAATTCTTCATTATCATATTGATGCCAAATTTCAGTAGTATCTTCATGTGAAATTTGTTTCCAAGCATCTTTGATAAAATATTTATTCATAAATTGTTCAAGAATTTCTTCAGTAAATGAGAATTTCATTGTCCAAAAGTGAATAATAGTGTTAACAATATCAATCGTTTTAATGTTGTCATCATCATCTACAAATTTTTCTACAAAACATGACTTGGAAATTGATTTCTTCATAAAGATACCATATCGCATATAAAATGGGGCATCTAGGTGAATATCAATATCACTGATTGTCTTATAGAAATTTTTCAATTCTTCTTTTTTCATGTTTTCAATTCCTTTATGAGTGAATACTGACAGTGAATAATCTTGAATAAAATCACGAATCTTAGTAGAACGCCACATAAAATAATTGACAATTTCATAATCCTTTCCCTCAGGAAAATAAATTACTCGAGCATCAAAAATAGGAAGGTTTTGTATAATATTAATAAAGACTTGAGATGAATATTGTTCAATATTTTCAGTTTTAAAATGAACCATAAAATATTGACGAAAGAATGCAGTCGCTTTGCTTGAAGCAAGTGATACAAATTTTTGAATATTTCCATTGAAAATTTTACTTTGAGCACCATTAAATAGAAGATTGATTTCATCTGAATGAGTATAAACTGTAAGAGCTTTGAAAATATTATCTTGCAAAAAGGCTTGTGCGGTTTTAATCATAACAATACTATAAGTTTTATCAAATGGCGATTTATGAGTCCGATTTTGTTTATTATTAAGCAAAGCCGTCATTTTAGTATACACATTAGTCTTAATACGAATAATAAATGGACGATTTTCAGGAATCTGTGATGTCATAGATGATTTTTCATAATAATTCATACCTTCTTCAAATGATTTAATATTCATGCGATTATCAAAAATGGATTCTGAAGTAGCAATACTATTATTCGATTCTTGAATCGTTGACGACATTCTTATTCGATATTAGATTAAACCTTTAAAGTTGTGAATATAATTATAATTTTAAAATTTAAAAACATGAATTCAATTTTTTTATTTTTATTCATTTTTAACTTGTTTTTTATTCATTTTTAACTAGTTTTTTTTTAGTTTTTTTGGAATTAACAATCTTAGTATTTTTCTTACTTAGTTTTTTTATTCTATTATCATTTAATTCAATAGCATAAAAGTAATCAGATTTTACTGCTTCTTTTAATTTATCCATAAATAATAATATATTTTTATCATCAGGCTCTTTCATAATATCTTTAATAAATTCATTTAATGAACCTTTTTCTCCTGGAAAAGTATCTGATAAATATGAAGTTCCCATTTTTAAATTGGTATTCCATTCTTGTAATTTTGAGCTAGTTTTCTTTTTATTAGGTGATTTAATTAACCAAACAGATAAACATAATTTATTTGTTTTAAGTTTTTCAATCATATTATTTTTATGACATACAAAGTTAACCCCTGGTTTTTTAAATTTTTTATATCTTTCAGCAACAATAACTTTATTAGATGGACAAGCTATTAAATTTCTAGGATATTCACCTTCTAGATTAATTATTAATGAAAAATTTATCAACATTTTTCTTTGATATTTTTTATCCTCTAAATCTAATTTATTGAAGTCTTTTAGTTCTTTATTTGTAATATTATCATTCGAATTGTTGCTAATATCTGTAATAGACGCTTTTTTTTTTGAATTATTTGATTGATTTTCTATTTTAATTTTATAAATTTCATTAGGTTGTAAACCCATGAAATCAATTATTTTTTTATAATATATATTATTATTTTCTAATATAAAAACATTTGTATTATAATGAGTCGATATTTCATATAATAAATTAATTAAATTTTCTTTTCTTAGATTAATTAAACTATAAACGAATCTTAATTTACTTGCAATTTCATAATGAATACATAATTCAGACCAATGTAATAAAAAATGACTATTAAGTAATTCATTACGAAATCTTTTTGGAGATTGATTTACAATATATGATTCTGGATATTCTAACGAACATTCTGTAGGATTAGAATCTTCAGCTGATATGATATTATAGTTTTTTTTTATATTTTTTAAATAGTCGATAATTGCATCTGGATTATTATTTGTTTTTTTTATATTTTTTATATCGTTATATAATGTTTTGGCTGTTAAATATGGTAATGTAGACATTTTTGTCTTATATTTCTTCTTATATTAAATAATAGATTTATTTATTCTACCTAAATTTAATATAAAACCATTTTAATCAATAAAATATACATTGCTTAATTTTATTAAATAATTAATCTTCATATCCATTTGTCATGTGTGGTATTTGGGCTTATTTAAATAAAGAAAATATATCTTCCGTTGATATGATGAATAAAGTATTAAAGTTTCGTTCATTAGTAAAAAAAATACGTCATCGTGGACCTGATTGGTCTGGTTCTTATCAAGCCATTGAGCCTAGACAGATTTATATTGCACATGAACGTTTAGCTATTAATGGTGTTGAATCTGGTTCACAACCAATTCATAATTTAGAACTAGGTATAGTTCTTTCAGTTAATGGTGAAATATATAATCATAAAGAAAATGATGAAAAATTACAATTAAAAGGCTATAGTTATTTAACTAAATCAGATTGTGAATGTATTATTTATCTATATAATGAATCTATGAATGAATATGAAACAGAAATTGGAAAACTCAGTGAATATGACAATTATGTCAATATTGACTTTTATCTTAAGAAATTTTTAAACCAAATCAGTGGTATATTTACTTTTATTTTATATGATTATAAGCGTAATATGGTAGTCGTAGCTCGTGATCCTATTGGAGTAAATTCTCTTTATTATGGAACTGACAATTCAGATAAAGAAGTATATATTTCTTCTGAAATGAAGGCTCTAGAAGGTCTTAAATCAGTTAATATTTTTCTACCTGGACAATTGTTATGGTTTAATGTTGATACATTTGTTCATCATTGGGTTGAATATTATCAACCCAACTGGAAATCTTATCCAAACAGAACTATATTAGATAATGATTATCATAATGTTATTCGTGAAGAACTTATTAAAGCAGTTAAAAGTCAAATGATGACTGAGGTTCCATTTGGTGTTCTTCTTTCAGGAGGTCTTGATTCTAGTTTGATTTCTTCAATTGCTCAAAAAGCACTTAATGATGGTATGAATCGTCAATGGGGTGATAAGATTCATACATTTTCGATTGGTTTGGAAGATAGTCCAGATATGAAAGCTGCGGCAAAGGTTGCAGAACATATCGGTAGTATTCACCATGGATTCGTATTTACTCTACAAGAAGCTGAAGACGCTATAGAAGATGTTATTTATCACCTAGAAACATATGATATTACGACAATTCGTGCATCAACACCGATGTTTCTGCTAGCTCGCCGAATTAAAGCTATGGGTATTAAGATGGTATTATCTGGTGAAGGAGCAGATGAAGTATTTGGGGGTTATCTTTATTTTCATCAAGCTCCTAACCCATCAGAATTTCAAAAAGAAAGTTATGCATTAATTAATCGTCTTCATTATTCTGATTGTCTTCGTGCTAATAAATCAACAATGGCTTGGGGTCTTGAAGTTCGTGTTCCTTTCCTTGATATTAATTTCTTAGAAGCAGCTGTTCCAGTTGACCCAACATTAAAAATGGCTAAACGTTTTCCAACTGATTCACGTCGAATTGAAAAACACATCCTTCGTAATGCTTTTTCCAAAGAAAATAGTGGATATGAATATCTACCGGAGGAACTTCTTTGGCGTCAAAAAGAACAATTTTCTGATGGTGTTGGTTATGGATGGATTGATCATCTCAAGAAAATAACATCAGAACGTGTTTCAGATGAACAAGTTAAAGACTCTGGATTAAATAAAGAAGCATACTATTATATGGAAATTTATAAACGTCTTTTTCCCAATAGAGAAGGTATTATTCCTCGTTGGAAACCACGAACTGATTGGTTAGGTATTACTAGTGATGACCCAAGTGGTAGAGCAGTTAAAGTTCATGATCAAGCTTTAATTAAATAATATAATGTTTTTATACAATAATATTACTTTTTAAATATTTGGTATTTTTACTTTTTATTCTATTATAAAAATTGATTTTTATACAAAATTTTAATAATATTAAATTACATACTTTGCAACAATGGCTTCAAATATAAATGAAATTATATTCTATCAACAACCAGCAATGGTAAATTATTACAAAAAAGAATACGAATTCAAAAAACCAATACTCAATCATGACATTAAAATTAAAATTAACATCGAAAAACGACCAGTTATTGGGGTTTATTCTGCTGAAGATTTTAAAGGACAAAAGGGTCGTCAGATGATTGAACTTATTATGCGGTATGCTGTAAAAGATGTCAAGCTTCGTTCTGAACTTAAAAGCTTGATTTATAGCATCATTGATGATGACGAATTGCTTAACTTTTTCATGACCATGACACCTCCTAGAGATAAAGGTTATATATTTTGGGATTGTCCTCAGATGTCTAAGGTAAAAACACTTTTTACAAGTGATGACGAAACAGGGTTCACTTTTGCTTTCAAATGCAGGGCTCTTAAAATGTTTTTCGCAAACACTTCGCAATTTTATGAAGTTTTCTCTCAGCAATGAAAGAAATACCTCTATTTTTTTTAATTTAAGATTAGTAAACAAATTATTTTATAAGAATATATATGAAAAATAACAATTGACAAAATGAAAACTAATAGTAATAACGATGAAATAGAATTATATGATTTTGATATATTAAATATCTCAAAAAAAGATGAAAAAATATTACAAACATTACAACCATATACTCATTCTCAATTTAACTTATTTATTAGAAAATCTAATATATTGGGTTCAGGGTTCGGTGTTTTTACACATGATTTTATTCCAAAAGGTTCTTTAATTGATAAATATATGGGAAAATATGTTGAAGGTTTATATGGAGGTGATTATTTTTTTAGGATAGATGATAGTATAGGTATAAATGCTTTAGAACCACCAAGATGTTATATGGCTTTTCTAAATGATGCATCATATAGACCAACATCAAAAAGAGGATTACGAAGATTCGTAGAACATTCTTTTATTAATAATTGCAAATTTGAGGTTGATATAAATAATAAAAAAGTTTCTGTTTATAGTATCATTGATATTGAACCAGAAAGCGAATTGTTTATTTCATATGGTAATGACTATTGGTAAACTAAACTTTTTAGAAAAAAAAGTTTTATCAACAAAAAAAACAAACACCAAAAAATAAAAAATAGTAAAATAAATTTAAGATAAAATTGAATTAAATAGGTTGGTAATTAACCAATAACTTTAAAACATGTCTTCAACTAATGAAATTGAAAATCTTATCAATAATATTGTTGAACAACTGAATAATGATTGTAATACTGAAAAAATTAAGAATTATTCTACAAAAGAAAAGGAAGAAATTCTAAATGTATATATTAGTATTTTTGATATACCATTAAAAGATGTTAGTGGAGATATTATGTATGAGGAAATGGTGAAACATTTGTCATTTTTGGATATGGAAGAAGAATTTGAAAGTGATGATAAATATAGCAATCCTGAAGTTCTATATCGTTATGACCGTCATACATTATACAAATCAGAAATGAAAAAAATAAATACATACAAATATATTAATAAACAATTAGCACGAAACATTGATTCATTTATTAAAAAAAATGGTTCAATTAATTATGATGTTAAATGTTTATATGCCAGGGGTAAATGTCCAATTATACTGAATAATATTGAAGATTATTACATGGTAAAATATCTTCTTTATTTAGGTGCTAATCCAAATTCAACAACATCAAAAGAAGGATATACATTGGCTACTTTTATTAGTGATAGTAAATTTGTAGAAAATAATGCAGAAATTTTGGCATTATTAATTGAAAATGGTATGAATATTCATCTTGAAGATGGTGATGTAGGTGAAAGCATTTATTATTATCTAGAAAATGATGATGAATTACGTAATAAAGTTTTAAAAATTTTGAATGTTAAGACATTTGAAGAATTTATTTCAAAATATTATTAAAAATAAAACTGTTTTATTTATTACATAGTTTCAAAAAATATTAATGTTTTGATATCATAATTTTTACTTTTTTTGTTTTTATTATTATTTGAAATATTATTATTTGAAATATTATTATTTGAAATATTATTATTTGAAATAAAATTGGAATTATAACATGCTCCACAATGGTCTTCATTTGATAAATCTATTTTTTTATTTATTTTTTCTTGACAATAAACAATATTCCATCGTCCTAATGAGACGATAGGTTTTTTAACAAAAAGTTGATTAATAAAATTTGAAAAGAGACTCATAATTTTTAAGTATATTAAATGATAAATTAAATAGTCAGTTCAATTTTATATACATTTTTTTATTTTCATTTTTGATAATTCGTATTCGAAAATATCTTTACGAATATCACCTATTTTTATAGTATAATCAGGGTCATTAACATAATAAAATTGTATTTCGTGGATTTCTGCATATTCAATCCCATTTGAATTAGTTTTAAACTTAGCTTTGATATCTACATGAGAACCATATCCACCATTACTAAATAAAAAATCTTTTTCTATAAAAATAAAATAATGACAAAAATCATCATATTCAACAGTTTGTTTTTTCCATTTTCTCCATTGAACTTCGGTAAACTCCATATGAAAATAAATATTCTCTGTTCTAACTTCTCCAAATAGGGTAAAATAATTACCAAATTCAAATTTAATAGGAGTTTCAAAAATTAATTGGTATGTTTTTTTTACGGAATCACTGATTTTTTCATGAATTTCATACCTATTATGTAATGATTTGATAATATGTTCAATTGGAATACAAATTTGTAAATTTATAAAATGACATATTTTAACATAATCCTTATATTTAGGAGAATCAGAGTTATAATTAGTATTATAACAACAAAAAGGTAATGAATCTATATCAGAATTAGTTATTTTAAGATTTTCATAATTAGGGTCATTTAAATAAACTGTAAAGTTATCTCCAAATTTTAACATTTGTAAAATGAGTGTAGATTAAAAGAATTGTTATATCAACATTATAAATAATAATTAATTTAGTTATATTGTATTGTTATAAAAAAAAATAAAAAATGAAAAATGTATCATTTTATTCATCTTCAGATTCATAAATCGTTTCTAAAAGATGCCTAAAAGGAGAAGACTTTCTCTTTTTACGGTATGAAATTTTTTGTTCATGAATCTGAACAGGAATAGCTTTTTGTTTTTCGCCGTTCATTAATTCATGAATTGAATCGACTGTTTCAAAATCATCATTGTCAAGTGCGTCCAGAAGAATACAATTTAATATATCTTCATCAGACCATTCATCAGTAGCCATCTAAGAAGAAGGATTGGAGAACAATTTATTTTCATCTTTTTTATTTAAAAAAAATCAATTTTTTAATATATAATTATCAAAAAAATACTAAAATTATATACTAAAAATAATTTTCATTCTACCATCCATAAAAACTTAAAAAATTATCTTTTTCATAATCATATTCACCAGATATAATTAATCTATTAAGTCGATTTGGATGTAAAATTATTTTATTACAATTGTCTATTAATTCTTCTTTGATTAATATACTTCTAGATATAGCATTATTCATGTTATTAACTATATTAATTTCATTAATAACATTATTTAAAGACCTTTGCCACACCTGTATTTCCTCTTTACAATACTCTATTTCATTTTCGAGTAATTCATTATTATATGAATTAAAATATAATTCATTTTTAAGAGATATAACTAATTTTTCTAGGTTCTTCTTTTTTACAATTAATTTATTAAGTTTTAAATCTCTATTACTTTTGGATTTTAATAAATAATTATAATTTACCATTATAATGTTTAGTTTAATATATTAAATATTATATTATCAATGGTTTTTATATAATATTTAAGTTTATAAAAAATTGAAAAATTGAAAAAATTGAAAAAATTGAAAAAATTGAAAAAATTGAAAAAATTGAAAAAATTGAAAAATTATTAAATTAAATAAAAATAATATTTATTATTGTATATCTAGAATACCATGTTAAAGTTAAGAATTTACGATGAATATAAAACACATGGTGTTGAGAAATATTATTTAGAAAATTCTAATAAATATTATAATCCACATCAAACTAGAATAGAAACTATTTTTATAAAATATATTAAAGAACTCATATCTAGAAATGATACAATTCTAGATATAGCATGTGGTGATGGTTTAATTTCTAGATTGGTTCATTATCATAATCAAAATTATAATATTGAGGGATGTGATCCTTATTTTGATAATAAATATTGTTCAATCAAATTATCATTTGAGGATATTGCACTAGGTCAATTAGCAAAATTAAGAAAAGAATATAATCTAGCTACATGTTGTTATGCATTTCATTTAATAAAAGAAGAATGGAAATATGATTTTCTTACTAATCTAGCTTATCATGTATCTAGATTTATTATTATTACACCTAGTAAGAAAATATCTATCAATCATCCTTTTTGGAAAATAACTGAAAACATAAGAGATGATAAAATAACAATTATTATTTTAGATATAAAAATAAAAATTAAAAATGAAGACTAAACATGTATCTAGAATTACTATTTTTATAATTATTAAACTTAGTTAAAGAAAAATCCAAATCTAGTTTTTTTTTTAATACTTTTCTTACTTTTCTTATCATTTTTTTTATTAGATTTTTTAAATTTCTTAGTTTTGTTAAATTGCTTAGTTTTATTAAATCGCTTAGTTTTATTAAATTTGTTCACCTTTCTAGTTTTATTAAAAAGTCTAGAACTAGTTTTATATGTTTTAGTTTTTTGTAAACAAAGTTCACAATATTTAGATAATTTTTCTTTTACAATTGGTAATTCTATCATTTTTTCTGTAATAGATGTTACCATGTTAGCTTTTACTGTTGGATTTGATTTATTACCCATGAAAAGTTCATCAAACATAATAATTCTTTCTGGATTTCTCATTTTTGATTCAGGTGAAATCTTAATATTTGAATGTTTCATCGGAAAACAAGATTCAAATGTTCCAGGTTTTGATGTTTTTGAAGCTAGATTATGAAAATTACCTAACATAAAAGATATCAATATTTTATCATCTTCTTTATTAATATTTTCATCTGAAATTGTTTTATTTAATTGTGTAACATTTACTAAAGAAGACTTAGATTCCTTAATTAAATCATTCATAATTCTAGATATCTCTTTGGCTAGAAATTGAGCTCTTTCTAAATTTTTACAATGCATATGATTTTGTTTACACCATTCTAGTAATTTCTTATGAGTATTACTTCCACCGACTAATTTATTAACATCCATATCAGCAATACTTTTATCAATTTCTAAACCTAAATCTTCAGCTAAATCCCCCAAATTATCATCTTCAATAATATCTTTTTCTACTTTTTTAGAAAGTAATGCTTCTAATTTTAATTCCTTTGTTTTAGCTTTAAATTCCCTGAAAATTTTAAGAAGTGTAAAAATATCACCTGATGATATAGTAAATTTATTAATAGTTTGTTCATACTCTCTCTTTAATTGTTTTTGTTTTTGTTCTGGTAATTTTTTATTGACTTTAAAATCTAATATAATATTACTCATTTGTCCATCTGCCATAATTAAAAGGCTAACAATATCTATCACTGACATGTAACATTTTAAATAATAACTATATAAAATAGCATTGGCTAATCCTAGTTTTATACCACGAAACTGAGATATTCCTTTGCCTTTTTCAGTTAGAACACCGTATTTCTCTTTTGTGGTGATAGAACCTAAAGATTCTAATAATTTAAGTGAAGATTCAACAAATGATATTTCAGGTGGTGAAATGAATTCTTTCAATAGAGATTTTAATTCTCCAATATTATGAATATATTTAAGTCTCATTAAATCCAATAAATAACTAGATAAGTCAGTCTTTTGAATGTCTGGAATTGGATATTTTTCTAATTGATTATAATCTTTTTCAGAATAAAGATGATAACAATATCCTTCTCTAGTTCTACCTGCTCTACCTTTTCTTTGTATAATTGATGATTGAGGTGCATATTCTTCTAGAAGACTTCTTACCATGGTTTCCGGATTATAAGATTCACGGTATTCATAACCACTATCAATAACATAAACAATACCATCAATAGTTAAAGAAGATTCGGCAACATTAGTTGAAACTACAACTTTTCGATTATAATTATCTTTATACAATGGACTTTTAATTTCTAGATAAGCTTTTTCATCTTTAGCTAAATCTTCTTCTTCTTGTGTGCTATTTCCAGCTAATTTAACACAAAATGGAATAAGCATTTCATCCGGGTTTTTTATACGTTTATTATATTCAGAAATTTCACTATCTAACATTGAACAAACTTGAACACCATCACTACTAGCTTTACCAAATATTAAAATATCACCATCATCTGTAGTTGTCAATATTTTCATAACTCTTTCAACAGCTGATTTATACCAGTTATCTGGTCTTTGTGGTAACCAAAATTGTTTAACAGAAAAGGTAAGACCTGGAATATCTACTTCACCAAATGTAAATTCTTTGTAATAATTTCTAAAAGCTTCAAGATTAATTGTAGCACTCATAATAACTAATCTAAGGTCCTTTCTCCTTTTTAAAGCATTTTTAATTAAAAGCAAAAGTAAATCAGTTTGAACACTTCGCTCATGTGCTTCATCTATTACAATACAATTATAATCTTCTAAATAAGGGTCATTACCAGTTACTTTTGATAATATACTTCCGGTAGTTGTAAAAATAAGTTTAGATTTATTGGAAATCTTATTATCACCTTTGAAATAATAACCTACATAATCACCTAGTTTTGAATCTAAACATTTAGCCGCATATTCTGCATTACTTCTAGTGATTAAACGTTTGGGAATTGTTGTTAAAACTTTTCCTTCATAATCAAATGCATGTAATGCAATTTTTGGGATTAATACCGTTTTTCCAACACCTGTTCCAGCTTTAGCAAGAGTTACTTGATTATTTTTAATTGAATTTAAGAGTTCATCTTTGTATTTATAAACTGTTAATTGACTCCATTTAGTAGCTAGATTAGAGTATGTCATAGGCACTTTTTCACCATTTACATCCATTTGTTGAGAAGAATATAAATTTTGATATGGTTCTTTAGTAAAAGGATTAACGTTCTCACCATTTACGTCAAAAACACCTATTGGTAATTCATCTTTTTTACTAGTTGGCATTTATATTTCTATCTTTCTTTATCTTTAATAGGTTTTTAGAAAAAAGTTATATAAAAAATCAAATAAATAATGATGTATCTAGAATTGCTTTTTTTTATTTATCTTTTTAATTTATTTTTTATTTTTTATGAGCGTTAAAATCTGTTTAAGAAAATCAATTTAAATAATAAATTATATTAATATAATTAATTAGAATCAATTAAAAACTAAAATGTCGTCTAAAGGTCGTTTTGAAGAATTAAATTCAGAAGTAACAGAAGATTTCCTCGATGTTGATAAACCTATTCCAGGTCAAAACTTTGCATGCATTTCTTTTGTTTCTCCTGATAAAATTCTAGCTCGTAAAGAAGATTATTATTTTCATGAATATACAAAGAAGATTTTTCAATCTAACAAACTAGAACTTAATGAAAAACTCAATAGTCTTATTAATGAAGGTCTTGATGGTAAAGTTGATGTAAGTAAACTTACAGAATTTCAAAAACTTCTTACAAAAAAAACAGATGAACAAATTAATAAGAAATTTGATGTCTTTGTAGAAGATTTAAAAGACTTTCGTTATGCCAATGAGGATACAATTGAGGAACGCTTTCATGAAGCTGAAAACTTTCAAACATCAGTTCGTGGTGTTAAGATTCGTGGTGTTTATAATACCATTAAAGAAGCACAAATTCGCGCTAAAGTTCTCCAACGTATGGATCCTTCATTTCATATCTTCGTTGGACAAGTTGGTTATTGGCTTCCATGGGACCCAACTGCTGATAAGATTGAAAATCAAGAATACCAAAACGGTCAACTCAATGAAATTGTTAAGAAATATAAAGCCAATGAAGCTAAACGTGATGAATTCTTTGAACAACAAAAACAAGACATTAAGAAACAAGCTGCTTTAAAGAGTATGGAAAAAAAATCAGAAACTGAAGAAAAACCAAAGCTCAATGTAGGTGATGCTTCTGCAACTGAAGTTTCTATTGAAGAAGCTAAAGAAAGTCTTACAAAGGAAGACCCATGGATGGCTAATAAACTTAATAAAACACAAGAAACAACTGAATCATCAATTAATGAAATTGATGACCATGAGGAAACATCTGAATAGTAAAAATTAAATTATAAATTTATCTACGACCAATAAAAACGTTATCTTTACGAAACATATCAATAAATGATTGTTGTAAATTAACTGGTTGTATTTGTTCTTCAAACAAACTTCTTGGAATATATCTATATTCTATTACTTTTTCTTTTTTAAAAGTTGATTGCATTTTTTGATGATATCCAGTAGTTATCATCATAACACCTATTACTAATAATAATAAAACTATTGACTTCATTTGTAAAATATTTTATATGTTATGACTTTTATCTTATTTTATTATGATATTTTTATATTTTCAATGTAACTGTTATTTTATTATTTTTATCTAAAACGTCAAATTCTTCATTTTCTAATACTAAAGGTTCAATGTCATAAATATCATTTTTTCTATTATCCGGTGATAAATATGAATCTTTGGCAAAAAAGAATCCATAACCACCAACTGACCAAATTGATAAAGCTCCAGGAGGAGATATTTCAAGTCCACTTGAAGTTTTTGATATAGGTTGAGGAGTTTTCCATAAAGCTGTTCCAAGTAATTTATTTGATTTTAAAATTTCTAATGGTAAACATCTTATTAAATCAACACTTGGTTTATCAAAACCAGAAACTACAATATCACTCATTGCAAAATGACCAGATGGTGGTATAATTTTCCAAACACTTAACTGTGTTGAACTATTTGTTGATTTATTATCCCAAATCTTTTCAAATCCAGATGGTTTAGCACCACCTTTGCATAAAAATGCTAATCCTTCATATTCATCATTTTTAAAAAGATTTTTATCGGCCATATTTGATGAAACAATAGCAACTTGACCTACTGGAAAATAGTTATTCTCTGGATTTCTTATCCAAAAAGAAATATATCTTCCATCTTCCATTTTATATTCACATGTTTTAGTAAATTCCTGACGTTTAAAATTATTGATAAAAAAATAATTGCTTTTGATTTGAGGTGATAAAGTTGGTTTAATTGTAGGTTCTGGAGCAAAACCTTCATTATTTGTTTTCATAAAATTATAAAGAATTAATAATACAAAAATAGCTAGAAGTAAAACTATTACAAATTTATTTTCTTGATAATTTTTACTAACTCTTTTTGAAACTGAATCAAACATTGATGATGATACAGATGTTCTTGATGTCATCTTTATCTATTTTTTAATTTATTTTTAATAATAATAGATTCTTATTACTCTATTAGAAAATTTATAAGAAAAAGAAAACAAAAGAAAACAAAAGAAAACAATAATTAGTCCAAACTATAAATTCATGAAAAATTATAATATTTGTGGTAAATATTTAGGTGTATCATATCCATAAATAGTTACTTTAAATTCTCCGTTGTAAGGATGAACTTGCACAGTATCATCATTGAAAAGCTCATCACATCCATTTTCATCTAAACTATCACGACCTTTAATTTTAATTGGTATTTTAAGAGAATGAAATTTATCACTAGCAGTATAATAATTCCATCTGTTACTATTTGTATAAGTTGGTCTTCCAAAAAGTGGTAAAATATTAGTTTCATTATTACTTTCTGGATTTGTTGCATCTTTTTTATATAATAATCCAACTTGTTGATAACCACCAACAAATCCACGTGTTGGAATTTGAATTGAAGGTAAGCCTACATTTAAAGGTAAACCACCCATGTTAGGAACATATGACCTTTCAGGTGGTAAAAGAGGGTTTACTAATCTTTCAACTTCTTTTCTAGCTACGTATTGTTGTTGAGTAGGATAACTAGCATTAATAACAACTGATTTCATAGGTTCACTTTGTTGTGATTGATTTAATGATATTTGTTGCTTTTGTAATTGATTAGTTTGTTGTTGGATTTTATTAAGCTGACCTTCTAATTCTTTATTTTTAATATAGGGATCATAGAATTTAAAATAAACAAACATTCCAATTATAGCACCAATTAAAAAGATGATAACTATTGTAGCACTGCTTTCAACACATAAAACAGCACCTTCAGGACATCCATCACCACCTTTTTGATTAAATTTTAAATTTAATTTTGTGCTAGAAGACCCTTTACCTTTTGGAATTTTAACTTTAGGAACAGATAATTTTGATGGAATTTTAGCTTGAATTTTTGTAGGCATTTATAAGGTATTATTATTTTACTCTTAGAAATTATTTTCATTCAACCATAAAATCAAAAGAAAACTCAAAAAATTAAAAGAAAATTAAAAGAAAAATAAACGAAATTAAAAATTATTGAAATCTATGATTTCTAACAATTTTGACATAATTAGGATGTTGTGAACCATCTTTATCTATTGAACCGGAATATAAATCAGGGTCATTTCTTATTAATTTACCTTTTATTGAATATATTGTGTTTGTGTTATCTGACACTTTTGACACTTTAGGTAATGAAGTTTTTAATAAAGGTTGTGATGTTGGAACATAGGTTGGTGCGATGGTATGATGTGTTTTTTTTTGATTAATATGTTTATTGATTAAAATTCCAGTTATAATAAGAAGTCCAATACTTAATAAAATAACAATAATTATACCGATAATTTTTATAGGTTTCATTTTATTTTTTTAATATTTACTATTTTAATTATTTATTTTTCCATTAGAAAAAAAATTTAATCAGATAATAAATATTGTAACCAACATTGACCATTTTCAATGTTTAATGCATTATGATTAACAGCATATAATTGTATTTCCATTTCAGGTAATCCTTGAATTAAATTAAGAACTAGATTTACATCACTAAGAAATGTAAAATTAACACTTCCAGATGCTTGTATTTTATTAGAAGGATATAAATTAAAAAAATACATGTAGATGTAATCTTCTGATGCATTGCCAAAAGTTTTATAAGGTTCTAGTAATCGAAGATTTTTAGCTGATAATTCATCAGTTCTTTCTTTTTCTCCAAAATATAATTGAGCTGATATTAAAGGATCTTTCGCAGGTCCTTCTAATACATTGGTGTAATTAAACCAATCATTATTCTTTTCTACATCTGTTCTTCTTAAAACCCAAACTAAATATCCAACAGAAAAGTTAATGGTATCTAGCTCTACTTTAAATGTAGTTTGACGTTGAGGAATTGTTACTTTTAATTGCTGGACTTGTTGTATTTTTTGTATTATTTTTGCTGGAAATAATGTCATATTTTCTTCATTATCTTTATTATAAATCGGTGAGAACATCTTCTTTTGTTGTGGATCTAAAACATAATAATCAACTAAAAGAGATGTATTACCAAGATTATAATTACCAATAGGTCCATTATTATCATCAGAAATCCATAATCTTGAAAGAGGATGTAATTTAACACGTATAATCACGTCATGTCTACAAATTGCAGATAATGGTAAAAATAAGCCAGGATTTTCAGTAAACCAAAAAGATAATGGAATAATTACTTTACCACCATTGAATAAACCTGGAATCATATTATCATAATATTGTGTTAATTCACGATGAGTTAGCTTTTGGTCTATTTTATTACTTATTTCTCTATTTATATGTAACCAGTCACCATACAATCTAACTATTTGATTACCGCCAATTTCTATTTCTATCCAATCAATAATAGCATGACCTACATTATTACAATAACCAATTTTTCCGGTTGATTTTAATTCTGGTAAATCTAATTCTAAACAAATTGAACCAACTAAATCACCATATCTACTTAATTTAACAATTGAAGAAACACCAAAATTAGGTGCAGTATCGAAATTTAAAGCTCTAGTATTTCTAGCATATGCAAAATATCTTTTACTATCTTGTTTAAAAAAAGAAATCTCTGGATGCCCAGTTAGAAATTGGTCAGTTCTTTCACCTCTAGAATTAATCTCTACTTGTCTATATGTTGCTTCCATTTTTTATATTATAACTTCTATTTACTTTTATTCTATATTTTTATTCTTATTTTATTATTTACATTTATCAAAATTTATATCAAAATTTATA
>JACCDO010601965.1_pt1 | contig 34363 bp, 40 predicted proteins | sample 7446101 | NCBI WGS metagenome assembly JACCDO01 (sample SAMN15323440, study PRJNA562643) | freshwater metagenome | isolation source: river surface water | place: USA:Blue River Watershed | collected 2017-08-16 | reverse complement strand
GGAAGGCGGTTTTGGAGGCAGTCGTAAAGTCGCTATAGCGCGTACCAATGCCGATAATCAGGTCGGCATCCCGGGCAATGCGGTTGGCGGCAAATGTACCGGTGACACCGACAGCGCCCATGTTGAGCGGGTTGTCGTAGCGCAGGCTACCTTTGCCCGCCATCGTTTCGCCCACCGGGATCCCTGTGGCTGCCACCAAGGCGGTGAGCGCCGCCGTGGCATCGCTATAAATCACGCCGCCGCCGGCCACAATCATGGGGCGCTTGGCGGCGCGGATGCGGGCGGCGGCACGCTGGATGGCGCCACGGTCGGGGCGGATGCGTCCAATATGCCAGACACGTTTTTCAAACAAGGCCTGCGGATAGTCAAAGGCTTCGGTCTGGACGTCTTGCGGCAGTGCCAACGTGACTGCACCCGTATCGGCGGGACTGGTCAGCACACGCATCGTTTCGAGCAAGGCGCTGGGTAGTTGATCGGGGCGGTTGATGCGGTCCCAGTAGCGGCTGACCGGCTTGAAGCAGTCGTTGGCCGACATGTCGCGGCTCTGTTGCCACTCGAGTTGCTGGAGTACGGGGTCCACGTTGCGCCGTGCAAAAATATCCCCCGGTAGCAACAGCACGGGCAGGCGGTTGATTGTCGCTGTGGCAGCGCCTGTCACCATGTTGGTGGCACCGGGTCCAATCGACGTGGTGCATGCCATGGCCTGCAGGCGATTGGCGGTTTTGGCAAAGGCGGTGGCTGCATGCACCATGCCCTGCTCGTTGCGTGCTTGGTAGTAGCGCAATGCCGGGATTTGTTGCAGGGCTTGGCCCATGCCTGACACGTTGCCATGCCCAAAAATACCAAAACACCCCGCAAAAAATTGCTGCTCGACACCGTCACGCTCGACATATTGTTTGGTCAAAAAAGTCACCAAGGCTTGCGCCATGGTCAGTCGTGTCGTCTTCATCGCGTTCCCCTTTTAGAGTCCACCGTACGCTGCCACAAAGGCTTCGATTTCGGCATACGTCGGCATAAAATTCGCACAGCCGTGTTTGGTCACCACAATGGCGCCACACGCATTACCCAGGCGGGCGGCGCTGCGCCAATCCCAGTGGTTGGCCAGCCCATAGATGACGCCGCCGGCATAGGCGTCACCGGCGCCGAGGATGTTGTAGACGTCCACGGCAAAACCAGGCGCATCGATACGCATAATGTCGTCGTTGTCGCGCACATGCACACGTGAGCCATCGGCACCGCGCTTTTGAAAGAGCACGGCTGGCCCCATCTGCAAAATGGTGTCGATGGCCACATCCACGTCACCCGCCACGCGTGCATCCGATACCTGCGAATGCGTCAAGCGCACCTCGGCATGCTCACCCATCATCATGGCGTTGATTTCGTCCTCGGTGCCCAGCACGATGTCGACCGAGCGCAGTAGCGAGCGCAACGTCACCCCAAAGGCGCGTGGATCGTGCCATTGGTCGGGACGGAAGTCGATGTCGAGCACTACCTTGCAGCCATGTCGTTGTGCATATTCGGCCGCAAACAATGTGGCACTGCGTGACGGCTCTTTGCTCAACCCCGTACCACTCACCAGCAAATATTTGCTCTGCGCTATCGGGCTCGCCAACACGTCGTCGATGGTCAGCTCGATATCGGCACAGTTGTCGCGGTAGTAGGTCAGCGGGAACTTGTTGGGGGGCTCGATGCCCAGCACCACCGCACTCGAGCGTTTGCCCGCTTTGCGCGGCGTATACTGTGTGTCGATGCCTTCTTTGGCGCAGAAATTGAGGATAAAATCGCCCACTTGGTCGTTGCCTACCGCCGTCAACAGCGCAGTCCGTGCCCCGAGGCGTTGCGCCGCCACGCTGATATTGGTCGGGCAGCCGCCCACGTAGGCTGCAAAGCTGGTGATATCCACAAAGGCGGCGCCCACGTCGTTGGCATACAGGTCGATAGACGAGCGCCCCATGGACAGCAGGTCGTATGTGCGCATGATTATTGCCCCTGTGGATAGATGGGTACGCGTGGGTCAGTCCCCTTGTACTCGTGCTTGACCCAAGTATGCTGCGGATCGTCCACATTGGCCAGCGATTGCGCACTCCCTGCCAGCACGTTCAAGTAGTAGGTGGTATAGCCGGGAGCACTGGTGACCGGGTGGTAACCCTCGGGGATGAGCACTACGTGATTGGGGCGGGCTACCACCACCGCATTGATGGGGTGTCCGGCGGCATGCAGCGGTGAGTTGGCGTCGGTATAGACCTGCTGGTAGGCGAAGCCGTCGGGTTTGTCGTGCTTATAAAAGTACACTTCCTCGAGATCGGCCTCGAGCACGGTACCGTCGGCGCCCACGCGGTGCACGTCGTGTTTGTGGGGCGGGTAGCTCGACCAGCTGCCGGATGGCGTGTACACCTCGACCAGCACCAAGCGTTCGCATGGGAATCCGGGCGGCATCAGCTGGTTGATGTGGCGCGTGGCATTGTCACCGCCGCGGATTTCTTGGGCGATGTCTTTGGGGGTGACCAATACCGGCGCAAAGTCGCGCGTGGCCGACACCCACGTCACTGCAAATTCGGCGGCGCTGGTACCGGTGACCGTCAGCTGCGTATGGCGCGACAGATACAGCACATAGGCACCCCCCGCAAAAACATGTGGGCGCCCACCCATCTGCCACGTGCCACGGTTGCTGTCGACACGGATAGTGCCACTCAGTACCACAATCGCCATTTCGTGGTCGACGGTGGCAAACTGCCAGGTTTGGCCGTTTTTCAGCGTGCGTACCTGGAAGTTGATGTGCTCCCACTGCGCAAGTGCTGGCGTCACTTCTACAATCACATCGGGATCATGCGAATTCCCCGGTTTGACTAACAAATTCTCAGCGGTATAGGTCGGCGACATCACACGACTCCTTTCGGTGCGGCGGTACTGCTGCGTACCACCATGCTTGGGGTGAGAATACTATCGAGCGTGGCGTGTCCCGCCATGCTATCCAGCAAAATATGCGCGGCCTGGCGCCCCAGATGCACCTTGGGTTGCGCCACCGTCGTCAGTGCCGGCCAACTAAAGCGTGCCAGTGCGACATCATCAAAGCCCACAATGCTCATATCGTCGGGGACCGCAATCTGGTGCTGCTGACAAAACGACAACGCCCCGAGCGCCAGCATGTCGTTGTAACAAAAGACCGCCGTGGGCTGGTGCGCATGCCATACCTCGTGCATCAGGGCATAGCCCAGCGTCAGATCATCGATGTGTGCGTCGCCATGCACGACCATCACATCGGCATCGGTAATACCATGCTGGTAGAGTGTATTGACATAACCATCATGCCGTTGTTGATTCGAGGCAGGGCGTTTGTGTGCCCCCAGGTAGGCCACGCGCCGATGCCCTAGTCCTGCCAGGTGCGTGGCAGCCAGTTGTCCACCATGCGTGTTGTCGATGCTCACCGTACGAAAGGCGCTCGCGTGACTAATACGCTGACTATTGAGAAACACCGCTGGTACGGCCAGTTGTACCACCCGGCTGAGGTGGGTGGGGCCGAGTTGCGAGTCTGCGATGATAATGCCATCCACGCGCCGCTGTTGGAACTGCTCGATCACGGCCAGTTGGCGGTCGGCGTCGTGCTGTGATGCCGACAAAAACAACGCTTTGTGGGCCTCGCCCATCACGGCTTCGATGCCTTTGACGACTTCGCCCCAAAAGGGATCTGCCACATCTGTCACTACCACGCCAATCGTGTTGCTGTGGCGCTGTTGTAGACTCTGGGCAATAGCGTTGGGCACATAGCCCATCTCGCGCGCCAGCGCCAAGATGCGCGTGCGCACACCTGGGCTGATGCGTGGATTACCACGCAGCGCACGTGAGACGGTGGAGTGCGAAACGTTGGCTCGTTGGGCAATGTCTTCGATCGAAACACGCCGCATAGTGCACCTGCGTTATACGATTTCTGTGCAAATCCTCATGTTGTGCACACGTGTGCACAGTTGGTGATGTCAGGTATAGTACTTTATGGATGTGCTGATTGTCAACTGCGCAACGCTGAAGTTGCAGTTGAGTAAAAGGTCTCGTTGATGAGGTCGTGCGCAGTGCCCAAACGCAGATGATTCATGGAACACAAAGAGAGAATGCACACGATGAAGAAACTCGTAGTACTAAGCGCAATCGTCGTACTGTTGACGGCTTGTGGTGCTGCAGCCCCGGCGGCTGAGCCGACCGTGGCACCGACGATGGCCGCAGCAGTTGAGCCTACCGTGCCCACCGCTGCTGAGGAGCCGACCGCTGCGGCGACTGTTGTGCCAACAGCTGAGCCGGCTAGTACGCCGGCAGTGGGTGCAACTGGTACGCGCACGTTTGTGATTGATCCGGCGCAGAGCAGTGCCCAGTATGCGGTCGAGGAGATTTTTTTCTCTGATAACCGGTTATTCACGGCGGTCGGTGTGACCAATGCGGTCGAGGGGGAGTTTGAGGTTACCGCTGATGGAAAGCCGAGTGGCAAAGTGACCCGCATGCGTGTCGATTTGCGCACGCTCAAGAGCGACAGCCCACGCCGCGACAGTGCGATTCGCCGCCAGTGGTTGGAGTCAGACACGTACCCGTATGCCGATTTTGTCTCGACGGATGCCCTCAACTTGCCCGAGAGTTATACCGAGGGCGAGCAAGTCACGTTCACGCTGGTGGGCGACATGACGGTGCGCGATGTCACCAAGTCGGTCGAGTGGACGGTGGTGGGCACATTGCAGGGTGATACAGTGACGGGCGAGGCTACGACTGTCATCAAGATGAGCGATTTCGGCTTTGCCGCTCCGGATATTGGTGGGGTGCTCAAGGCCGAGGATGAGGCCGCCTTGACCGTCACATTTGTGGCCATCGCCACGCCGTAGGGGCGTTATGCAATGGTGCCCCTGGCATGGCGTTACGGCACCATATACTGCGGTTCGTACCCGGCCAAATGCTGGGTGATAGTGTCGATGGTCGTGTGCACAATGCGTACCAGTGCCTCGCTGGTATTAAACGCATTGTGCGCACTCGCCAATACATGCGGGTGCGCAAGCAGGGCTTTCATCGTCTGGATATCCGCACTATTGCTCCCACTGCCAATCAGCTCCTCGTGGTCGACCACATCGAGCGCCGCATAGCGCACGATACCTTGGGTGAGCCCAACGAGCAGCGCTGCGCTGTCGACGAGCCCCCCACGCGACGTATTCACGATGATGACACCGGGTTTGAGGAGCGGTAGCGTCTGCATATTAAAGATATGGTGGGTATTGGGAAACAGTGGTAAATGGAACGAAATAATGTCGGCTTGGCGGTAGAGCGTCTCGAGGTCGACAAACGTGGCACCGACTTCGTTGCCCCAATCGAGTGCTGGCGTGATATCGTAGGCGATGATATGCGGTGCAAAGCCGGCAATCATGCGCCCAAAGTTGCGCCCGATGCGCCCTGTCCCCACAATTCCGACGGTTTTGCCGTGGATATCGATGCCACGTAGGCCTTGTACATCTTTGGAAAAATCGTGCTGTAGGCGATAGGTGCTGGGTAGTACCAGACGTGTGGCGGCCAAGAGCAGCGCCATGGCGTATTCGGCCACGGTACGTTCGCCGTAGGCAGGCACATTGCAGACGGCAATGTGGCGTGCACGCGCTGCTGCAAGGTCGATATGGTCGTAGCCGGTAGAGCGCGTGGCAATCAAGCGCAAGTTGGGCAGGCGATCCATGTCGGTCGCAGTGATGCGGGTATGAATAAAGACACTCAGCACACTGGTATTGCTGGCGACCGCCGCTGCACTGGTGCCGGGCGGGTAGATGAGCAGGGTTTCGTCGGACCAGGCAGCCCGGAAGTGTGCTTCTTCCCAGGGTTCATTCAAAATAACAGCAATCATGGGTGACTCCTCGTGTGGTGGCCACACAATCACGTCATCGCCATTGATGCGTTGTTGGTGCCACGGTGACGGTGATGCCGCCGGCTCGCATCACCGTGGCGCTCGTGGACCGTTAGGTGCGCGGTTGTTCGTTGAGTGGGTGATGCGCATAGCGCTCACCCAGTGGGTGGTTGACGCAGGCTAGGCGTGCATTGGAGCGACTGAGCAGGAGTTGGCGCAGTGGGCCAGGTTGCACGGCATCTTTGGAGAGTAGCCCCGCTTTGTAGGCCTCCATCACCACTTTGTAGCTCGATTCGGAGCCCATGTTTGCGAGCGCCAGCGCTGCTGACGCATTGCGGTCGGTATCGCTACTGCCTAGGCGTGCCTCGAGCGCGGCTACTACGGCCGGTTGCATGTCTGGTGCATAGAGGCTCAAATATGCCAATGCGATGGCCGCTCGATGGTGCCCAATATTGCTGGTGTGGTCGTCGTCGAGCAGATCAAGGAGTGGCGCAAACGCAGCTTGACCAATGCGCGCGATGATTTGTGGGATCTCCCCATCCCAGATGGTAGCGCGTTGTTCACGGGTTTTGTCGGGGGCTGCAGGCACACCGGCATGGATGAGTGGCGTGATACAGGCCAGGCTGCGGATTTCGCCGAGCAGGCGCAGTGCGTGGAGTGGCGCATAACAGAGTGGTACGGCGTTATTGAGCAAATCGGTGTCAATGGCTAGCGCCACCAGCGCTGCTACCGCATGCTCGCCACCTGCGACGATCCGCTGGGCGAGGGGCATGGGCAATTCGGCGCCGGCGGTGCGCAACTGGCGGATGTATTCGTGTAAATCAATGTCGATGGTCATGACTGCACCTGTATATGATGGCGTACATGCACATTATACCGTCATCATCTGTGGTATGGCGCACACATTGGACCATACGAATCTACGGCGGTATGGTGTCAACTCCGTGACACACCTGCCATCCTGCTCTATCAGGTGCATGCACCGCCGGGCATAGTGCAGAATGAGTCGATACTACTGGTGCGATTGACCACGTACAAGTGCGTGCTCACTTCGCGTATGTGATGGTGATGTATGTGTTGGAGGGGGAGAAAGAATGCGAAACGGCGCGCTCCATGCTCCACCTGCCCCGTTTCGTCAACCAGTTGAGATTCTCATCCTGGCCAAGCACTTTTTCTATGCCAAAATGACTGCCAGACCGACCATCAGCACGTATCATGACGAATTGTTGTAGCCATTGGTGAGGTGATAGATGGGCGCAAAGCTATGGCGATGCTGTGGTGTCGGCCCCCATGTGGCTAATGCGACTTGGTGCTGCGCAGTACCGTACCCCTTGTGTTGCGCAAACCCGTAGCCTGGGTAGCACCGGTCGTACTGCGCTACCGCATGGTCACGAGCCACCTTGGCGATGACGGACGCTGCTGCAATAGAGAGACTCGTGGCATCGCCCTTGATAATGGCCTGCTGTGGGGTGTGCCAGCTCGGGAGCGTGACCGCATCGATGAGCAGGGCATCGGGGATGAGTGGCAGGCTCATTATGGCCTGTTGCATGGCTAGCTTGGTGGCGTTGAGAATGCCAAAGCAATCGATGTCGTGGGCGCTCACCCAGCCGATACCAATGCCACGGGCGACCTGACGGACGGTGTGCGCGAGCGTGTGGCGCTGGGTGGCACTGAGTTGCTTGGAATCGTTGAGCCCTGCCAGGATGTCGGGCATGTGCCAAACCGCGTCGCTGAGCACCACGGCTGCCGCGACCACGGGACCCGCCCAACAGCCCCGACCCACTTCGTCGATGCCGGCAATGTGTTGTTTACCTGTGGCCACAAAGGCTAATTCGTATGTGCAATCAGGTGGCATGCGGCGGCCTCGCCACCACTACACAGAGGCGCGTGTGCTGGGCGGTAATCGATGGGAGGGCGACCTGCCAGCCGTACTCACGGAGCTGTATGGTCAGCGGGTGAGTGGTGAGGTCGAGCCGACCAGCAGCCAGCAGGATGACCAGCTGCCCATCAGGCTGCAATACCCGCGCTACTTCGTGGAGTGTGGTGGGTGCCATGATGTAGGGGGCAGGAAACACCGCAACGACACTCGCAAATGTGCCTGCCGCCCACGGCAATGCGGTGCTATCGGCGCAAACGAGGGTGGTGGCACGGCGGGCGGCTTGGCTGAGCATGCGCAGGGAACGGTCGATGCCGATGGCGGTAATGCCCCGTTGCGCCAGTGACTGCTGTAAATGCCCCGTACCACAGCCGAGCTCGAGGATGGGTGCATTGAGGAGCGGGATGATGCGGTCGCCCCACAAAAACCAATGGCCACGCGATACAAGCGTGGCCACGGTATCATAGATTGGGGCAAATTCTGCGTAGAGTCGCGCCAACATCCACTGGTAGAGACGGCGCAGACGTGGGTACATTGGGCTTACGAGCGGCGCTCTTTGATGCGGGCTGCTTTGCCGGTCAAGCCGCGCAGATAGAAGAGACGTGAGCGGCGCACCTTGCCGTGACGGACCACGGTGATGGAATCAACACGTGGAGCATGGAGCAAGAACGTACGCTCGACACCGACGCTGTGTGACGCAATGCGGCGCACCGTGAAGCTGGCGTTGATGCCACCTTCGCGCTTGCGGATGACCACACCTTCGAAGTCCTGCACGCGCTCACGGCTGCCTTCGACCACACGCACACCGACACGCACCGTATCACCTTCGCGGAACTCGGGAATGTCTGACTTGAATTGACGCTGCTCAATGGCGTCCATAATCTGTTGCGACATGACGCAGTCGCTCCTTCATTGTTTACTACAAACGCACCTGCCACAGAGCCGGCACGCACACACTGCCGTGTAGTATAGCACGTCTCACTTGACACAGCAAATACAACATCATGGGATTGCGGTGGCATAGACCACCAGGTACGGGTAATTCATCCCGTTGTTCGGTCCAAAGGAGAGAATGGCCGGGTCACGGGTAAAGCGTGCATCCCCATCTGCCACGTCGATAATCGGATTGATCGTATCTGGTGCACTCTGGAAGGTTGTCCCGTCGCTGGTAAACGCCATGGTCACCCCACGACCTGGCGGCTCAAATGCCATCACTACCGCACTGGTTGCATCAGTCGTTTCAATTAATGCGTGTGAGAGGACATGTGGTCTGCGCGCAATGATGCGATTGGCACGGGATTCTTTCACAAACGAGATACCGTCGCTAGACGTGGCATGAATCATGTCAATGCCGTCGATCGGCAACACGTACATATGCCAAGTATCGCCGAGCTTAAATGTCATCGAGTCAATCACTGAATCATCCGACTCAAAGGCAATCCCGCCATACCGCCAGGTGATCCCGTCAGTGCTGTCTGCATAGTGGATGCCCAGTTTGCGCTCACCCGTGCGCAAACCACCCGTCAAATAGATGCGGTATTGCTGGTCTGCCACGCGCACCACATCAGGGTCAACACCCATGAATCCCGCGGGGAAGTTTATCCGTTCGGCATAGCAGTGGCGCCATGTGCGCCCCTCGGCATCACCTACTGACACCGCAAAGCCATCCTGTGTGCCATTGATGGCGTGGGCGGTCATGTAGAGGAGTGGCATACCAGTAGGACTGATGGTCAGTGATGGTGTGGCCGCCTGGTCAATCAGTGAGCCTGCATCCACCTGCCACGCCTTCATTTCGTCTGAGCGCGCAATGCGCAAGCGATTACCACCTGGCTGTTGTTCGTTGCTTCCTGGTGCTTTGCCCATTGCAACGGGGCGTGCTCGACATACTTCTGGCACACTGGTCGCTGTGGGTGGTGGCGGTGTGACTGTGGGTGGCGGTGGTTGTGTTGGCGGTGGTGGCAGTGTGACCGTAGGTGGTGGCGGTTGTGTCGGTGATGGCTTGACTGGAGTCGGTTGTCGTGGTGTACAGGCTGACATCAACAGGAGCGATACCACACACAACAATTGAATGCTTACGTGTTGTTGACGCATTGCGATTGCTCTCCGCATAAAAGACGCTTGAATGCGTGTAGTATATACGATTCAATATGTGATGTATATTCTTGACGGCGCAATGGTGGCGCGTTTGCGGCAGTGTGGCTGGAGCAGTGTGCTCAAATGTGCAAACACCACACAAAAATATGCTATATTTCTGACAACGCTACAATTATCATTACCGCTAATCTGCGACCAAGTCGGTTGATGTGTTGGGAGGTGTAGCGATGCGAAATTGCACGTACGGAGAAGGTCATCCGCATGGACGCACACCGTTCCCCAAGTGATCAATCGAGTGTAGAGACACAAATCATGGCGCGGATGCGGCGTGCTGGGCGTGGCAGCGTATGGAGCGCGGCACAGCTTCACGATATTGCGCAACGCAACACGCTCGATCAGGCACTGGTCCGTCTTGCCAAAAAGCAGCACATTCGGCGTATTTGTCATGGACTATATGTCTATCCATTAATTCAACCACTCATCGGTGAAGTGCCTGTAACCATCAATGCGATTATTACTGCACTCAATGCGAGCGAGCCGGTACCATTGGTACCAAGTGGTGCCTATGCGTGCTATTTACTTGGCATGGTACGCGATGTACCAGCACAGATTACACTCCTGAGTCATGCGACTACCCGCACGGTATCGCTTGGTACACGCCAGATCGTGGTGCGCCCCACTGCACCACGTTATTTGGCAGGTGCTGGTCGTTTGAGTGGTGTGCTCATCCAAGCATGGCGTTTCCTTGGCGCGGAGCACGTCACTGCGCAGCATGTGCAGACGTTGCAGCACCGCATCAGTCATGCAAGTAGAGAGACGTTGCGTCACGATATGCCGTTGGCACCGGTGTGGATGCACCCATGGATACAGTTGCTCATTGAAGCGCCGCCTGCCGAGTGATGACCAGTGTGCCCACTGTGCTGACCACTGCTTCCCAGTCACAGGGGATTACCGTAGTTGCATCGAGTTGAGTAATCACCGCAGGTCCAATTATCCGATCTCCTGCGGTTAATGCATCACGTGAGTAGAGTGCTGTTTGTACCGCTTCTGTCGAATCATTTGGGTATGCGACCACCTGTGCGTGTGCAACGAGCGGGTGATGCCGTGGTGTGAGCGTGGGCACGGGGAGTGGTGTCGGCGCATTGGCCATGGTGTGGTGTAGCTGCACGACTTCGAGTGGTCGATCGGGCAAGGCGTGCCCATAGCGGCGTTGATGGAGTTGATGGAATGCAGCTGCAGCTGCGGCCAGCATTGCGTCATCGATATAGGGCAGTGTCGCAACCTGTGTGATGAGTGGCACATCTAATTCAAATGCCTGACCACGATACCGCATTGCTAAGACGAGTGTATGGGTAAAGGTGTCGATGCGTTCGCCATCGGCCTCTAGTGCGGCCACAAGCTCTGTGTGCGTGTGTTGTATGAGTGCTGTCAGCCGGTGTGGTGCGAGTTGGGTGAGTGGGGACAGGATGGCGCGCGATGTACTGCGGGTCACTGCAGCAGTCACCATGCCCAATGCGGATAATACGCCAGGATAGCGTGGCACAATCACACGCTCGATGCCTAGTTCGTGGGCGAGATGTACGGCATGGAGCGGTCCTGCACCGCCAAATGCAACGAGGGCAAAGTCTCGCGGGTTATGCCCACGTTCCACCGAAATGGTGCGGATGGCACGTGCCATGGCCGCATTCACGATACGGATTGTGCCAAGTGCCGCAGTCACACTGTCACACGCCAGTGCATCTGCCACGGGTGCCAAGGCGGCGATGGCACGCTGTGAATCAAGCTGCATTGTCCCACCCAAAAACGCATCGGGGCGTAGCCGCCCAAGCACCACATTGGCATCAGTGACGGTGGCATGTGTGCCAATGCCATAGCAGGCAGGCCCTGGATTGGCACCGGCACTTTGCGGGCCGACCCGCAATGCCCCACCGCTATCGAGGCGCACGAGTGAGCCACCTCCGGCACCGACGGTGTGGATATCGAGGCTAGGGAGGCGCACTGGTAACCCGGCTACTGTTGAGCCACCACTGCGTGGCAACGCTCCATCACAGAGTGCAACATCTGTCGATGTCCCCCCCATATCAAATGAAATACAGTGCGCAATACCGATTTGTTGGGCGACTGCGAACGCACCCACAATGCCACCTGCTGGTCCCGACAAGGTGGTACGGGCTGCGAGCGTTTGTGCGGTTGATACGCCCATGCTCCCCCCGTCAGATGCCATGACGCGTAGCCGTGTGGGTGTGGGGAGGTGTGTGGCGAGATACTGTAGGTAATAGGCCATACGAGGTGCCACATACGCATTCACCACGGTTGTTGCTGTGCGTTCGTATTCACGGGCTTCGTTGATGACGCGATGCGACAGACTGATGTGCCACTGCGGATTATGCGCCTGCAAGAGTGCACCAATGCGGATTTCATGGTCAGGATTTGCATAGGCGTGGAGCAAACACACAGCAATAGCGGTTACGCCATGTGCATCGAGTATGGGGATGAGTGCATGTACTGCGGTGTCATCCAACGAGGTGAGAATCTGACCATCGAACGTGGTGCGTTCGCTGATTTCGAGGCGTAACTCATCAGGCACAAGTGGGTCTGGTCGTTGCTGGTGGATGTCATAGAGTGATGGCCGATCACCGCGACCAATCACTAGCACATCTTTGAATCCAGCCGTGGTAATCAAGGCGGTCACCGCACCGCGCCGCTCAAGCAGGGCATTGGTCGCTACGGTGGTGCCGTGAATCAAAATCTGCGGTGCCTCGTGTTGTGCCACTTCGGCGAGTAATGCTTCCCCCGGATTGTGCGGTGTACTGAGCCGTTTGGCGATGTGGAATGTGCCATTGCGCCATATCACTACATCGGTAAACGTGCCACCGGTGTCGACTCCCATCCGTTGCATGTGGTGTTCCTCGTGCTTGTTACGCATATTGCTGTCTATTGTACCAATGTTGGCTGATAGGTCTGGTTGACATTGATGAATAAGCATTCGTTAAATCTGCCGAAAAAAGTTATGTGATTTGGAATATTTACCAAAAATATACGACACCTGTTTGGTCATTGTTTCATAAGTTGGGAAAAATTACCGAAATTTTCCGTACATTTTGTGGCATGATAGCGTATAGCACTATACATCATGCTATTGAATCGAGTATGATTGAGGCAACAAATTTATACAAAACGGCAAGGAATGCACCATGAAGGCAAACTGGTCAGGGCATCATTCATTTCAGGCGACACAGCTCCACCACCCCACGAATGTATCTGAAATTCAAGCGATTGTACGTGCGGCCACACGCTGCAGGGTCGTCGGTTCGGGACATTCGTTCAACGATATTGCGGACACAACGATTGATCTTATCGCGCTTGATTTGTACACATTTACGCCAATCATCGATGATCAGCACGGCACAGTGACTGTGCCAGGGAGCATGCGCTACGGAGATTTGCTCACGTTTTTGGCTCCCACCAAATGGGCCTTGCACAATACCGCATCGTTGCCACATATCTCGGTGGCAGGCACGATTGCGACGGCGACACACGGCTCAGGTGTGCACAACAAAAACCTGGCCACTGCGGTCATTGCGCTCGAGTTTGTCCGTGCAGATGGCGAGCGAGTGCGAGTCAGTGCTGATAGTCACGGCGAACAGTTCAACGGCATGGTCGTGCATTTGGGTGCGCTCGGAGTGGTGACCAGTGTCACGCTCAAACTCGTACCACGCTTTGATATGCGTCAAGATGTCTATCTCGGGTTGCCGTATGCGACGGCCATGGCACATTTTGATGAGATCATGAGTGCGAGTTACAGTGTGAGTCTGTTTACCACGTGGCAAGGTGACACCATCGAGCAAGTCTGGCGCAAAAGTCTGCCTCACGAAATTGCTGAGTCTCATGCTACGTGGTATGGTGCCACTGCTGCACAACGCCCAATGCATCCGATTGCCAGCATGAATGCGGATCCATGTACCACGCAAATGGGAATGGTTGGCGGGTGGCATGAGCGCCTACCACACTTTCGCATGGAGTTTACCCCGAGTAACGGTGATGAGTTACAAACCGAGTATTTTGTTGGTCGTCGCGACGCAGTGCTCGCCATGCAGGCCATCCGCACCATCCAAGACCGCATTGCGCCGGTGCTGTTTATTTCAGAAATCCGCACCGTGGCAGCTGATCAGCTGTGGCTGAGCATGAACTATGAACGTGAAAGTGTGGCACTGCACTTTACGTGGAAAAACCGATGGCCCGAGGTGCAACATGTCATCAGCCAAGTCGAAGCCGTGTTGGCTCCCTTTGCGCCACGGGCACACTGGGGCAAGCTGTTTAACTTGCCAGCAACGCACATCCGCTCCGTCTATCCACGCATCTATGACTTTCTCGATTTACGTGCGCAGTGGGACCCACAGGGGAAGTTTGTCAACCACTGGATGCAACACACATTCTGCGTGCAGTAGGCATGTGGTGAATGTACCACTGAGGTACGACAATCACACCTGCTCAATCCAGCCCCATTTGAGTGCCATGCTGACTACTGCTGCCCGGTTGTGCACATGGCACTTGGCATAGATGTTGTCGAGGTGTTGTTTGACCGTATGCGGGCTAATCCCCAGCATTTCGGCGACTCTGCGGTTGCTATAGCCACGTGCCACCCATGCGATAATGTGCTGTTCGCGTGCACTGAGGAACGGGACATCCTGTGCGGTGCGTTCGATTTGTGCTTGGTGGAGCATGGAGCGCCAGCGCGCAACTGCGTGTGTAGAATGATAGGTGGTGCGCCGTGGTTGTGCTTGTCTGAGCTGGACGGCGAGTGTTGCCATTTCACGGGCACTCATTGATGGTGGAATAAACAATCCGACGCCATGGGCCGCAGCGATGAGTTGTTGTTCTTGGGGTAAGTCGCCAACGATGGCCGTAGCGATATGTGGCATATGGGTGTGTAACAAGGCACATAGCGCAATGCCATTGAGCCCTGGGAGCATGTGTTCGACCACCACGATGTGTGGAGGCGCGTGTCGCACAAACTGCAATGCTTCGCTTGCATGCGCAGTTTTGCCACAGATATGCCAACCGGCAATCCGCTTGACGAGTGCCTCAATCCCTGCCACCACAATTGATTGACTATGGACGATGAGTAGCTGAACGGTGTGCATGCCCGCCTCCTCGTCAGTATTTATATTTACGTAAAAATGATGCATGGGAGTATAGCACAGGTCACACGGTGCGTCAACGCATGTGTGCAAAAAAACGACCGGGGTGGTAGCACCATGGCCACCACCCCGGCATCCGTGTGTTGCGATTTAGGCAATACTCCCTGGTAACAGCCCGAGTGCCAGTGGGGCTGGACGTGCACAGGCGTGTTGGGTGGTGACGTGGGTGCCGGTGCTGGATGCGGTATGGATGGCGTGCATCAGCTCGAGCACGTGCAGCATGAGCTCGCCCGAGGCGCGATGGGGCTGGTTGGTGCGCACGGCGTGGGCCATGTCTGCAACCCCGACGCCACGGCTGTTGTCGGCATAGCCGTGCGTAAGTGGGATTTCGCGCCAGGTGTCATCGCCGACACGGCGCACCTTGATGGGGCCGCCAAAGGTGTTGGGGTCGGGGACGATCATGCTGCCATGCGAGCCGTAGATCTCGATGTTGGGCATGGTGTGGTAATAGACATCAAAGCTGGTCACCAGTGTGGCGATTGGGCCACTGGCAAAGTCGAGCACACCAACTACGTGCGTTGGCACTTCGACGTCGACTTTTTGGCCGTATTTGGGTTTGCTGGTGATGGTGCGGGTGGGGTAGGTCATGCGCGTAGAGCCGCTGACGCGTTGCACGCCTCCAAGGAGCGTAATGAGCGCAGTCAAGTAATACGGACCCATGTCAAACATGGGACCACCGCCAACCTGGTAGTAGAAGTCTGGGTTGGGGTGCCACGACTCGTGGCCTGGGCAGAGCATGAAGCCACTGGCGGCCACGGGGGTGCCAATCCAACCGTCGTCGATCAGTTTGCGGCAAGTCTGAATGCCGCCACCGAGGAAGGTGTCAGGTGCGCCGCCCACCCGGACTCCCTTGGCGGCAGCTGCTGCCACCAGGCGCTGGCCGTCGGAGAGGGTGATGGTGAGGGGTTTTTCGTTGTAGACGTGCTTGCCTGCGGCAACAGCTTGGAAGGCGACGTCGGCGTGAGCCGCAGGAATCGTCAGATTGATGATGATGTCGATGGTCGGGTCAGCGAGGAGTTCGGCGACGGTACAGGCTTTGATGCCGTATTCGGCAGCACGTGCTTCGGCACTGGCCATAAAAATGTCGGCACAGGCCACAATGTCATAATCAGCAAAGCGTGGCGCATTTTTGAGATAAATACCACTAATGGTGCCACAGCCGACAATCCCAGCACGTAATGGCGCACGAGTCATATACATACCCCCTCTTGGATGTGATAGCAGATGCTCGATTATACCATTTTTCGCAGTGCATGATAGTCAATGGTACAATGACGACAGGATTGTGTCGACCGATATTGGGGTGGCATGAATCGCACGGCCAACAAATCAAACTGCATTGTCCTCGTCGGCTTGAGCGGTGCTGGGAAGTCGACAGTCGGGCGATATTTGGCACTTAAACTCAACTATCCGCTATGTGACACCGACGCTATCATCGAAAGCGAAGCCGGTCAGGCAGCCTCGGCTATTTTTGCTGCTCGCGGTGAGACGGCGTTTCGTGCACTTGAAAGCGAAGTACTCCAGCGGGTTATGGCGGCCCCGCCAGTGGTTGTGGCTACTGGTGGCGGGATTGTCACTGTCGCCGAAAATCGTACACTCATCAAGGCACATGCGTTTGTGGTATGGCTCGATGCTACAACGAATGCGATTGTGACACGAATTACCAATCACCGGCAAGTCCGCCCGCTCCTACAAGGCGATAATCCATACGCACGACTCGAAGAGATGCGCCGGGCACGGGCTGCTCTCTACCGTTCGGTGGCTGATTTGCATATTCTCACCGACGGTATTCACGCCAGTGCAGTGGCGACACGTATTGCCATGTTGCTCCCAAGTAGTCCGCCACCATCAGAGGAGGGATTGTGATGGCACCCTTGTATGTCACCGTAGGTGCCGGTTACCCGGTCGTTGTGGCGGCTGATTGTGCGCACACGTTGGCGCATCACCTTGCGGAGCTCGGTCTGCGTGGTCGCGTGCATATCGTAGCCGACCAACAGTTGACAGCACTCGCCCACTCGTTGGCAGCAACCTGTGGTGCGCAGAGTACAGTGTTGTTGCTTGCAGGTGGCGAAGCCAGCAAAGACGTTGCCACGTTGATGCGCATCTACGATCATCTGTTGCAACAGCGTGTCGAACGCAGCGATGTGCTGGTGGCACTAGGTGGCGGTGTTATTGGTGATGTGGCTGGGTTTGCTGCGGCCACGATTGTACGAGGGATCGCCTGTGTGCAAATGCCGACGACGCTCTTGGCCATGGTGGATAGTGCGGTGGGGGGCAAAACAGGAATCAACCACCCACTGGGCAAAAACATGATCGGTGCGTTTCATCAGCCACGCCTCGTGTTGGCCGATGTGCAGCTGCTCAAGACGTTGCCGCCGCGCGAACTGGCAGCCGGCTGGGCCGAAGCCATTAAACATGGTGTCATTCGTGATGCGGCATTATTTGCCGACTTGGCGGTGGCCGACCCCCAGACGGCATATTTCGATGCGGAACTTGTGCGTCGCGCGGTAGCTGTCAAAGTGGACGTGGTCAATATCGATGAGCGCGAGCAAGCGGAGCGCATGTTGCTCAACTATGGGCATACAGTGGGGCATGCCCTCGAACAAATCCTCGGATATGGTGTGTTGCTCCATGGTGAGGCGGTGGCGATTGGGATGCATGTAGAGGCACACCTTGCCCGCGCACTCGGATTGTGTGAGGGTGATCTGATTCTGCAGCAGCATGCCACCTTAGCCCGATATGGGTTGCCGACCCAGATTCCGGCGGGCATTACCGTCGCACAGCTCATAGAAGTCATGCACCGTGACAAAAAAGTACAGGCAGGGCAGATTCGTTGGGTGTTGCCTCGGCGTATCGGGCATGCAGAAGTAGTGCGCAATGTGCCACTCGAGGCTGTCACAACGTTGCTCCAGCAGGTATTGGCAGGCTAATCTGGTTGGGTGCAGTCGTATGGGTGATTGCAGTGAACCATCGTGCGCTATGGTATTTAATAGAATTAATACAGTATTAATAGAAAAAATTGGCGATTGTATGGTATGTTTGGTATAGTATAGCCATAGAGAAAGGGGTCGTGCATGAAGTCGGCACCATTTCCAGCGGATTCATCAGTGGGGCAGATATTAACATTTTTGCAGCGGCACGGTGAAGCCACCATCCGCGAGCTTGAAGTTGAACTTGGTATCAGCACCACTGCAGTACGTGAGCACCTCATCAATCTCGATGCCCGTGGCTATATTGGCACGCGGCTGATTCGGAATGGACGTGGGCGGCCACGTATTGTGTATTCGTTAACCGACCAAGCGCGTGATGTTTTCCCACGCAGTTACGATACATTGGTATCGGTATTGCTTGACGAAATTGCGCGCCGTCAGGGTGAAGATGGGCTCACAACATTGCTCGACAGTGTGAGTGAACGCTTGGCTGAGGGGTATCAACGCGCAGGAAGTGGAGATATCAAGTCGCGCATCAACGATGTACAAAAAATGATGGAATCCCGTGGAATTCCCGTCGAAGTACAGGATGATTCGAGTCGAATCACATTTTATGCGTGTCCGTATCACGAGGTCGCCCAGGATCACGCGGGTGTTTGCGCCATGGAAAAGCGCATGATTGAGCAGGTGTTGGGGCATGAAGTACACACAGAGGGGACTATTCGTGAAGGAAACCGCTGTTGTAGTTTTGCGTTGACACCAGGTAATGGCACGACTATCTCACTTGTCGAGTAGCAGACGTTGTAGATGAACAAGGAGTTTGTGTTTCAATGGAATTGGTGATTAAAGACCTACGGGCAAACATTGGTGACAAAGAGATTCTCAAAGGTGTGAATTTGACCGTCAAACCAGGCACGATTCATGCCATCATGGGTCCCAATGGCAGTGGCAAGAGCACACTCTCCAACACGATTATGGGGCACCCATCATATACGGTAACGGGTGGCGAAGTATGGTACAAGGGCCACAACATTCTTGAGCTCGATGTTGATGATCGTGCCAAGCTGGGCTTGTTTCTAGCATTTCAGTACCCGGTTTCTATCCCTGGGGTGACCGTGGCAAACTTCATGCGCGCTGCAGTCAATGCGCATCGTGCCGAAGAGGGCAAAGACACCCGCCAAACCGCCATCCCCATGGCGCAGTTCCGCAAAGAAATCCGTGAAAAAATGGCTGCGCTTGGCATCGACGAAGCCTTTGCGCGCCGCTACCTCAACGAAGGATTCAGCGGTGGTGAAAAGAAGCGCATCGAGATTCTGCAGATGTCGATGCTCAAGCCGTCGATGGCCATCATGGACGAAACCGACTCTGGTCTCGACATTGATGCGCTCAAAGTTGTTTCACAAGGGGTCAACACCTTGCTTCAGGCTAACCCCGACATGGGCGTGTTGGTGATTACACACTACCAGCGCTTGCTCAACTACATCAAGCCCAACGTGGTGTCGGTGATGATGGAGGGGCGCATCGTGCGCGAAGGTGGTCCTGAACTGGCCCTCGAGCTCGAAGAGCGTGGCTACGACTTCATCAGGGAGGAAGTGTTTGGCAATGGCAACTAAGCTCCCTGCACTTGCAACACTCAATGCCACGGATTTGGTATTTGCAGGAGAGCCGCAATGGCTCCAGCAGATGCGTCAAAGTGCTTGGCAATCATATACTGGAATGTCGATGCCGATGTGGCGGCGCACCGATTTGAGCGCATTTGCCCCCGATGACATGCATGTGGCGGTGGGTGCTCATGCTGGTCAGGTGAGCGGGGCTGTGCCTGCTGGCGTGGTGGTCATGCCACTCGCCCAAGCGGTACAGGCGCACGGTGACATCGTGCACAAATACATCGGCAGTGCGGTGGCTGCCCATACCACCAAATATGCGGCGCTCAATACTGCAACATGGCAAGATGGCTGGTTTGTGTATGTGCCCAAAAATATCGTTGCAGAAGTGCCACTGCACCTCATCCAAGGGTTTGGTGATAGCACAGTCGGTGACACACTCGTCAGTCGGACGCTGGTAGTACTCGAACGTGGTGCTCAGTTGTCGCTCATTGAGCAATACGCTGGTAGTGGTGCGATTGCATCGGTGGTCAGTGAGTACATCCTCGGCGATGGTGCCACGCTCAACGTGGTCAGCATGCAGACATGGGATGTGGGGGTGCGCCACATGGGTCACCAAATCGCCAATGTGGGCAACGATGCCACGATTAACTGGACAGCCATCCACCTCGGTGGGAGCCACCAGCACATCGAAGCCGAAACCAACTTGGCCGGCAACGGCTCACGTGTGGATTGGACGGCAGCGTCGCTTGCAAGTGACGGGCAACGTCTGTTGACTGCACCGTGGCTCCGTCACGTTGGGCGGGCAACTGAGGCGCACATGGACTTCAAGACGGTGGTCAAAGGCACAGGGAATACCACTTTAGATGGCATGATCAAAATCGAAGGTGGCAGTAGCGAAACAGTGACGCGCCTCGAAGAGCATGCCTTGCATTTGACGCCACAGGCCCGCAGTGACTCAATACCCGGGCTCAAAATCGATACCAACAACGTGCAAAAAGCCGGCCACGCCTCTACCAGTGGCGAAGTCGACGACGAGCACTTGTTCTATATGCAGGCCCGTGGCATCCCACGTGATGTGGCAGTCCACATGATTGTGATGGGATTCTTTGAGACGGTGCTTGATCGCATTCCACTTGAAGCAGTCCGCGAGCAGGTGACGGCAACAATTGCCGCACGTATTTAGATTCGGCACGAAGGCACGGTCATGACCAATTACCCATTTGATGTGGCAGCGGTCCGGCGCGACTTTCCCATCCTGCAGTTGCCCGCTGAACGCCCGGTGGCGTTCCTTGATAGTGCCTCGTCATCCCAGAAGCCTGAAGCGGTGATTGCGGCATTGGCTACGTTTTACCGTACCACCAACGCGAATGTACATCGTGGTGTCTACCAGCTGAGCGAACAGGCCACCTTTGAGTTTGAGCGGGCACGTGGGCGGGTTGCGATGTTTATTCACGCCAATCATCACCGCGAGGTGGTATTTACGCGCAACACCACCGAAGCCATCAACCTGGTGGCAAACGCCTGGGGCAATGCCAATATCCGCGCCGGTGATGTGATTCTGATTAGTCAGATGGAGCACCACTCCAACATTGTGCCGTGGCAGATGCTGGCGCAACGCACTGGAGCAGTCATCAGGGCGATTCCACTCGATACTCATGGGCGCTTGGTGCTCGATGACCTCGATACCTTGCTCGAGGGCGTCAAATTGGTGGCAGTGACCCACCAATCCAATGTGCTGGGGACAATTAACCCGGTGCAGTACCTTGCCCAAAAAGCGCACGCTGTGGGTGCACTCATCCTGGTGGATGGTGCCCAGAGTGTGCCGCACATGCCGGTCGACGTGCAAGCGCTAGAGATTGACTTTTTGGCGTTTAGTGGCCACAAAATGCTGGCGCCCACCGGTGTCGGTGTCTTGTGGGGTCGGCGTGCCATCCTCGATGCCATGCCGCCATTCATGGGCGGTGGCTCGATGATTCGCACCGTGACTATCGAGCAGACCACCTATGCCGAGGTGCCTGCGCGCTTTGAGGCTGGTACCCCCATGATCGGTGAGGCGATTGCGCTGGGTCATGCCATCGACTATCTGAGTGGCATCGGCATGGACAAGATTGCCGCCTACGAAGAGCAGTTGAGCCGGTATTTGCTCGAACGTCTCGACGAAGTGCCTGGTTTGACGTGGTATGGGCCGCCGGTTGGTCATGACCGGGGTGCCATGGCATCGTTTAGCATGGAAGGTGTACATCCGCACGACATCGCCCAAATCCTCGATGGTGAGGGTGTGGCAGTGCGCGCTGGGCACCACTGTACGCAACCATTGCATGCGGCGCTTGATTTGCCGTCGACGGTGCGTGCGTCGTGTTATTTGTATACCAGCACTGACGATATCGATCGTTTGGTGGGTGGTCTTGCCAAAGTGCAGCATTTATTTGCCTAGAATGTGGAGGATGCCATGAGTGACATGTATCGTGATTTGATTTTGGAACATCATCGCTATCCTCACAACTTTGGTACGCTCGAGCCACACGATGTCTCCCAAGAAGAGCACAACCCGTTGTGTGGGGACCGTATTCGCCTTGATTTGCGCATTGTTGATGGTGTCATCACGGCAGTTGCGTTTTCGGGCAAAGGATGTGCGGTGAGTCAGGCGTCTGCGTCAATGCTCACCGATGAATTGGTGGGAATGACGCTCGACCAGGTACGAGCCTACGGCAAAGATGACCTGCTCGAGTTGATTGGTCTACCGCTCGATAAAAATCCCGTGCGCCTCAAGTGTGCATTGCTGTCGCTGAAGGCACTCAAGGCGGGTGTCTACACCTACCTCGGCCAACAGCACGATATGGAAGAACTCGATTAGTCTGTATAAGAAAGGGGTGTGCTATGACCGTTGATGCCAACGATTTAGCATTTGATTATTCCAAATATGGCTTCCGCCAAGAGGAAAACTACGTTTTTAAGTCAGGCAAAGGCCTGAGTGAAGCTGTCGTGCGCGAATTGTCCGCCATGAAGGGTGAGCCCGAGTGGATGCTCAAGCGCCGCTTGCAGGCCCTCGACATCTTCAACAAGAAGCCGACTCCCGTGGATGGGGCTTGGGGCAATCCCGATTTGCTTGACCTCAACCACGAAGACATCCATTACTTTGTGCGTGCTGGAGACAAACCAGCCACTGACTGGGACGCTGTCCCCGAAGAAATCAAGAACACGTTTGAGCGGCTCGGTATCCCCGAAGCAGAGCGCAAGTTCTTGGCGGGTGTGGGTGCCCAGTACGAGTCCGAGGTTGTCTATCACTCGCTGCGCGAGGAATGGTCGAAGCTTGGTGTGATTTTTCTCGATACTGACACCGCCCTCAAAGAGCAGCCAGAGCTGTTTAAGCAATACTTCGGTACTATCATTCCTTCGGCAGATAACAAGTATGCTGCGCTCAACACGGCGGTATGGTCGGGTGGCTCGTTTGTCTATGTGCCAAAAGGCGTGCACGTTGATATTCCGCTCCAAGCCTACTTCCGCATCAATGCCGAAAACATGGGGCAGTTCGAGCGCACGCTCATCATCATCGACGAAGGTGCCTCGGCACACTACATCGAAGGGTGTACGGCGCCTGTCTACTCGACCAATTCACTGCACTCTGCAGTAGTGGAAATCATCGTCAAGAAGGGTGGCAAGTTCCGTTATACCACCATCCAAAACTGGGCGAACAACATCTTCAACTTGGTCACCAAGCGGGCCGTGGCCTACGAAGATGCCAGCATGGAATGGGTCGACGGCAACATCGGCTCACGCTTGACCATGAAATACCCATCCGTCTATTTGATGGGCCGTGGTGCCCGTGGTGAGGTATTGTCGGTGGCGTATGCCGGCAAAGGCCAGCACCAAGACGCCGGTGCCAAGATGGTACACAATGCACCTGATACCACCAGCGTCATCACCAACAAGTCGGTCTCCAAGGGTGGTGGTAAAACCACCTACCGCGGCTTGGTCAAGGTGCATCCTGGTGCGACTGGTGCCAAGATCAACGTGAATTGTGATGCGTTGATTCTCGACAACAAATCCAAGTCCGACACCATCCCCTACATCGAAGTCGAGGAGGCCAAAGTGACCTTGGCACACGAGGCCACCGTGGGACGTGTCGGCGAAGAGCAACTCTTCTATCTGATGAGCCGTGGTATCTCCGAAGCCGAAGCGATGTCGATGATTGTACTGGGCTTCATGGAGCCATTCACGCGTGAGTTGCCCATGGAATACGCCGTCGAGCTCAACCGCCTCATCCAGCTCGAAATGGAAGGGTCCGTCGGCTAGTGTTGCGGTACAGGTGTACGAGACACACCTGTTGATTGTGCGAATAAACGACGCGGGACAAGGCAACGCCTTGTCCCGCGTGTGAGTAGAAAGCAGGATAATATGACTGAATTTGTGGCAGTCGCACCCCTCGCTGCACTCCCCGTGGGTGCCACCATGGCGGTGGAATATGCTGGTGCAGCCGTGGGACTCTTTAATGTGCGTGGCACCATATACGCCATCGGCAATATTTGTACGCACGCCTATGCCGAACTCCATCAAGGCTATGTAGATGATGACGACTGCACGGTCGATTGTCCACTGCACGGTGCCCGTTTTTCATTGAAAAACGGTGCCCACTACACGCTCCCCGCTGTGCGTGATGTGCAGACGTATACCGTCGACGTGCGTGACGATCATATCTGGATCGCACCGGTGGCCTCGTAGTCTATGCTTGTCATACCGCATGCGCAACTCACCTGGCTGTGTGATGCCTACCCACACGAAGCGGTTGGACTCCTACTGGGGATGCCTGACGGCGTAGTGATGCAGTGTTTGCCGGCATGCAATTTGGCGGATGCACCACGCACGCAGTTTGTACTTGACCCACAGGCATGGTTGGATGCAGATGCGGTGACACGGCGGCAGGGCTGGCACATCCTCGGTCTGATTCACAGCCACCCCGATGCCCCTGCACGCCCATCGGTTCACGACCAAGTGGCTGGTGCCACACTGGGTGCGCAGATGCGCATGGTGATTGTGCAGGTTGGCACCCGTGGTATGATCGATATAACGGCTTGGCGCTGGGATGGCGCCATCTATCAGCAAGAGCAACTGCAATGTCACTAACACCTGCTGCCCGTCACCGCTATGCCCGCCACGTGTCGCTGAGCGATGTCGGCGAAGCTGGGCAGGTGCGCCTCACGGAGGCATCGGTGTTAATTGTGGGGGCAGGTGGTCTCGGCTCGCCAGTGGCGTTGTATTTGGCGGCAGCTGGAGTGGGGCATATTGGCATCGTTGATGACGATCGTGTGGACGTGAGCAATCTGCAACGCCAAATCATTCACACCGATGCCGACATTGGTCATCTCAAAGTGGCATCTGCCTGTGCCAAAATGCTGGCCATTAATCCGTTGATTCAGGTCACGCCACACGCAGTGCGCGTTACCGCGAGCAACGTGTTGGCGTTGGTGCAAGCGTACGATGTCATCATCGATGCCACTGACTCCTTTGCTACGCGCTACATGCTCAACGATGCCTGCGTACTGACACACAAACCACTGGTATATGGTGCGATTTTTCGTTTTGAGGGGCAGGTGAGCGTCTTTGCGCCACATCTGGGTGGTCCATGTTACCGATGTTTGTTTCCCGACCCGCCGACAGCCGACCTAGCCCCCAACTGTGCGCAGACGGGGGTATTTGGCGTATTACCCGGAGTGGTGGGTACCGTGCAAGCCACCGAAGCGCTTAAGCTAATCTTAGGTATTGGGGAGACATTGATTGGGCGTTTGTGGCTGTATGATGCACTCCGCATGCAGGCGGATGCGTGGGCCATCGCTGCGAATTCTGATTGTCCGCGCTGTGGCACGTCGCCCTCACTGACGGGCATCGTAGACATGGAAGCGGTATGTGCCGCTCCCGTCAGTGCTCGTGAAATCAATGTACACGACGCATCCCAACGCCTGGCGCAGCTGCCAGCGCCGTTTGTGCTCGATGTGCGCGACGATCACGAATATGCGGCAGGGCATGTGGCTGGTGCCGTGCATATCCCGGTGGATGCGTTGGCCATGCGCCTGCACGAAATCCCCACGGGCGCCGATATCATCGTCTATTGCCGTAGCGGTATGCGTAGCGCCCGTGCCTGCGACATCTTGCGGCGCCACGCCTACACAGCCGTGTCGTTGGCGGGGGGGATGTTGGCGTGGCGGCAGCAGATCGACGCGACGCTGGACGTGGTATAACACTGGTAATACCTGTTGTTACGAGGTGAATCATGACCGCAGATGAATTCCGCCAACACGCCGCACCTCAACCCACGTGGTCTGCGGCACTCACCGCGCTGTGGCACGATGCACGTGGGGATTGGCATGCGGCGCACGATGCCCTGCAAGACGACCACAGCAACGACGGTGCTTGGGTACATGCGTATCTGCACCGCGTCGAGGGTGATGAGTTCAATGCGGCATATTGGTACCGCCGTGCTCGTCGCCCAGTCTGTCGCACGACATTGGCCGAGGAATGGATGCAGTTGGTACAGGTACTCGCCGAGAATGCATGACATAACGGTTGGGGTGCAATGCACCTGGCTGATTGTCGCACTCGTCGGGATCAATCATAACGGATGGGTGTGTACAACATGAGAGATATGCATGGGTGCTCACTGCATGAGATGTGGAGGGGATATGACGGAGCGGATTGCCGAAATCATCGAGGCCAGCACACAGCAGGTGGTGGCTGCAAGCTATGAATTACTGGCGGCCCCCGCTTTTGGATCGCTTGTACGCATCCATACGAGCGATGCGCAGGTCGTCGTCTATGCCGTTGTCCACGATATTCGCACACAGAGCCGCGAACCCGGTGGGCGCGCCATTGTGCGTGGCAAAAGCTACACGGGGCAAGCCTTGTACGACGATGAAATCTACCGCGCCCACCCCGACCTGCGCGAAGTGTTGCAAACTGAATTTGCGGCGTGGGTAGTCGGATATCGGCGCAGTGACACGGTGGTGCAGCGTTTGCCGGCATTGCCCCCGCCGGTACACTACACCGTAGCCGCCTGTGACGATGTCGAGTTGCGCCAATTTGGCGCCCAATTTGGGTATTTGCGCATGATTGTGCAGGCGGCGCAACTGCCTGGTGATGAGCTCATTGCGGCACTCATCCGCCACATTGCACTGGCTCACGGTGTAGATGCCCGTGCCTATGTGGTACGGGCTGGGCGTGAGCTTGCGGTGCTGCTGCGTGATGATTTTGAACGTCTGCGCCAACTCCTAACCCAGATTCGTGTTGATTGATGCAACGATGAATAATGCCTCGCGTCTAGCGGCGTGGCGGCAGTGATTGTGTGCCGGCTTTTCTCGTGCCAACGGCAGAAATGTGCGATGCATGACGAAACGATGCCACGACTGTGCGACGCCACTGCGCGAGAAACACGTGCGTCGCAAGTGAGGTGGTTGCACCGGCGCGGCGGCGTATGCTATGATACAGCATAGCGCAAGCGTGAGGGGACGTGGCGAAATGGCAGACGCGCAAGTCTTAGGAACTTGTGGAGCGATCCGTGAGGGTTCGAGTCCCTCTGTCCCCACCATGGCGTTGAACGCAGTACCGTGTGGTACTGCGTTTTTTGTCTGATACTATCAAAGGAGCCGGTCATGCATTCAGATTTGATTAGCAAAATCGAGAAGGCGCGCCAGTACGCCCAGCAACCTGAGCGGATTGCCATTGACAGCCTGCGCGCCACATTTCATGGCGGCAACAATGATCACCATATTACCATTGCTGATGGGACATGGCACTGCGATTGCGACTTCTTCAAGGGGCATACCACCTGTGCGCATGTGATGGCCATGCAGAAAATTTTGCAACCGATGTTGTCAGAACGTGCCCGCGCCGCCACCAATCCGCTCGACGCTGATACGGTATCGGCCACGCTAGGATAGTGCGATGACGCTTGTAATCGCCCACCGCGGCGCGTCAGCATACGCCCCCGAAAACACGCTCAAGGCCTTTACACTGGCCGCCGATCAAGGCGCCGATATGTGTGAGCTCGACGTGATTGCCACCAGCGACGGCGCCCTGGCCGTCTTCCACGACGATACCACCGGGCGCTGGGAGGCACACGATCGTGATGTACGCCAGGTCAATATGGCACACATGCAGGCGCTCGATATCGGCGGTGAAACAGTGCCACACCTGGCCGAAGTGCTCGATTTGGCGCGTGTCCGTGGTATGCAACTCAACGTAGAACTCAAACATGCCGGCGTGGCTCGCCAAGTGCTGGATGCCATCCGCGATGCACGTATGCACGAGGCCGTCATCATCTCGTCGTTTGTGGCGCAGGCGCTAGCCGAAGTGCGCGCGTGTGATGCCACCATCCGTACCGCCTATTTGATGGGCTCCGATACGTACCATCCATTGGTGCGCCTGCGCGAGGCTTATCCCATGCCCGCCCTGCGCCGCTACGGCTGTCAAGCCTGGCACCCGTATTACAAGTTGCCGCTGATTGATTGGGCGATTACCCAGGTGCTCAGGGCGGGCTTTGCTGTCAACGTGTGGACGGTCAACGAACCCGCAGATATGCAGCATCTGTTGGCGCTCGGGGTGACGGGGATCATCACCGATACACCGGATGTGCTGCGCTACACCCGCCGTTCGTTCATGTGATCGTAGAGTGCCGCCGCACCTAGCAAGCCGATGCGGTCGCCGAGCTGGGTCATTTCGACGGGCACATCGCGGTAGACGGCGCGGGCGCGCTCGGCGATGACGACTTTGGCACGTTCGACGAGTTGTGGATTATTGATAACCACGCCGCCGCCCAGCACGATTTTGGCTGGGCTGTAGAGGTGGAGCATGTTGACGAGTCCGGCGCCGATGGCTTCGCCTTCTTCGTCCATCAGGCGCAACGCCAAGGGGTCTCCAGCGGCGGCGGCTTGGGCGATATGGTGCCCTTGCACGTGATCGGGTGTGGTCAGTTGATGGAGCATGCCGTCAGCATGCTGACGCATCGCTTCGGCGGCGCGGCGGGCAAATCCTGGGCCGGCAGCTGTGTCTTCCCATGACATGCGGGTGTGCCAATCGATGATGTGGTGGCCGACTTCGCCGGCTGAGCCACGGTGCCCGAGTACCAAGTGCCCATCCGCAATTACGCCGCCACCAATGCCCGTGCTGACGGTGATGTAGACCAGGTCGCGTAGGCCTTTGCCGGCACCAAAGATCCACTCGCCAACGGCGGCTGCGTTGGCATCGTTGCCCAGCTCGATGTCGAGACCGGTGGCGTCACTGAGCATCTGGCGCAGTGGTGTGTTTTCGAAACCTTTGATGTTGGGCATGGCAAAGACGAAGCCAGCAAACGGGTCGAGTGGTCCAGGCACACCGATTCCCACACCCATTACGGTGCCACCGCTTGGCACCTGCTGTTGTACGGTTTTGATGAGGGTGACCATGCGGCCAAAGATGGCTTGTGGCCCTTCTTCGACGTTGGTATCGACCTTGGTATCAAACAAAATGGTGCCGTGTGTATCGACTAGCCCAGCGCGTAAATTGGTACCGCCGAGGTCGACTCCAATCACATACCGCATATTGATGTCCTTCATTACATGTTCTGCACAACCCAACTGTCATGGTGTTGCCACCTATCATACCCTATGTTATACTACAGAGGAGCGTAATTAGGAAATGACGGATGCCCATGAAATGTAGCCACAGCGCACGCACCGATGTCGGCCGACATCGTGAACACAACGAAGACGACTACGGTGTGGGTGAAGGCACGCACGTGGCCGAACGCGGGCATTTGTTTGTTGTCTGCGACGGCATGGGTGGTCACGAAGCTGGTGAAGTTGCTAGCCGGATTGCAGTTGAGTCGATTCTCTCGGCGTTTTATGCGGAAACTGGCGAAGACCGTGGTGAGGCGCTGAGTGTGGCGCTCGATTACGCCAACACCAATATCTTTAACGAGGGGCACCAAAGCAGTATCTCGATGGGTACCACGGGAGTTGCCGCTGTCATTCATCGTGACGAGTGCATCATCGCTAATGTGGGTGATAGTCGCGCGTATCTGATTCGCAAAGGAGCTATCCGGCAAATCAGCCGTGACCATACTCTCGTCAACGAACAAATTGCTGCGGGCATGATTACAAGTGCCGATGCCGAAAAGATGCTCTACAAGCATGTGATTACCCGGGCACTCGGGCATCAGCCGGATGTCATTGTTGACACCTTCCGCTTTGCAGTGCTGCCCAACGACATTATCATGCTGACCTCTGATGGGCTCATCAATCATTTGAGCGATGACGATATTTTGGCAGTGAGTATGCAACTTTCGTTGGTTGACAGTGTGGATCGCCTCGTTGACATGGCCAACGAGCGTGGTGGCAATGACAACATCACCGTGCTCATGGTGCGTGTGGATGCCGTTGACGGCACATCGCCACTCCCCATCCCCGTTGATGCGATGCCGATTGTGACTGGTCAGTACAATCCATTGCGCATCCAATCGTCACAGTCCACGGCTTCGATGCGCTTGATGCTTGCCCCGCAAATCAGTTGGCAGGGGGCTGGCTTGGCAGTCGTGCTGCTCATCATCTTGTTGACCATTATCGTGTTGGGATTGTGGGGTATCTGGCCCTTTGCGCCCATGTAGCTCCCCGCGTCGTATCACCTGTTACCGCCTGCTACAGTTCCATCTGTGGCAGGCGTTTGTGTGTGGTGGCTTTTGGATGGGCGTTGTGATGGTAATCCGCCGGATGTCAGTGGTGGATATGGTGTCAGCATTTGCACTTTTTTATCGAAAAAACGTGCAAAACCCTGACATGGATACGCAACACCAGTCATGCATCGGGTGGAGTAGGGCTCGGCCGCATCGAAAAGCGACTAGCATTTAGTTCACGGTAGATATCTGCATAGCGCTGGGCCAGCGCCTGCTGGGTGTAGTGTGTCAGCACCCGTTGGCGTGCTGCCGCACTGAGGGTAGCGTAGCATGCGTCGTCGTGCATTAGTGTATGCAACCGTGCGGCGAGGGCGTTGCAATCACCTTCGGTATAGATGAGCCCGCCGTCACCGACTACATGAGGGATCTCACCCGAGCTACTGCCCACCACGGGCACGCCGCACGCCATGGCTTCGACCAGCACGCGCCCGAACTGTTCTTTCCAATTGGCAGTCGTCCGTGACGGCAACACCAGCGCATCACACTGCTGCATGATGCTGGGCATGGCGTGGGTCGGTACTGGCGTGTGCCACGTGATACGCGCGGCCACGCCGAGTCGTGAGGCATGGGTGTGGAGTACATCGGCATGACTACCACTCCCCACAATTAGTAGCCGCGCCGTCTCCGGCAGGAGCGCGACGGCGGCGAGCAAATCGTCGACACCCTTTTCGGGGACGAGCCGCCCCACATAGCCCACCGTAAAGGGCGTGCGTGCACTCTGGGCGCCGAGGCGTGGTGTGAAGCGCTCAGGGTCAACCCCCGTCTGTGGAATGATGTGGAGGGCGCCGCGATAGCCGTGGTTACGAATGATATCAGCTGCTTCGTGTGAGCACGCCAACGCAGCACGCGCCGTGGCAAAGGCGTAGCGTTCAAACCAGCCAAAGGGGGGCGGGTAGGTGCGGGCAATATTGGCGTAGTTGTAGAAGCAGGTGGCTGCGCCGATGCGATGAGCGTGCCATAGAGCGTGGCAGGTGGCAAGATTGAACGATTCCTCGTCAACATGCACCACATCGGGACGAATCCGGCGCACCAAACGGCCAAATGTGGGGTAGTAGTGCAGATGGTGGCGCCCATTGAAGCGCATTGGCAGCACATGTACCTGGTAGTTGGGCGTGGCACCAGGCTCGTATTCGACGCGTTGAGCACGCGGTTCTTGCCAGTAGGCGGGGATGGCCACATGCAGATCGATGTCTGGTAGGGCGGCGAGGGCATCGGTTTTGCGGCGATATTCGACGCTGAGGAGCGCTTTGGAGAGAATGAGGACGCGCATCACAGGACCCGTGCTGCCACTTGCGCATACAGGGCAACGGTCTGCATGGCGGTGGTGGCATAGCTAAAGCGGCTGGCGCGATGCAGACCAGCTGTGGCTAGTTGTTGGCGTTTGCTAGCATCGGTCAGGAGCAGCACCAGCGCATCGCGCCATGCAAGCACATCGTCGGGTGGGACAGTGAGTGCTGCGGTGCCGACCACCTCTGGTAGGCTGGTCGTGTTGCTGGTAATCACGGGAGTGCTGCATGCCATTGCTTCGAGTGGTGGCAAGCCAAACCCCTCGGCCAGTGATGGATAGACGAACACCGTCGCTGCGCTGTAGAATGCAGGTGCATCGGCACGGCTGACGGTGACGCGTTTGATCATGGCGTCGATGCCGTGGATGGTGATTTCGCTAGTAATGTCTGGAAAGAGGTGCGGGTTGCTCCCAGCCGGTTGCCCGGCTAGCACCAGCCATGTATGGCGCTTGAGCGTGTCAGGGAGTGATGCAAAAGCACGTATCAACGTGCCCACATTTTTGCGCTCGTCGTAGCCTCCCACATAGTAGATGTATGGCCCGGTGATGCCCTGGGCGGCCACCACATCAGTGGCATGGATGTGCGGAGTGTAGATGGGATCAGCAGCAAGATGGGTCACCGTGATTTGATGTAGTGGGATGCCAAGTATGCGGTGTGCCTCGCTGGCCACATGCTGTGAAATGGTGATAAATGCAGTGCTACGCATGGCCGCACGTGCGACCAACGCCATGTAGGCACGCACCAACAGCGACCCACGATAGGCGGGACGCGTCAACGGGATGAGATCGGGAATGGTGGTAATTACGGGCACATCAGAAACATACGGTGCAGCGAAGTATGGTACGTGGAGCAGGTGTGCCCCCAATAATTGAGCAGCTTGGGGCACTGATACCTGCTCAAACCAGAGTTTGGCGAGGTTGCGTGCCCGCCCGTCAAAAGGCGTGGCCACCCGATGAATGGTGACACCGGATGGTGGAGGTGGCGGGGTAGTGTCTGCGGGCACTATGAGTGTGATGCGCACTGCATCGATATGCTGGATGGCATTGATTAGCCCGTGTACGTATTGGCCAACACCAACCGTCGGTTTGTCCCAAAAAAAGCCATTCATGGCAATGTGTAGCGTCATGATTCAATCATAGCATATGCGTACTGCTTGCGCATGGGTGTATACTGACCGTAGGAGTGGCTATTCGATGTTGTTTACATCATGGCTTCACACCCATGAATGAAAAGAGTGCTCGATGCAATTACCGATTTCTTTCTGGCCACGCACGCGCCTCGGCTGGTGGGCCGTTGGCATCATGATGACATTTGTTGTGCTCTTTGTAATCAATGCTAGCATGATGGCAGTGCACACGTCTGAAATTTGGTGGATGCAGACAGTGCTGCCGATCTACGGTATTGTCATGGTGCTGTGTGCGCTCGGCGGTGGTATTTGTGGGGTCGTCGCATGGCGCCGCGCTCACGATTATTCGTTTGCAGTAATGATGTGCATGATTCCGTTGATTTTGTTTACGTTGTTCCTTGCGGGTGAATTTCTTATTCCCCACTAAAAAGCAGGATATATGCGTACATTTTGGCCACGGACACGACTAGGGTGGATTGCTGCAGGTTCATTTGGCACATTCGCCCTGTTGTGGTTCATCAATGGCTACATGGTTAAAGCCTCTGGCTACGGGCAGTGGTGGTTGACAGACATCCAACCCATCTACAGCATTGCGATGATTGTCACGCTAGTTGTGGCCTGTTTCGGTAGTGTATTTGCCTGGTCCATTGGGGGCGATGATGCTTGGGCAGTGCGTGTGTCCACCTTGCCCATTTGGGTCTGGGCCTTTGTGCATACCATGATTTTTGTGTTGAATGCCTTGCATCTGTGACGCATAGGAGGGTGTATGCATGCATTTTGGCCGCGTACGCGCCTCGGGTGGTGGGCATTTGTCTTGGCCATGATGAGTATTGGACTATTTGTTCTCAATCGCATCATTATGCCTTTGATGGAGACACAGTCGTGGTACTATGGCGTGTTATCGGTGTATGAAGTTACCACGACTCTGTGTGGATTATCGGGTGGTGTATGTGCACTGGTGGCATGGATTGGCGGGTACGACACCTCGTGGGCGGTGCGGGTCAGTCTCATCCCGCTGTGTGTGTTTTTCGGTGGGCTCATATCACTGGTCGTCGTGTAACCACGAAATGATATCAGTCTCCGTGGTACAATGCGCACAATCCGTAATGAGTAGGAGTATGTGGCAATTATGGTGATGAATGTCGAACAAATTATGGCGGTGATTCCGCATCGCTATCCGTTTTTGTTGATTGATCGCATCGTCGAGCTCGAGCCTGGGGTGCGCGCTGTGGCCATCAAGCAGGTCACCATCAACGAGCCCTTTTTCCAGGGCCACTTCCCCGATTATCCCATCATGCCCGGTGTGCTGATTATCGAGGCCTTGGCGCAGACAGGGGCTGTGGCTGGCATGGTTCTGCCCGAGAATAAGGGCAAAATTGCGTTGTTTGCGGGCATCGAAGGTGCGCGTTTCCGCCGCCCCGTGGTACCCGGTGATTCACTACGCCTGGAAGTCACCATCGAGGCTATGAAGCGTGGCATCGGCAAAGCTGCCGCCAAAGCCACGGTCGATGGTAATCTGGCCTGCGAAGCACAACTGACATTTGCGTTGGTGGCGCGCACGAATTCGTAATTGAGAATGGAGAATGGAGAATTGAGAATGGAGAATTGAGAATGGAGAATTGAGAATGGAGAATTGAGAATGGAGAATTGAGAATGGAGAATTGAGAATGGAGAATGGAGAATTGAGAAT
>JACCDO010711835.1_pt1 | contig 34380 bp, 26 predicted proteins | sample 7446101 | NCBI WGS metagenome assembly JACCDO01 (sample SAMN15323440, study PRJNA562643) | freshwater metagenome | isolation source: river surface water | place: USA:Blue River Watershed | collected 2017-08-16 | reverse complement strand
TGAACGAGAATGGTATTACCAGGATAGGTTCCATCGGGGGCTGCACTCATATCAGGTAATTGATTATCACCAATGAATACTTCATGATAGGTAGTATCGATTATTTTTTTATCAAGAATATAGTATTTGTTTTCATATTCTGTCACAAGTTTCTGTTGATAAACCTCAATAGTAGAAGGATATACATGAGCAATAAACGGTTCACTGCCATTATTCAGAATGACATAACGTTCCATTAATTGATGAACAATGTAATATTTTAAGTAATCATATAATAAGATGAGCGCCGTACCACCACAAGGATCAGAAGCACGCACATCGATTCTTCCGAGTATGGTTCCGAGTGGATTAGGATTCTTTGGCAGTCCTTATAAACCAGCAGATGCTATGCCCACCCCGAGTCAGATTGGAGTGAGGGCAGGTGATTCAATGAGCGACGTAGTGAATGCGGTAAAGGGTGTAGGATATTACATTGATCAGATCGGATTTGGCGCGCCCTCCACAGGACTTACTAGTGGAATGGGATTGAAACCATTGGGTGTAAATTACTTTATCAATACGGGTACGAAATGCTCGAATGGTGCGGAGATGTGGACTTATATGCAAGGTATCCCAGAAGGAAACGCATTGGGTGATAGGGTTCAGCAGGCGATGTCAGACATGGGAATGCCGGCATTGAGAGGTCTCGCACCAGGTATGTTAGAAGATGCACAGAATGGATTGAATCCTGCTCCATTGATGAATTCGCTTCTAGGTTCGGGGTATCCAGAATGCGAACAAGTAGAGAAAATGGTAGGAGATTCAGAAGGGCGTATTGCAGATCCGAGTACCAATGAGGCGTGGATTGCGGATTTGGAAACGGCGTATAAGAAGGGCGATGGATTGTATTATCAAAAGCGATGGGTTCAGCGAACAGTAAATGGAAAGAAAGTAGATTTAACACGGGATCAATGGGTAGAAACCAAGAAGACATTTAATCCTGATGGAACACCAATCAAAGAGGCATTTGAAGCAACGATGACACATCCTGGTACAGTGATTACGGTTGGTGTTTTATGTTTATTGGCATTTGCATTTGTAAGAAAAAACAAATAAGTCTATTGTAGAATGGCAAGTGAACATCCTCGTGTGTTTTGCACAATCGGACACGGATGTGAATTTCCAGGGAAACCAACGAAGGAAGTTCCAGTTGGATGCATGTATATTACAATTGGATTATGTGGAATGGGAAGTATAGATCTTCCAAAGATATTGATCGCATTTCGGGATCCGTTATTGAAAGAGGCGTTACAGCATCCTGATAATCACTTAATATGGAGAGTATTAAATGAATATCTTGGACTAACAGGAGACAATTTATTACGTGTTCATAAGGCAGGTGATAAATATACAGATTCTTTTATTGAATTATGGTCTCCTCTAGGTAGATTTTATTTTAAAAGTGGTATTTATCAATTAGGGCGTGGTGAAGAAATAATACAACCTAGTGAAATTTATAGAGAAATGGATGAAGGGGTAGAGATGGCATCACATCCATCTAAATTAGAAGATAAAGAGCTTCTTAATTTTTTGTATGAAGATGCGATCTATCCAAAACTAGACCGAGGTGATAGAGTAGAATATATGTATAGTGATATTATGAATGAACTTCCTGGTATATATTACCATCTAGCATGTAGAACAATATGTGATCCGAGTGTACCCAACGCATTAGAACAGATAGCATTGAGGCAACAAAATTCTGAAAATCAAATGGTAGCCCAGGGAAAAGGATATCAACTTTTACAATCTAAAAACCCTAATTGGACTATTCAAACACATAATCCAATGGGTCGTGATCATGGTGAAAGATTATCTTTGTGGAATAATTATAGAACTGACGCAATGAATAGAGCGACATGGAAGCACCTCATTGACGTTGCCCTTAAAGGTATCAATACAGCAAAGCGTGAAGCAGCAGCTGCCGCAGCAAGGCGCATTTCAGAATCAAATAATAATGCATTAACAAATTATGAAAATGCTCCTGCTACTGCTACAGTCTCATCGGCATCAAGTCGAAATGTATCATCGCTTGATAGTGTACTATCAAATTATATCAATGTACCTGTTCCTGCAGCATCAGTGGCCGCTGCTGCATCCGCCTCTAACGATGAATCAAATTCTAACGATGAATCCAATGAAGAATCCAATTCGAATGAAGAAACAAGAACTCGACGAGCTCTTCGCCAAGAACACAAAAAACTTAAAGCGATACTTAGCGGAATAGAAAATAATGGTACGCAAGCCTCCGCGACAAATCAGTCGTCAAAAAAGAGAAAATTTAAGAAGGCTGGAGGGATAACACGGCGCGGCAGACGTAGTGTCCACAAAACATATCGTAAAAAAGAAAATAGGAAAACACATAAACGCAAATAAAACCACTCGATAAAACGTAGTACGTTTACATGAGTGATTTAGATAAATACTTACTTTGTCATCTTATAAGCATAATAGGCAGATGTGCCTCCAAGAAGCTGTGCGGCGACATATCCCAGGCATTCGCCAGCGGTTAACTTCGAATCAAGAAGCATGGCCAGAGATACCGCCGGGTTGACATGCGCACCACTGTGACGACCAATAAGAAACACAACAAGTGCTAGCGCACCACCAATAATAAACGGATTACCGTGACTGGAAAAGATAGCAAGGATGAAAAAGAAGGCACCGATGTATTCTGCAATATATGAGATCATGGTTCTACTAGTTCGCTGAGATAAAATACCATCGGTACTTTCCCGCTAAACGATAATCGCTCTTACATGATTTTAATATAGTACTATTATCAATCCCTGTCGAATTAGACGCCTCCTTTGCGGAAGAGAATTGGATTTTACAACCTTGATCGTTAATATAGTAAACTGCTTTACGAAATATGGTCGCTTGATTCATTATAACAGAATGTTTCATATTTTCTTTGTGTGTAATAACTTCCAAATTGCCTAGATAATTATTTCCCTTTATTCCATCAATATGATTGATTACAATTTTGTTTGTAGAAGGAATATATTGTAAATATGTCATTGCGACAAGTACATGTATATAAATATCTTTATATACACCATTATTCCCTTTTAATTTTATCTTATGATATCCATTCGGTAAAACAGTTAAACAGCATATTCTCTTTAACTTTTTACTATATACTTCAGCATTTTTAGAAATCATGTAATTTGTATAACATGGAATTTCTTGAAACTCTGCTAAATTGAATACTGTATTATTTATCGATCTTTTAGAAGTTGTACTATATTTTGTATTTTCTCCATATGTTACATATTCTAGATTTTCTAAACGACTATCTGTCTTGTCTTCATTTTTATGATTGACCACATATTGTCCTTCTGGTTTTTCAAGAAAATGACTAGCAACAATTGTATGAATATTGAATGTCCTCTTTTTGTTTTCTTTACATAATGTGATAGATGGATAACCATTACGTATATAGTATTTTAAGATTCGATTCGTAGTGTTATTTTTTATAGTTCCCATATTTGATACAGAATAATTATCATAGTTGTTTATATTTTTCCATATAATTTCATTCATACAATAAAAATAAATATATTTACTATCATGTTATAATATTTTCTTAGGTAGTCTTGGTCGCAGGTTGCGAATTGCAAATCAACTTCTGGCTGGTAATCAGTCGTGACCCGATACACATCGTTTCAAGTTCCTGAAGTAGAAGCTTCGAAGCATAAGGCAAATTCAAATGTGAGAAGCTAGTTGTATTACCGCATCCGCGACACGCCCAGATGTTTTGTTCAGGGTTGGCAATCGCCATCAATCCACAGTCTTTACACGAGTAACATGAGAAGGAGTCTGAACATTCCATCAGACGCTCTTTCGTAAATTCCGCCATTCCATGCGCCACCACGCAATCACGTTCCATTTCCGTTTCTACCTCGCTCTGAAGAGTATTTGTACTCAACGTCATTGCTATCTATTGCTCGCCTATGCCATACGCTCTTTATGAATAGGACATACGCTTACAATAAACACCCTCTCGGGTGGGACTGGACTATATCTTAAGCATCGACATACAGCTGTACGTCTTTGCCCACTACCATTTAGTCTCTGCACCTTATCCATTCTCTAGGATCTTGGCTCAGGATTGTCTCTAGAATCACATTATACCTCTACCGACTAGTTTTCCCAGTCGCCACGATAGACTTTCATCTCATCGCTTAGGAGTGATACTTCAGGCAAGAGTTTCCCTGAATTTGATAGTGTTGCCCTTTCATCAAGGACTAGCACGACTTTTATATCGCACTTTGGCAAATCGTTTACCAAATCGGAGGCCGCCCTCACGGGCTCTTCCTTCGGCCGGCTGACGCGTGAGCATGACCAGCGGACCCGATGCGCGGCTATGCATCTTGTCTGCCGAGCAGTGACGCAGACGCTGATAATAACACGGGCCAATGAAGATGGATGTCTCCATCATGCGTCCCGTGTATCCATTATACATAATTTCATTTCCATAAGGTTCCATTCCATACTGGTCTCGTAGCAAGCCAGCCAAGTCATCGACGGTTGTTTCACCAAAGGGCGTGCCGTCGCCGAGGCATCCACCCATACATCCGATCTTGCTCATGAGCGTTTCCATCAACTGTGCGACAGTCATACGCGATGGAATACAGTGCGGATTGATGATGATGTCAGGGACGATACCTGACGCGGTCTGGGGCATGTCTTCGGGGTTCAGAATCATGCCCATGGTGCCTTTCTGTCCGTGACGTGATGAGAACTTATCACCAATCTCAGGAATGCGGTCCTGTCGCATACGAATCTTGACGAAGGAGTACCCCTCGCCGTTTCGGTTTTTGTAAATCTTATCAACGTATCCCTTTTCGTTATTGCGCGGCATCTTGCTGACATCGCGTGACTTCTTGGCGCCGGCAGGCAGCACCGCACCTGTTGGCACACGAAGCGGTACGACCTTGCCAATGAGAATGTCGTCTGGTGTGACATAGGTATCTTTGGGAACGAATCCATCATCGCCGATTTTATCATAGTGTGCGTTTTTCATGTGTTTGGTTTCTGTTGGGTCTGGTCGGCAAAACTTCTCTTCTTCTCCAGAGGACTGGTTCTTTCGCTCTTCATCTTTGTACGTGCGGTAGAAGATAGAGCGGAAACGTCCACGATCCAATGCCGCACGATTAATCATATTAGAATCTTCTTGATTGTAACCCGTATAGGTCATAATAGCTACAACAATATTTTGACCAGCTGGAAGTGTTTGTGCGCCAAAGAAGCGACTCATGTAAGTCGATACCATTGGCTTTTCGGGATAGCACAGGACGTGACTCATTGCGTCAAAGCGTTCGCGAAAGTTCAAGGCATAAATGCCCATTGCCTGCTTACCCATCGATGATTGATATGCATTACGAGGAGATTGATTATGGTCAGGGAAGGGGATGTACGTTGCGGTTGTACCAAGAATAACACTGGGGTGGATTTCACAGTGTGTCGTGGTAGGGTCTTCAATCGCCTTGGCAGAATCCATCGCAATGTAGGCATTATCCGTTTCACCGGCATCGATGTACTCAAACAAGTTCTTGCCGCTGGGAGTCTGCCATCGCAGCAGATGATTCCATTCGTGAATAGCCATAATTTGGTTCTTCAGCGTCCCTGTTTTGTCGGCTGCGATTTCACGCACTGCAGGCGCATAATAAATCGGACGAATCACACGACCCGCTTCCGTGCTAATCCATAGCTCCTTAAACGCATTCTTCCATACAATTCCTGTATACAAGTGAAGGACACCAGCACGTTTGGCCTTTCGCAGCTTGTCTACTACATCTTGGGTCTCTTCATTCCGCAAGACACCAATCCAGGAGCCGTTCAGAAAGACACGCGTACAGTTGTGCTTTTGTTCAATAGTCGATTCGCGCAATGAAATCAGCTTATTCATTCGTTGGATAAAGGCATATACAGTAACAGGTGAGCTGAAGATGGTAATGAGTGTTGTCATCGCCATATTTTTCACCACACCTACACCGTGACCTTCTGGAGTTTCGCACGGACAGATATAAGAATACTGTGAATTGTGTTGTTTACGAGGCGCAATCAGCTTACCTGTCTTTTCAATCGGTGTAGAAATGCGGCGCAAGTGTGAAATACTAGCAGAGATATTCATACGATTCAGTACTTGAGATACACCAACCTTATTCGGGCCACCAATCTTGCCACAACCAAAGTTACCCGTCGCCAAGGAAGATTTCAAGCATACGTCCATGATAGTTGATTTAATAATTTTGTTGATGTTATTAATGTTTACGATTTCGGTCCAGTTGCCTGTCGCCTTCCAGGAGCCGCCATGAATCTCCTTGGAGAGAGCGGCTTTCATATCTTTTACCATGCGGTTGTTGTATGTTTTGCGAAACAAGTCGGCGAGGAGAAAGCCAGGGATGTCGACGCGCTTGTTAGGATACGCATCACGATCATCCGTTGGGATGCGCTTGGTGATGGTCCATAGTACTTTGCGGCACATGTGAGCCAAGAAGCACGCTTTTTCATAATTCATCTCTTGACCGCCGATGTGAGGAAAGAGTTCCTCGGAGAGAATATCTTGTACATTGCTTTGTTTCTGTGATTTAACGGACCATGTATTGGTATGTTCGCCGAGCCAAGCGAGTGCCTCCTCGCATGTGCGAATGGAGCTAGCTTCAAGAATCGTCTCAAGCATGATAGGGTCATATGCCTCTTCATTATCAGTTCCAAGAATCAACTCGCAAATGTCGCGATCCGCGAGAATGTTCAGGGCACGGAAGAGAATGACAACGGGGATATCCGTCTTAATTCGCGGGACGGTTACACGAATCATCGTGATGAGTTGATTTTTGGGGTGATAAACGACCTTGACGGTGTTTGATTTCGGAACCTGGTCATTGTCGGGACCGATACACTTGATTTCGACCACTTCCATTTGTTTAGCAGCAACGCGGCCGTTACGAAAGACGAATGGACGATTCTCGGACATGCGCTCCATTGAAATCATGGCGCGTTCACCGCCTTGAACAATGAAGTATCCGCCCACATCTTCGGCGCACTCGCCCAGCTTGGAAGGGTGAATGTGTTTTTGGTCGTGAAGAAGACAGTACTTTGAACCGACCATGACTGGGATTTTACCAAGATGAACGTTAGGAAAGATACGAACATTGGATTCGCGAATGCTGTTGCGAGTATGGTCGATGAAAGTGGTAGTAACTTTGACGTTCACGTTAAGGGGAGCGGCATAGGTAAGATTGCGTAGACGGGCATCATTGGGCATCATAGGATGAATGGCACCGTTATTTTCAAAGATAGTGGGTTTTCGAATAGAGATTTCCTCGAATTCCAACGTCACTTCATACTCATGAAGGACTTTCTTTCCAAGGACAGCGGCGCCATCAACGGCAGCACCCATAAGAGCATTGGCCGCTGTTGTGGAGAGACCGGTGGCGGTTGCCAGTGCGGAACGAGGTCCCGCCAGTGGAATTTCCGGCGATCCATATGAAGTGACAGGGTTTGACATATGAATGATTTCTGGAATATCAACTTCAATAAATTGATTAAAGGACTCAATCTGATGGCTAATAAGCTGTTTTCCATCAGACTGGCTGATAAAGGTCTGGAGAATGTGGCGGTAGTCAGGGAGTGAAGCGTTCGACATGATTTCGAGGATACCTCATTTCTCTGTCGATCGAACCATCAATTTTTTAGAATTATAGCCCATTTTAGGGCGACTAAAGTTTAAGTTCTTAACTCTAAGTAAGGTGATACGTAATGTCAGAAGGAGAAGAAACCAGAACTTTTAAAATTACAGGAGAAGCTGCAAAGGCATATACAGGAGGTGTGAAGAAAAAACGTGTAACGCGAAAGAGGGGCGGAGAGGAAGAGATGAATGATACAAATATCACAAACAACGCAAACAACATGAACAACATGAACAACATGAATAATACAAACAATACAAATAACGTAAATAATGTGAATAACGTTAACAACGTGAATAATGTTAACAATGTTAACAATACAAATAACACAAACAAAACAAATAATGTAAATAACACAAACCAGGTTATCAATCTTTCAAATATTGTATCTGTGCCTACGACAATCAGTCGTCAAAATGCTCCCGTTGAGCCTCCCCGTCCAGTCATTCAAGATGGAGGTGATGATAAAAAAATAAAGGTAGAATTAAAGAAAAAACAAGCTACGAAGAAAGTACAACTTCATCCAAAGAAGGATGGGCCACAGAAGGTACCGACAGCGAAGAAGTCAGAAACGAGAAAGAAGAATCGTAAGGTCCTACTTGGTGTATCCTCTCTTCATAAGCGTATGACTCGTGCGAAAAAGATGCATAAGAAAGTAACCGATATGCCTCTCGATAAATTACGCGACGAACTAATCAGTAAGAAATTGATCAAATCGACAAGTAAGGCTCCAGAGTCGGTTCTGCGTCAAATTGCAACTGATGCACAGATTGTAGAGAGTAAATCACTTTAATCGATCTAAACGCAATTCGTATGATCCGATCAGAATGGCACAAGAAACAATCAAAAAAGCGATCCATGATGGAACCCCTTTTTTTATTGGCCGAATCACCGACATAGAATTGCGAACCGCTTTTGATCTTCGCCACGGAAATCCGATCAAACAAGATCAAATCGATCTGGAAAATAATGCAGGGATTCATATTCAAAATATGCTCTCATTGAATGCCTATGTTCAACGATTTATTCAAGCATATGAACATTGTACTCATATTGCGGAATGGGATAAAGGTGGAGCAATGTATCGGGCAGTAGGACATGGTCAAGAATGGATTGCCAAACGAACACCACGTATACCTAAGATTGATGCGCAGAATTTGGAACCCTATTATTTTCAGGATTCATGGATGTCGGCCTTAAAAGGGAAGCGAATCTTGATCATTCACCCGTTTGCGGCCAGTTTTCAAAAGCAAACATCTAAATTCGCGAATCTATTTCCAAATCGAAGTTGGTTTGAAGATTGTACACTCACGTTTGTGAAACCTCCAGTGACAATGGCGGGAAATCATGGAGGCAAGGATTGGCAAGAGCATCTAGAGCTATTTCTTACACAGCTTCAAGGGGTCAATTTTGATATAGCCCTGGTAGCGGCAGGTGGATATGGAATGCTGATCTCTGATCACATCTATACAAATCTAAAACGATCAGCAATCTACATTGGTGGCGCGCTACAACTTTTTTTTGGAGTGATCGGTAAACGGTGGTTTGATAACCCAGTGATCTTAAAACTCGTAAATGATCACTGGATTCGACCCGCGCAGGATGAACGCCCTCCGCATCATACTAAAGTGGAGAAAGGATGTTATTGGTAGACCTAAACACTATATTCGATTTTTCATCAAATGAAAATCATAACAGCAGTCGTCAATAATCCAGAATTCATTGAGATTCAGTACCATACTCTCAAACGATTCTATCAAGGTGATTATGAATTCATTGTTTTTAATGATGCAAAGTCGTTTTCTGATTATACAAATAATGGAGATCTCACGATTCGTCGACAGATCGAAAATAAATGCAGATCGCTTCAGATCAAATGTATTTCGATTCCAAATAAACATCATATTACTCAAGATGATGCTTCAGATCGAACAGCGGATGCGATGAATTTTATGTTTCAATACCAAATGAAACACCCTGATCAGTATTTAGTGATCGATAGCGACATGTTTCTGATTCATGAATGGTCTGTTGAATCGTTAACAGGATATGATGCAGCAATTGTTCTTCAGCATCGATCAGATCCAGTCGTTGATTATTTATGGAATGGATGGTATTATATCGACATGTTGTCAGTAAAAAATAAAGAGCTTATTCGTTGGGATCGTGCCCCTGGATGTGATACAGGAGGGAAAACACAAGATTGGCTACGGGTACAAATGTGTGATCAGTCAATCCCAAGTACAGATGACATTCGATACTCGAATCAAATGTTTTATACGGATACAATCTATTTTATTAAGCATTTATCTTCGTGTACATGGGATACATCAGAAGCACCGACATACATCAAAGAAAATCAGACTCTTCTCGACTTTTTAACAAACGACCCGCGAAATGTAAATGGTAAGTTTTTCTGTGAACTGTATGATGGGGCGTTTCTTCACTATCGAGCTGGTGGCAATTGGAGAAAAGAAGGGCTCGCATTTCATCAAGAGATCACGCGAAAGCTAAAGCAGGCCCTTCTCGCATGATATACTTTTTGAAAACATAAATCTATGGTAGATATAGGGAAATGCTGGCGGTTACGTATAATAATAAAATATACAATGTACTCGTTGAAAAAACAGATCTAAGGTCCACCGCACCTATTGCATCGTCGGCATCATTGCCTCCATCGCCAATTAACTCCGCAGCAGCCTCACCGTCTCTACCACAAATTAACTCTGCAGCGGATGCAAAACGTAAAAACGTTGCTAATGCTTATCATGCAGCAGATCAGGCTATGATTGAGCGCGGTGGAGCAATAAAAAGTGATGACGATGAAAAAAGTGGCCCTGTTGAACGTATGTCATTACATAATGTAAAACTAAAAAACTCATGGTTTAAAACATATTTTGGTGTGGATGAAAATCGAGACCCTATACAAGAATTTAATGCAGATATGATTGTAAATGATCCTGAGACATCTCTTATTGATTTAAGAAACATATCATTTAAAGTAAATGGTACACCGTTTGCAGTTGGTGATTTTTCATGTCTGCCTTTGCCTGAATTAAGAAAAAAAGCGGGAGATGTAAGCCACCTTGGAAAGTTAACATATGAATATATAAATGGAAATATTTCAGATATTATAAAGGGAATAACTGACGAAATTGTAGTGGTTCAAGCGGCATCACAATTCAATCTATTAGAAATGACAGGGCGGAATGTAACCCCAGCCGAGGGTATCGCCGGCTATGTATTTGATAATACACAGGGACCACGTGTCGCATTAAGCTCTCCTGTCGGTACATTATTTCGAAATTATGCTGTATGGAATGGTGCATCACAGATTGAAAAGCAAATTAATACATTAGTCACTGTAATGAAAGAATTAGGCCTTATATTATCAGGGCGTAATGGTTCAGAACCATCAAAAGAAGGACAATATTCTTATCTAAATGGATATTTATATATGTACCCATCCACTACACTACGAAAAACTCCAAAAGAAATTCAAACAATTATGGATCAAGAACTACGTGTAGGAATACAATGGAATACACCATCTTATTATAATCCTACCATTAAATTATGTCAAGTATATTCATCAGCATTACCTCTTGGCAGATATCTTATATCAGAAAATGAAATTCCCATGATCGATAATATAAACGATATAAAAGATGAATATTATCGACTTATAAAACCGTTTGCTGTTGCATTATTGGCCTCTACATTTAAATGTACACTACAAGCAGGTGTCATACAAGCATCACATCGTGGCGGACGTTGTACCGTGTATTTAACTGCAGTAGGAGGGGGTGTATTTGGCAATCCACACGAATGGATTAAAGAAGGATTACTTATTGCTTTAGAAGAATTTAAAGATTTTCCATTGGATGTTAAAATGGTATGGTGGAGGGAAGAACCTCCACAATATGGCCAAATAGAATTTAATAAATACCTTAAACCTGCCAGCAATTCTACACTGGGTGGAACCCGTCGTAAACAAAGCAAAAAACGTAAACAAAACCAATCTAAACCTACTCGTCGTATAAAACGATAATGGAGTATACTGCCGCATATAAGCGTGATAAATTATTGAATTCTGGTATCGATATATATAAACGTGGATATGATGACGGACATCAAGATGGGTATCAGTATGGAGAAGAGGTAGGGAATCGAGATGGTCATGACGAAGGCTATCGTAAAGGGTATGATGAAGGTCATCGATATGGGTATGCGTTGGGCATGTATACAGGTATGTTTGTAGGATCCGTGACACTTTTTATCGGATCTTGTATCATGACATTTTATAGCAGCAAAAATGACAATTGTAACACTTAAAGCCTGATCGCGATAAATAATTGAATAGAAATGTATCAGGAATACATTGAATTATATCAAACTTATACCAAGAAGTATGGAGCAAAAACGGCTATTTTTATGATGGTTGGATCATTTTATGAATTATATGACATCCAAGACGTAGAGACAGGTGAAACTCAAGCCAATGTACGTGAAATCGTAGATTATTTGGGCATTCAACTATCTAATAAAAAGGGCGATGTAGGACAGGGTAAAGATGGACTGTTTGCTGGATTTCCAGATTATGTGATTCATAAATGGGCAGGACGTCTTACCGCAGCAGGTTGGACGGTAGTTATTGTAGATCAAATCAAGGATGCGCGCGGAAAAGTAAAAGAGAGAAAGGTATCTCGCATTTTATCCCCCAGTACACATGTGGAACAAACATCATCAATTGAAACACCCTATGTGGCAACATTGTATATGGAAGAGGGGCAATCTGCTCCTCTATTTGGCGCCGCGCTACTCGATGGAACAACTGGATCAACTTGGACGTATTCTGGATCCGCAAAAGGACGATCTGATATTTGGACAGCAGACGATCTGATTCAATTATTGAATGTTTATCCGCCAAAGGAGGTTCTTTTATATTGGAAGGGGTTGAATCGACCCGAAGAATCCGTTATTCGCCGCCTATTCGGGTTTTCATCCACGTTGCTGCTTCATATTCGTTCTGTAGATACATTGGGATCGTTTGCGCATCCATTGGTACGAGCCGAATATCTACAAAAAATTTATTCGATCAAGTCTATTCTTCCACCACGCACGTATCTGGGTCTTCGCTCGGATCCAGAAGAGTTCGCATTAGTATTTCTACTTCAATTTATGGAAGAACATAATCCAAGTTGTTTAACATCGTTTCACCGAAATGAGCCGTGGATTCCACACGCACGACTCATTTGCGGAAATCACGCACTGACACAGCTTCAAATGACAAGTTCAAATCCTCAAGAATCGGTATTGGGACTTTTTGACAAATGTATTACCGTGATGGGCAAGCGCGCGATCAAAGAACGACTACTCAGCCCCTATTCTGCTCCTGAAGAGATCCGATCACGATTACAAGAAATCCAGGATTATTTGATCTGGCCTGAAGAGAAATCAAAACAATTGGAGCGGCAGATGCGATTTATGTTTGATCTACCACGTCTTCATCGTAAACTTCAATGCGGATTGATCCAGCCAAATGAGATCGCTGGATTGTTTCAAACCTATACTGCGATGGAAGTGATCATGACACAGATCACGAACCAAACGCGAATGGAGCAACCTTTTTCTCTTGATCAATGGAATACTTATCAATATATCTTTCGAACTCATTTCTCAGAAGAGAAAGCACAACAATCGTCGTCGGACCTTACAGCATTTTCGATCGAAACGTACCCTGAAATTGGAAAGAAAGAGCAAGAAATTCGAGATGTAATTCGTTCGATTGAAGAACTTCGCCTTCATATGACGAGATATGGAGGTGTACAGGATGATGCGATTCGGCTGGAGCAACGTGAGAAAGAACCCTATGGAATGAAGGGGTCAACCATTACACTTCAACAGTTGAAAAAGAATATGAAAGAATTACCTGATGGTACTAAACTTACAGAGTTGAAATCGGGCGGCTGGATAGATTGTACCGCATTACAGCAAGCAAATATAAAACTCCTCAAGATGCGCGAAGCACTGGAGCATATGGCACAACGTTATATAGTGGATGCATGTCTAGCGATTTCTGAAGCAGGACATCATATATGGTCTCTTGGAGAATACTGGATATCGCATATAGATGGAACACAGTGTATTGCGAAAGTTTCCAAGGAGCGCGGATTTAGCTGTCCTACAATTGAAGATGTTGATGAATCAGGTTCGAATCTGGACATTGTGAATCTTCGTCACCCACTGGTAGAAGCAACTGCGACTCGTATTTCATATGTGAAACATAATGTATCTCTTCATGGTTCCAAAGGATGGCTCATCTATGGCATGAATGCTAGTGGCAAATCAACGCTAATGAAAGCAACGGGGTTATGCGTATTGCTCGCGCAAGCGGGTTGTTTTGTGCCGGCACAATCGATGCGTCTTCGACCCTTTCAAGCCGTCTATACACGAATCCTCAATCAAGACAATTTATTTGCGGGTCTATCGTCGTTTGCGGTAGAAATGTCTGAACTTCGTGATATTCTGCGAAATGCGAACGAGCGTACATTGGTGTTGGGAGATGAGTTATGTGCGGGGACGGAATCGATATCGGCGCAGGCATTGGTGGCAAGCGGAATTCAATGGTTGTCTAAAAGAAAATCGTGCTTCATGTTTGCGACACATCTTCATGATCTTCCGAAACTCGTTGATGAGCGCACGGTAGACATATGGCATTTACACGTGGAGTATGATCCGTATACCAAGAAGTTGATATATGATCGTTCATTGCGCAAGGGGAGCGGATCGACATTGTATGGATTGGAGGTTGCGCGGGCAATGGATCTGCCGGCAGAGTTTATTGAGCAAGCATTGGAGAATCGTCATCGGATCATGGGATCATCAACACAGGAAGAAGCAACATCATCGTCGTGGAATTCAAGCATTGTACGAAAAGAATGCGAGGTTTGTAAAAAAGCCATCCAATCCGATCTTGAAGTTCATCATATTCAGCCACGTGCTTCGGCAACAAATCAGATTTTAGCAGATGGTTCTCATATGAATGATAAGCGAAATCTCATAGTGATTTGTCAGAAGTGTCACGATGACGTTCATGCAGGAACCATGGAGATTGGTGAACTAAAAGTAACTTCAGATGGACCCGAACGTTCGATATCCATGTTCTCTCCTATGCCAAAAAAGAAGGGGAAATGGTCCGATGAAGAGATGAAAACAGTGAAGGAGACGTTACAGAAGTGTTCGTCACTGTCTTTGAGAGCGATACGTGCGTATCTAAGCTCAGAGTATTCTATTGAAATGAGCGAGACCATATTGGCTCGTGTGAAACGTGGTACTTTTAACGACTAAAACCAGCACCTTGGACCGTACCGCCGCCGGCAGGCTTCTGTTTACTCTGGGCATCGGGTGCAGAGAGGCGCATGAGGTCGGACGTGAACTCGCCGGCACCACTCTCGGTAGCCTGAAGCAGTTTCATGATATGTTTGCGATAAATGAGGTTCTCCTCCGTCGCGATCTCCAGCTGTTTCCGGAGAGTGTCGACCTCACGGCGGACCGCGACGATTTCTTGGCGAACCGGGTTACCAGTCTGATAGTTGAGACCCGCACTGTAGAGGACGGAAGTCATTTCTGATGTCGGAAGAACTTTTAATTGTGATCGTTATAACGCATATGCGTAGTAACGTATCAATGTAGCAACATAGCAGCTCAGTAACGTAGCAACATATCATTTTAACTGTATATCATCAAACATGAATTCAAAGCAATTGGACAACCTATAATAAAAAGCGTGGATAGGATAGGGTCCTACGAATAAGAATGGGTACCGTGAATTCTGCAGAAGTTATCGTAGAACGCGCAAAACAAATCATTACCCGACATTTCTCAGAAGATATCTATCACATCACGTTTGATCGGCGAGAGGGAAAGTTACCAAAAACAGAGATCGGTATATTTAACAAAGAATTACTCCCCCCTACCAATAAAGAATACGACCCCTTTGATTTTTATTGTATAGAATGTGATATCCTTGATAATAAGCCTTCCATACTTCATATTGGGTTACTATCACGATGTGGACTACGTGGAACGACTCATCTCGAAAAATTAATAGCCTTTGCCAAAGACTGTGGGTTTTCAGAGATCACCCTGGAAGATGCATCATCGATTGTGTATAGTACAAATAATGAACACACTGATATGCGTCATATTATCAATCTCGCACAGCTCACACGACTGATGAGGGGACATTCGTGGTATGAACAGTTTGGGTTTACGAACGACAAGATCGATTCGCATAAGGAAGATATTCAGGCATATATTAAACAACCTATTAGTATCTATCCTAAAGAACTCATTGCTCGAATCCAGGATACGATAGAATCAGAAATAGAAATAGAAATAGAACCAACTATATCCATATCAAAAGCAGCTTCTTACCTATACGAATGCCTCAAAACAATGTGTCCAGAACGCAAATGTCCTAGCGATGAGGACCTCGACGTAGTAAAAGACATTAATTCCATTCTGGAGAAAATGTATCAAGATATGCTTAAACGAGTTAACATGGAAAAGGATCATTTTTATGATCTCCATCTGATCCTTCCTCCGCGGAAACAAAAAGGCTCTTCACGGAAGACACGACGGAATAAGAAAGCATACACTGCATCACATAGACGGAGGCGATAAAATGTTTATCATACAATGCTGTTTGATGTTTCGACAGAATAGACATGAAGTTTTAATTGTATATTTCATCCGCTAGTCCATACGTAATAGACTGTTTAGCATCAAGCCACAAATCGTGGTGAAGAAGAACTTCGAGTTTTTTGGAAGACAATTTAGTATATTGAAGATACAAATCTTTGATTTTCATCGTTATATCCTTCAAATTATTGTATTCATCCGTCATTTCCGACATTTTACCCCAACATGAACCGCTCAATTGATGAATAAGCATATGTCCTAGTGGGCGAATCAAGCGTTTTTCACACACCACACTGATCAGTGTTCCGGCAGATGCTGTTGCGCCTTCGATGACGGAATAGACAGGAACTTTCAAGCTTTGAATAAGATCCATTGCTGAAAATGCGGAGTAGATGCAGCCACCATTCGAGTAAATATGGAGATAAATGGGGACAGACTCCAGTCGCAATCGAAGGCCCATAATAACACAATACTCTTCCGCTTCTCGCAATAAAATATTCAATCGAGAGATGGTTGTACGATCGACATCGGTGTAGAAATAGATACGATTTTCCTCTCGATAAATGTCATTTGTCATATTTTCATCATCATTGTCATTTTCTTCATATGCTCTTGCCATCTTTTTCTTATTCCATTTTGCTGCCATACTGACAATAATAGGTCCTGATTTATTTAAGTTTTCTCCATCATAAAAATTGATGGATAAAACCTTTCCATCTAAATCCTAGAGATGATTATTCCAATTCGTTGTATGAACTGTGGCAATGTCCTTGCTGATAAGTGGTTGGCGTACCAGCGCCGATTGAAAGAGCTTACGGGAAGCAATTCATCTGCCCCCTTTTATATGGATGGTAAGACAGTTCCGGATACGGTGGAAGGTCGCGCACTGAATGAGCTGGGACTACGACGATATTGCTGCCGCAAACATATGTTGACGCATGTCGATTTGATGGATAAGATTTAGAAATACATAACAAAATATCATACAGGTAAAATCAAAAAACAGTATAGAGGAATGGAGTTCTTTATACCAGGATTATCCATATTTTTATTGGCAGTTGTGTTTACCGTTTTTATTTCTCCCAAGGCAACGCCAATGATTGTAGCCATTCTATCATTACTCTTTTTAACATATGGCGTATATGATCATTATCGGATGTTTCTGCCAGAATACCGTTTAAGTACATGGCAACAGACATTTTCAACCTATTCTCCCTATATTATGATTGGTGCTATCATTTTGTACGTCATCTTTTCTATGATTTCCTTTTTTACAGGGGGTACTGTACCAGTACCTGTTCTTCCTAGTATGGAGATTCCAGAGATGCCAGTCGTAACAAATACAGCGAATCAATTAAATAAATCGTTGAATACGGCTGTAAATTCTATTTCTAACTCGGCAAATGATTTAATGGAGAGTACGGTCAATACGGGAAACAGTTTACTAAACAGTTTGAACAATAGTTTGAACAACAGTCTTGGATTGAATAATAATTACAAACGTAACGGAAATATGTCTAGAAGCGCTCTTGAAACATTATAAGCGATAATATTAGGAATGGCTCGTAAGACCCGAAAACACGCAAAAAGTACAAAGGGGGTTTATTCCATACCCGAATTACGGCGGGCATTTGAGCATGTGGAACAAGTGATTGATGAGATGATCCACAATAAGGAGTCGAAAGCGAACATGATTTCACACATCAGAAAGGAATGGTTGAAGGTCTTTCATAAAACATTGGATAAAGCATCGGCTGATGCGCTGATCACTCATCGAATGGAATCACGATCCATGAAGGGCGGAGCTTCTACACCTATTGCTGGCGCCCCTATAGATCACGTAACACGTCCAGGAATATATTTAGATCAAGGAAGCATTCCAGGTGCGGATGGAGGTTTGACCACGACGGTTGGTGGTGGCGGATATGGTAGCTATGTTCGGTATATAGATAATGGATTTTTTAATCCAGAAATCTCACGACAAATTGGACCGATTGCCAGCCAAAGTATCTTTCCATTGGCGCCTCGCGCTGATACGGGATCCAATGCGTTTACACCTGTAAAAGGTGGGAAACGTATCATTAAGACAAGAAAAAATAAAAAAACACGCGGAGGTGTGCGCCTGATTCCAGCCGAACCTGCTCCATCTAGTCCATTGTTTGATATGCAACAAGCGCTTCGTGGAGTGGCGGGAGGAGTGTCACCTGACGCAACTCAACGCGCTGCCCCTTATCATCTAGGAAGTGCATACCCCAAAGCCGTCAATATTTCGGTATAGATCAATACCTAAAGTTATCAGCCATCTTATATGCTAATTCACATATAATATGACTGCTAAAATTTGTTTTATTACTGCCATTTATGGAAACTATGAGGCATCATGTAAACCATTTATTAAACAAACGATTCCAACCGATTTTATTTGTTTTACGGATTATCATGATATGATTTCAAATGGTTGGAGGATTGATACTACACCTTACCATTTGTTGTATCCAAGTACAATGGATAATGGTACATTCATAAATTCCATTCAACGAAACAAGCATACATTTAATGTCGCAAAATACTATAAACAGTCGTTTCGTTGTATTCCAATTCTTCAAGCATATGATGTGATTATATGGCTGGATGGGACGATTGAAGTGATCGATGAAACCGCGAGTGAGTATATACTGAGACATATTTATGAAAAGAAAGTGATCGGATGGCATCACGAATGGAGAAATGGAATACTGGAAGACGAAGTAAAGGCGTCGCATTTTGATCGATATACGAGTACATTTTGGCATGGACAAGTACAACCCTATCAAGATATCGATAAACAGTATCATGAATATGTAAAAGATGGATATAATAACGAATATTTCAAGAAAATTCCATCACATACCCCACATTTTGGAGTATGGATTACATGTTTTGTTGCATTTCTTCAACATGATCCAGATGTGATCCGATTCTTAGACTTATGGTATCTACAGACATTACAATACACTACACAGGATCAAATTGGATTTCCCTACGTATGCCAAAAGACACATTTGTTGCCGTTTACATTGCCAAATGACGAGATCAAAGGAGACCGACCACATGATTATACACAGTTTTATATTAAGCATAGTCATGGAAAGTAAGGTATGTTGAAACCGAATGAGGCGATATAAGACTCTCTTTCCTCTTACTAGGAGATAGATGGCACTCACAGGAAACGACGCCAGAGAATTGTCACGAAAGTTGATCGATCGATACTTTCGTACAAATGCCTATCCCTATACCAGGCATCATATCGACTCATATGATCAATTTGTTCAACAGGACATGACCAGTATCATTCGTTCTCAGAACCCCATTTTGATTTTGAAAGAGTTGAATGAGAGAACGGGAGAATACAAGTATCGTGTGGAGATCTATATTGGAGGAGAAAATGGAAATGCCATCGAAATTGGAACTCCGACAATCAGTCTACAAGACACCAATGAAGTTCGTGTTCTTTATCCTAACGAAGCACGTCTCCGAAATCTGACGTATTGCTCTACGGTATATGCTGACATTACTGTCAAGATTACATATACAAATGATGCAGGAGAGGTAAGTGAACTTTCTGTGGAGCCGTTTTTGAAATGGTCACTTTTTAAACTTCCCATTATGCTTCATAGTCGTTATTGTATATTACACAACAAACCAAAAGAATTCTTGCGAGAAGCAGGTGAATGCCCATATGATAATGGTGGATATTTCGTTGTTGATGGCGCGGAGAAGATATTGATCACACGTCAAGAGCAAGCATTCAATACCCTATATATTACCCCTCAATCCGACCCTAAAATCGCAGTATATGCGTCTATTTCATGCTTATCGGCAGAGACACGTCAAGTAAAACGTGTCGCATTTGCGCTCATGCGTCATGTAGAAAAAGAGGGATTTACCGCACACGCAACCATTCAAGTATCGCTTCCATTTGTGAGAAAGCCAATTCCACTGTTTCTTTTGTTTCGCGCACTTGGATTTCAATCTGATGAGGAGATTATAAAAATGATCTTTCCTGATTTCGAGAGTCCCGAGGCTAAGTTGCTGCTTGATAAGCTACATCCTTGTATCATTGATTCGTTTCCATTTTTGAATACCTACACTGCCGTTCAATATATCAAGACATTGACAAAGGGTTTTAGTGAAGCCCATGTTCTAGACATCATTCGAAATCAGCTGTTTATTCATATGCCAAATGACCCTCACTCGCAGGCACTCTATTTAGGAGACTGTGTTCGAAAGATTCTTCGCGTAAGTGAGGGATATGATTCGAAAACGGATCGAGATGATACACGTAATCAGCGTTGCTTAACAAGTGGATTTTTGGTTCAAGAACTCTTTAATAACTCATACAAGCTGTGGGTCAAGGCATTTGTTCTGGAAATTGGTAAAGAGTATAACTACAATCCGAATCTGTATAAGGATGAGAACTTTAAGAATATTTTTCAGCCAGGAAACGATACGAAGATTTTTAAGGCGGGTATGTTGAATGATATGATTATGAAGGGATTTAAAGGAAAGTGGGGAACCGGTCTCGGTGAAGAGAAATCAGGTGTTCTTCAGGCCATGTCGCGTCTTTCCTATGTTGATTTTATGTCACACTGCCGTCGTGTGATTCTTGATTTTGATACGAGTATGAAACTGACGGGTCCACGTAAACTTCATACATCGCAATATGGCTACTTCTGTACCTCAGAAACGCCGTCTGGTGGATCGATCGGTATTACGAAAAACTTAACGATTATGGCGGCGATTTCAACGTCATCTAAAACAGAGAAGCTCTTTCAGTGGCTACGAACAACGGGTCGCGTGTATGCTCCAGAGGATATGACAGTGGAGCAGCGTATTGTATTTGTTCCTGTCTACATCAATGGTGGTATGTTTGGATATACTGCGAAACCTGATTTACTAACACATGTCCTTCAACTATTCAAGCGAAGTGGTTGTCTTCCATATTCAGCAAGTATTTCATTCTCTATTCGTGATCGTAAAGTGTATTTGTATATGGATGCGGGTCGCCCAATGCGTCCGCTGATTTGGCTTATTCGTGCGGAACTACCCATTCGAAAGCTGACGGAATTCAAAACATGGAAGCAACTTGTCATGGGAACATTGCGAGAGGGTATTACCCTTGATTCATCCGACTTTCATGATCCGCAGGAGGGAATGGCACTCGAAGACTATCCGAAATTTCTGGCACCTCATACAGGCGCAATTGAATACATTGATCCATACGAACAGAATGAATGCTTTATTGCAGACAACCCTGCGTACATTAGACCTGAAACGACGCATATGGAGGTTCATCCGTCGACCATTATGAGTATGATGACCTCATTGATTCCGTTTGCACCACATAATCAGTCGCCGCGTAATCAGCTGTCGTGCTCTCAGTCGAAGCAGGGTCTTTCGGTCTACGCAACCAATTGGCGCAACCGTTTTGATAATACCGCGCACGTATTGTGTTATGGAGAGATGCCGATGACACGTACGCTCTATAATTATTATTTGGGCGAGGGTCGCATGGCATATGGAATGAATTGTATTTTGGCCATTGCGTGCTGGTCAGGATATAATCAGGAAGACGGTATTGTAATGAATTATGATGCGGTTCATCGTGGCATGTTTCGCTCGATGGCATTTCGCTCCTATGAAGCATTTGAAGAGGATGATGAGAAAGCGATGATTCAGGTTCGATTTGGCAATCCGAAGTTGATTGGAAACTGGAAGGAGTTGCGACCAGGTCTCGATTATTCAAAGTTAGACGATCGCGGAATCATCAAAGAGGGCGAGTATGTAGATGAAACAACTGTAATCGTTGGCGCGTATATGATGAGTACAACGGGTGGTCAAATGAAGGACGCATCAACAACACCACAGGTTTGGACACGAGGACGCGTTGAGAAGGTGGCGGTGATGGTGAATAATAAGGGTCTGCGTCTTGTGAAGATTCGTGTAGTCCAGGATCGTATCCCTGAGCTAGGCGATAAATTCTGCTTGACAGATGATCATGATGTACTCACTACCAATGGATGGAAATCAATCAAGGATATTACATTGGAAGATAAAGTGTGTACATTGAATGACAAACAGGAACTAGAATATTCTAATCCGTCTCAACTATACGAATTTGACTGCCAAAATGAAGATTTGTATCATATTAAGTCACAGCAAATTGATTTGCTAACTACGCAACATCATAAGATGTATGTAAAGACACGAAATGCTACATCATTTTCATTAATTGAAGCAAAAGACATTCAGGGAAAGAGAGTACAGTACAAGAAAGATGGTTCAAATATGAATAAGGATTATCAATTGATACTGGATACTGAACATCATCATTCTTCAAACAATATTGATTTGAATATGGATCTATTTCTGGAATGGTTTGGTTATTGGATTTCAGATGGATGGGTATGTGAAAGTAAAAAATCAGAATATCGAATTGAAGTGTGCCTATGTGTCCAGAAAGACAGAGATCGTTTTACAGAATTATCGAAGGCGTTAGGATACAATGTCTATTCAAGTAGCGATCATACCAAATTATTTATCACTAACAAACAACTTGCGTCGTATTTGTTTACCTATAGCAAAGGAGCGATTAATAAATCACTGCCAGACTGGGTATGGAAACTAAGCGAACATCAAGTACGAACACTTATCAAGGGTCTTGTTGCTGGAGATGGAACAGTTATGAAAAACAATGTAGAACGCTTTTTTACATCCTCTGTAACGATGGCGGATCAATTCCAACGATTGTGTCTACATGCAGGCTGGTCAGCAAATAAAAAGAAGATTTATGATGCAGGAACCAAGTTTGTTATTAAGGGAAAACATACACAAGCCAATGCCGACTTCTGGGCATTAACCATCAATAAACATAAAAATACACCGATGGTTAATCATGGACATGTAAAAGAACAAAAAATACAAACGGAAGGATTAGTTCCATTTACAGGCAAGGTGTATTGTATTGAAGTACCATCTCATGTGTTTTATGTTAGACGTAATGGAAAACCAGTATGGACAGGTAACTCAAATCGTCATGGTCAAAAGGGAACCATTGGCGCACTCCTCCGCGGTCACGACATGCCGCGAACGATCTCAGGTATTGTCCCTGATATGATTATGAATCCACATGCGATTCCATCACGTATGACCATCGCGCAGAACTTGGAACAGTTGATGGGAAAGACCGCCGCCCTCTCAGGAACCATTGGAGACGGTACTTCGTTTATGAATGATGGATCGCCCCAAGAATCCATTGGAGGAATCTTGGAAGAAATGGGGTATGAGAAGTATGGAAATGAGGTGATGTATAATGGTGCGACAGGAGAGCAGATTCCAGCGACTATCTTTATTGGGCCGGTATATGGAATGCGTCTGAAGCATATGGTGGAAGACAAATGGAATGCGCGTGGTCAGGGTCGTAAGGAGGTGCGTACTCATCAGCCAACGGGCGGTCGTGGCGCACAGGGAGGTCTGAAGATTGGTGAAATGGATCGCGATGCAATCATTGCGCATGCGGGTATGTCATTTGTCAAGGAGTCGTATATGGAACGTTCCGATGGAGCGAAGATGCCGATGTGTGTGGCATGTGGAATGATTCCGATCCATAATCCCAAATTGAATATTTCGATCTGCCCAATGTGTGATGGACCGGTTCGATATTCAGGAGATTCTGTTCATAATCTGGAGATTTTGCCACCGCTGGGCCGACCGAAGTCCAAGATTGTTCAAGTGGAAATGCCATTTTCGACGAAGTTGTTGACTCAAGAACAAGAGACATATTTGAATTTGAGCATGAGATACATTACAACCAGTGGTGTTCAGCGATTGACTCCTCTCGAATCATCTGGAACTGCCAGCCAGGTTGCGACAGAACTTCCTCGTTTGATCTTACCGCCAATGACGGTGCCGGCCTATATTCAACCAGTCGAAGGACCGAAGTTTACATTGGAGGAATTGAATTCCATGGAAGCATCTATGGCAGAGCAATTGAATCCACAATTGGATGTGATTGCGGAGGAAGATGCGATGTTAGAAATGGAAGAACAGCCAGAGCAAATTGTACAAGTTGCTATGCCACAGGCTATGCCACAGGCTATGCCACAGGCTATGCCACAGGCTATGCCACAGGATATGTCGCAAGCTATGCCGCAAGCTATGCCACAGCAATTTATTAACATGTCACAGCCATTGGCTAACGTATTGGAACAGCAACCGATGGTACAGCCGCAGAATGAAGTTGTATATCCATCACAGATTGCTATGCCTCCTCAAACAGGCGGTAACCCTCTTGCCTTTGAATATACTATTCCGCCGCAACAACAAATGGCTCCAATTGCCTTCCCGAATCAACAACCACAACAACTACAGCCGCAAATATTCCCTCGAATTTCGGCAGGCCAGGATGGTGTGATTATGAATCCATTGCCAGGTCAGGGTGGTGCGATGCTTGTCGTGGATACTAGCGGTGGTGCCATGGCACAAATGGGTTTAGATCAAGTAGGAGGTGGTGGTGGCCGGCGCATTCGACGATACCAAAGTGCCGCTCCACGCATGGGCGGCGAAAGTATGGACCAAGGCCCTATGTTCTCTTCTGCAATGCCCACCCTTCCATCAGGAGGTGGTGGAATAATTAAGATCACTAAATTGGAATAAAATTTGAAACATATATCATTTCATCAATATGAATCATCAAATATGTCTTCGCATCTTTCGACGAAGTATCGCCAGCAAGTAACATGGAACAGCTATCCAGCGGACATAATGAAATCAGGACTTCAAAAGTACATTCGTAGAGGAATCATTGACAAAGCCCTATACTGTGCTGGCGAATTGGATTTGTTTAAAGATGCCCCCAATAAAGGAGAAGGAGAGGGAATTCGCACTAATTTCCTTCATCGTCTGATGGTGATCTATATGGAAGATGTGGAGAACATCTCTCTCTTCGACGAAATGGATCGAAAAATGGACGAACTGTTTAAGGAGCGTGAAAAGGCGGACCGCTCGAAAGAAAAAGAGGAGCGACTGGTGTCTGAGCTGGTGATTCGAATGGGGCAATCGACCAAAGCCCGAATGTGTTCTCATATTCGGGCGGTGTTCAATCCAAAATACAAACCAATCCATTCATTGTTTCCTAGTATCCAAGTACTTTGGTCAGAAATCGAGCAAAATAAGACCCAACAAACAGCGCAAGCAATAGAGCCTCTTGAGTTTCATTGTGCGATGTTTAAGAAATATTTGAAAGAGAAGAGTGTTCTTTCTGTGTATTATGCATTTCAAATCGAAGCATCGGAACAAAAATTAAAGGAGAGTCTGTTTCGAAGTTCAAATCCAGTATTCTTTATCTTTCAGCAATTGATTTCGCCTCTCTTTCCTGCCAAAAGCGAACGTGTAAATAAGTTCGTTCAATGGTACAAGAAACATATTGGGACAATGGGTGAGGGATTCATGTGCTGGTTGTTACCCCTTCTCCATGAACTAGGAGTGATTCCATTGGGACAATCGCCAGCAGATGACGGGGTTGCTTATCCAATGACGTGGGACCGAAACCGAGCCAGTTATCAAATGGGGATTGACAAGTATGTAGTGGATAAACATACGAGCAAAGGGCGAGCACGAAAAGCAGATCTGATCGAATTTGCATTTGAGGGCGCGCTCGTGGAAAATCAGGCCAGCTTTGTAAATCCCTTGTGGAAGCAGTTTTACGAAGATGGCAAGCGACTTGATTCAGGAGTAGTACCTGAGGGTGAAACGGCAGTACAGCCTCCAGCGATGCTTCCAGCGCCTCCTCCCCCTCCTCGAAAGGGTCCCAGAATTGCAAAGAAAGTTGATAGTGATGAAAAAGTAGATGATCTGCCAGAACGAGAATCAACCGCGTACGAATTTGTCGTTCGAACACAACTAACCACGATGGGAACGAAGATGGATGTCTACTTTGCCAAGGACAAAGCAGGGAAGCTAGTTGTTGTCAAGGGTCCTTATGCGAGTACAAAAGAGATCGATATCCTTGTATCAAATACCGAGTGGAAGAAGAAATTTAATTTGCCCTACAATCGATTTGAAGTGAGACAGTTGATGCCCGATCGATGGCCTCAGGGCGTTCCATTGGGCGCAAGAAATAGGATCAATCGAAATCAACCCGCATTCTTCTTGGTATTTGAATCCTACATTGAGGAGTCTCAGATTCAAACCATACAACGCTCTAGCACACTATGGCCTCCAACAGAAGTAGTCAATTGGGAGAAAATTCCGTTTCATTTCGACTATAAGTCGCGCAAATTAACGGAGCAAGAGATGATCGACTATGTTCATGCGATCTTGTTTCGATACCTTCTTGGGATATCTGACTATGCGGATCGAAACTTTGTTCTAAAAGATGGTCATGTCATCTCGATCGATGAAGATGTAGAAAACCACGAAATCAATCTCTATACAACACTTAAAAAGAATAAGGCGCAGTTTGTGTATGAATGGCTGAAAGAGAATTATGAAAAGCTGGATGTGGTACGATGGGAACCAAAGATGTCATCACAACAAGAAAAGCTTAAACAAATTCAAAATAAAGTATTGTGTTTACAGTTAGTTCAATAAGGCAGCATGGAGCAAACTGAAATAAATTTGACACATAAAAATCCAGATGAATTGGTAGCCATGTCATCTGAAATCCCTGTTAAATCGAAGAGAGGTCCACGAATTGCGAAGCAGAAAGAGGCGATTGCCGTGCCAGCAGTTGTTTCAATGATTCAAGAAGAACCTGTGTCCGAGCCAGCGATAGAGCAGCCCATTGCTGAGCCGGCTGTACAAAAAGAAAAAACCAAACCCGAAATCACGGTCAGTAAAATGAATGATAGCTTTGTCTTCATTGATAACATCTATCGAAGTCGAATGACCCTCCTTGATATCCTAGAAACACGCGGCTATCAAGTGGATATCTATCGTAAGTTTTCCCCGGCGGAAGCGACAGCGGCTGCGGCAGCCACTTCTCTTGCTGCCCTCAATTTCATTGTATCAAAGAAAGACGACGCAACCAAGAAATGCGATGTTCGATACGCAAATGTTAGTCGTCCAAAGTTGGAGACGTTCTTCAATGATGTATCGGACGATGATTCAGAGAATACAGAGGTGGTGGTGATGATGTATGGTCCGGTCATGGATGCGCATCATATCATTGCTCTTAAGCAATATACAAAACTAAAAGAGCAGCAATCGGAACGAGGGGAGAAGATCCGTCGCAAATTGCGCGTGTCCTTCTTCTGTATTGATACATTGGTTGTTAATCCGCTAAAGCATGTTCTTGTGCCGAAACATGAGATTGTTCCAGAGGAGCAACATAAGGAACTCATGGCATCCATGTATATTACGGCTAAATCGAAATTTCCTGAGATTAAGTTTCACGTGGATCCAATTGCGCGTTGTATTGGTGCTGTACCAGGTGACATTGTAAAGATTACACGTCCGAGCGCATCATCTGGTCAAACCATTATCTATCGTGTTTGCGCCCCATAAAATGACAATACTCGTAAAATACAATATTATTATAAAAATACCATTCGTATTTATTTTTGCTAAATATGAATTGTATTATCGTCTATTAAGTCTAAAACATGTTTAACTGTACAGTCTTCCATTTGCTTCACTACCAATAGGAGCATCCCCATGCATGAACTTATAGGAACACCTTTAAAACAGTCTGATGAGGGATTTACGGCAGGCCCTACCGGGCCATGTGGCACATCATGGCAGTCTCAACTGACAGATTTCACTAGTCGTTTTAATACATTGAATACAAATGCTACAAGTGGCACAAGTGCTGATCTATCGTCCATTAAGGATCAATATGTGAAACTTCATGACGATATTGCAAAAACACTGGAGTGTAATGCACAAAAGAATGATCTATCTGGAGGTCTAACGCAAACAGGAAGCCTACAGGCGCACATTAAAAAATTGGAAAAACGCAAAAAAGAGCTTCAAGTGGAAGTGGATACCGCATTGGCACGAGACGAATTACTCCGGTCTCGAGATGTGAAAATGACTACACATCAGCTCTTTTTATTGGATCGACCAGTTCGAAAAGGAATGATTCCTTATTTATGGGTCATTTCTGTATTTTTTATTGGTATTGGTCTAGTTCTTTATAAAACAATGCTTCCTTCCATTGGACCCGATATGACTACTGTGATGGGTATGGAAACAGCATTAATGGATATTCTTTTTAATAAAACAGTTCTTATTTCTCTATTGGTATGTATCATCATTATCATTGTTGTCGTATCGTTAAAAGTGGGAGGAGTGATTGGTAACTGAAATGACTCGTACATGAAATGACTAGTAATTAAATCATAGAAGTAGTAGAATGTCACAATCTTCACGCTGTGTCGCCAAAACTAGTTTTACCCAATCTGAATTAAATGCACCTTACTCTGAAAGTGCAGGACTATTACCTAGTACGGCTAATGAAAGCTCTGATCGAGAAGCGAATGGGTTGCTCAAAGATGGCGTTGTATCAAGTATTGTCAAAGGTCATCAAGGATCAGGTGTGATTCCAACACCGACGCCATCCAATCCAGAGCAGTATCTTACAAAGCAGAAAGAATTCATTAAGAATGTAAAAGCCGAATACTGCTATTATGAATCTCGTTACAAATACGCATTAAATCAATTATTTACTGCTATTGCAAGCGGATACCCAACAAGTAATTCGACGATTCAAGCCACTGTTAAAACCTATCTTAGCATGACACAGGGGTTTAATCAACGTCTGAATGATTTGACACAGATTATGAATGCGACGGTTGCGGCAATGATGACAACTTCATCGTCAGTAGATCGTGAAATTACGCAATACAATAATCAAATTCAAGAGAAACAAAAGAAATTAGATGAACAGAATCGAATCATTACATCTAACGAGGCGGGTATGAAAATTAAGAAAGACATGGTAAAATATACGGAAGAAAAAGCGCGAAATACAAACAATTTATTGAACATGTATTGCTTCTTAAATGTTATTACATTGGGTCTGCTTGTCTATGTGTATAAAGCGGTAGGCGATTCATAAAAGCGGAACGCAATTCATAAAAGCGGAACGCAATTCATAAAAGCGGAACGCAATTAATAAGGAAAATGTATTTTTATACTAGGAATGTCGATGTCAATTGAACAAGTGATTGCGTCTGCTAATCTATATCAAGATGTAGAATTGGCATCTGCCATCTCTGCGCTAAAGAATGCGGGTCAAGTTACATCATTTATTCAGTCACAGCAATCCAAAGTATACAATGATATTGTAAAACAAAAAGAGGACACATTTTCTAAAGTCTACGGAGACCTGAATCGTGCAGGTCATGTTCAGGAGTCTGTGCTGATGTATGGCAAACGAACAAAGCAGCTGGCGAATGTACAAGACCAAATCTATGACAATCAGAAAAACAGTGCGGATGCTATTATTGATGATAATAGTTTAGCAAGTCGCAAGACGGAAATGAACGAATGGACAGTAAATAATAAGAAAGATACACTATTTGTTTATTCTTGGTTATTCATCATGCTTTCAGGTCTGTTACTTCTTACAGGTTTACTACGAATGGGAATGATTAGTACATCATTGTGGGTGGGAATGGGAGTATGTTTGATTGTCGTATTTGTACTCATTTTGGTCAATCGTTCTCACTACACGAATGTGTTACGAAATAAACGTTATTGGAACAAGCAGATATTTGAAGGAAAATATGGAAAAATTCCGATTCCTCTTTGTCCGGATGTCGTGGATAGTATCTATACAAATGCCAGTTCACTCGAACAAAATGTTCGTTCAGGTATTTCATCTGGGATCGCCAATGCTGCAAAGGGTGTTGCAAGTGGTTCGACGTGGGTGACTAACCAAGCACAGGAAATCGCTGCTCAGAATGCCGCAAATCCGGCTTCGCGTTAATCGCCGTTCACATATATTCATCATGTTTTTCATGAATCGTAAAAAACATGATGCTCACAATAGAAGTATGCCGGCGGATCCAGACATTACCCGATTACAGGCTACGATTACGGATTTGATTGCTATTGGTAATTCGATGTATGATCCCACAAAGGGTTCCGTGACAGCAGATGTTACCACCCGAAACAATGAATTAACGGAGAAAAAAATGAAATTACAGAATGAAATAAAAGAACAAGAAGCTGTCATCAATCGTTCTAATCGCGATTTTACAGATGTAAGAGATCAGTTACCTGAAACGATTCCAGATAAAAGTCTTCATTTTATTGAAGATTATACAATTGTCATTCTGTGTATTTCATATTTTTTTATGATCATTGTTGCCCTACATGTGTATGTCATGTATTCAACCGAAATGTGGACAATAGCACTACTTCGTGGTCTATTTTATAGTTTCCTTCTTACGTTGATTTCGGGAATGATTCTATATTATATTTGCTAAATAAAAATATATGATTCGTTTAATATTATTATGCGGCTTCTCCTTCCAGCAATGACTTATCGTATTCTTCGATATCAGCATCTTCGTCGAACAGTCGCATTTGTTTAAAGGTGGCCTTATCGGATGGCTCACCACATTTATCACAAAGCCGCTTGTATAGATCCAGCTGATTAAGTTTTCGACCCATTCCACCGCCAACGGATTCAAACCAATTCTTATAAACACGGAAGATATCCTTGATTTTAGCCTCATAGCCGCCTTTCTTGATTTCACGGATACGTGCATTCATAAACTTCGCCACAGAATCAAACGACTCCTGATACTTGCTTGATTCTTGGGTCACAATTGCAGGGACCTTTCCAAGCCCGCCGTGTAGGTATTCGGTCTTGTAGATATGTACGAGTCGAGACATAAATAGGGTTCGCCATTTTCGCATCTTCGTATCGAGTTCATTGTCTCGTGGATAAATATTCTCCTTTGGCTTTACTTCATCCACGCCAGGGTCAACGAATTTAGACTCGAACGGCACAGCGCGAACACGGCGCCATGTACCTCGGTCCATTGTATTAATTGCGGGGAACGCATTACACAACATAAAGATTTTGCCTGTAATTTTAAACTTTGTCTGGTCCTCAAATAGACCACGCGCTTCAACATCATCTTCACCTGTGAACTGCTTCATACGAGATGTATTCAACGGCTCACGGTCATCAGGTTCTGCCATGTAAATAAATCGCTTGTTGCGAATGGCCATGATATCTGGATTTGCTGCACCTGACTCGGGACGCTTGCGGGTCATCGCGGTGGACTGAAGGGATGATGCATAATCGCCAAGAGCCATTGACATGAGGTCAACCAATTTCGACTTACCATTACCACCCACACCAATCCAGGTTTCATAGGTCTGCTCCTTATTGGCACCTTCCAAGCATGAGGCAAGTTTGCGCCACATGTAGGCACGAAGTTCGGGTTTTGGAAACACTTTCTCCATGAAATCGTCAATTTCCGCATGAATCTCCCTTTGTTCAGGGTCATGTGGATTGTATTCGACGTAGTCAATCGGGTCACAATTCTTAGTAGAGTATCGTCCCGCCATAAAGGTAACGAAATCTGATGGTTCTGCCTTTCGAAACCGAACGGTATAGTCTGGCTTTCCCTCCGCATTGGTACACGGCGCGTGAAGATCGATAATTCCATTATTGAACCCAATGAGATACTGATTAGCATTCAATTTCAATGAGAAGTCTTCTTCGTAGAAGATGCCGATACAGTCTTTCATGACCGAATCCTTGAATCCAGATTGATAGAGGGATTCCTCGATTTTTACAAGTTTCTTGAGACGTGTCTCCTCCCATGATGATTCTCGATCTCCGCTTCCTGCAGCAACAAGATGATTGCGGATTTTCGTGCGCGTATCCGAAATAACCTGAGCCACTTCGGATGTCATCTTATTTCGAAGTTCAATGCCTTGTGGCAGTTTTTTCCAGTAGATACCCGTGAAGTGATACCACTCTACCTTCTTCGAATCAACTGATGCGCAATAATCATTTTTGTACATGAGTTTCATGAGACGCGCGACATGTGTATGAGTCACGTCCATCTCACGTTCGACAAAGTTGATGAAACTTGCTTTCATAATTTGGTAATATACCTTGGGATTGTCATCTTTGGCCCATTGATGAAGGGAGCGTTCCGTGAGTGGATGCTCATGATGGGATCTTCCCATTTTAATCCATTCGCGACGATTATTACCTACTTCATGTTCGTTGAATTTCGGCGATTTCTTGCTAAACTCCATCCACAAGTTAAATCCCTCATCCGATGGGTCAATGTGATGAAGGCACCATCCGACCTCCATCCATTCTTTGTAGGGTATAGCACGAGCAGGTGATAGGCATTCCATGACCAGTTTTGTAAGGGTATCAAGTTTGTCCCTTTCCAGCTGTTCGTGTACATTATTGGAAGTCAGTTGAATTACAGGCATTTCTTCCTTGCTATCATCGCCGCGCATCGTTGGACTAGAGGGGTTTATGGAGCCACGTTTTCCAGTGCAGTAATCGAAGCGGCCTTTCCATTCTTCTTGAGAGCTTTCACGAAACTGGATTTGCTCTACACGAAGATTGTATCGAATGGATAGAAGTTCCAACAACTGACGAGAGGAATAATCCTCTTTGTTTTCTTCATAAAATCGATCCGATATAGGGTCATATACGTAAACGGAGGCAAGTTGATAGGCAGGAATGTCAGGTTTTGACTCACCATAGAAGAACCATCCATTCTTCTTTACAATCGCCTCATCAAAGATGTCTTTCTCCGCATTAATGTATCCTGTTTGTTTAAATGTATTAGTTAGATTCAGATGCTCCAAAGAGCGATGGCGCAGTACTTGCTGGTGTTCAGAATTGAGAATCAGATCAGGGCATTGGATGTGGACACCGTCTTTGATGGAACGATGGAGTGATTTTTTATCTTCATAAGGTGCTGCACGGAGCGTAATGAAGAAACGAAGGGGTTTGGAACCCTCGAGATTATAGAATGTAGTAATATTTTCGACATAGGCCTGGACGAAGGAATGAATGTGTCCAATCTCGAATTGACGTTGAATAGCACGTTCAGCGGGATACTTAAAATCCAAATCAATGAGAATGGGAGTCATCGAATCGCATCGACGCTGCTCAACCAGATTAATCGGGCGACGCTGTTGAGTAAACAGGTATTCGTGGAGAAGGTCAAGGAACTGCGAGTATTCTTCATCCTTGACCATAAATTTGCCCTTCATCAGCCCCATGCCCGTAAAGGAGCATGCGTCACCCTTTTCCGTCACACGGTGCTTATCAAGGAAGACGCCGAGCGGGGTCTCTAATACGTTGTCGACAAGAGTTGGAGGCATTGCGGTACGACTCACCATCCCTTTTTTTAGACTTCAAATTTTATCCGATTAAAAAAACGACCATATAATAGATGGAATATACTGGGCCGAATCGTATTATTGAAGAGATTCGTACTACGAATAGCAATAAGATTATGGACCTCGCACAGGAACGGAAGAAAATTCTGAGAGGTCCATTTATTGAGAATGGAACTGGATTGCCAACTGAAGCGTATAAAACATTTCTTTTACGTATTGTCGAGCTTCTCCCAACTTTTACAATGGAGGAATATGCTAAAATAAAACAATTTTTATTTACAAGTGAAGAGGAAAGATTGACCGGTATGATGGTTGTTCATCCAACGCATCCGAAGTATAATATGTATTATCGTACAGCGCAGGCAATTTTTGGAGATAATAATATTCCAGGCATGAGTGTGGATGGTACAATGGAAATATCCAATACGAATGTCGTTATTATGATTTCTAAATTGGAAGAGGGGTGTGAATATCACCCGTGTAAGCGTAAAAATCCATTACATATAAAACTTATGCATCCAACTGTAGAACCAAATGTAAATGAAAAGAAAAAGGG
>JACCDO012398239.1_pt1 | contig 34389 bp, 21 predicted proteins | sample 7446101 | NCBI WGS metagenome assembly JACCDO01 (sample SAMN15323440, study PRJNA562643) | freshwater metagenome | isolation source: river surface water | place: USA:Blue River Watershed | collected 2017-08-16 | reverse complement strand
CTGAAGTAGTTTATCTAAGTGACAAATATAAAGATTCAAACTCTATGAAGGCCTCTAGAAAGATGATGAATATGGCAAAGATCACACTAAGACAACATATACCTAAAAGCAATACCATTAGTATAGATTTTTCCAGTATACCGAAATAACTCATCATGAATAAAAAGTCCAGAAGTATAAAATGTAAATTATAAATTATATATCATCATAGTATATACCCTTTCAACCCTCCAGAAATCGCTCCTAATACAAAGCATAATGCTCCAGTTACTAGCACCTGCATTCCAGTCTGTACTACTGGATTGACAGCAATAGTATTACCTGATTTCTCATTTCCACTACGTTGCTCAGACATTTCATCAACTACCTTGTAATTAGTCATATTTTTGGCAGCTAATGCTGCGCCTAGTATACCGGAATTATTTAATGGATTGGCTGTTTCTAACTGTACAAACGTTGGAAGTACTGTCCAAGATTTTTCATTTATACACATTTTTACATTTTCTATTAATCCTTTTCCTTTGGACATTCCTCCACCAAAAATAATAATATCTGGGTCAATAATACGGCAGATATTTATACATAGGTAAGCCAGGTTCTCATACGTGCTCTTCAACACTTGTTGCGCTACCACATCACCTTCTGATGCCATTTCAAATACACCTTTAGCGCCATCTGAAGGTTTTTTAGAGGGAGATGACAACATGCCCAGACTCAAAGTTTTTACAAATACATTGGAATTACTTGTTTCATCATAAATTTTTGCAGTATTTGTAGCGCTCGCATAAGCCTCAACACAGCCATATTGCCCACAGCCACATCTTCTACTCGTTTGTTTGTTTGTATCTATAATCATATGTCCTCCTTCAACTAAACCATTGCTACCTTGATATAAATTGGAATTTAAGACTAATCCAAGTCCAATACCAGTGCCTAGTGTTATCATAGCTATGTTTTGATAATTTTGATACTTCTCCGCAGTATGTTTTCCCCAAACTTCAGCAGAGATTGCAGCATCAGCATCATTTAACAATACAATATTACAATTAACAGAAAACATTGAATTGTTGCTAATTTTATCACGCAACAATTTGCATATAGGACAATTACTTAAATATTGAAAATTTGCTGCTGCAACAAGTATCCCGTTCTTACATTGTCCTGGACAACCTATACCTATGCCCAAAATTGTACAAGAAGAAACCTGTTCTGCCAACTTAACTATTTCTGTATATAACAAATCTATCAACGATTCCTGTAGTATTGAATTCTCCAAGAACACTTCATATTCATTAGTTAATTCCAGTGACTCGCTATTTAACAAACCTAGGCCAACATGGGAGCCCCCAATGTCAATCCCGATGTAGTAGGAGTCCATATTAACGCACAGATTCAAGTATTGATGAAATAGTACGGAAAGTCCTGTCAAAGCGTATTAGGGCGTTTAACAGTGTAAGTTAACACAGTCTATTTATCGCGAAATGAGCGTTCCCCGGTTCCGGGTTCCTCGCCAAAAATCAAAAATCTCTTAAATTATTTTAGATTCTTCACTTATGTATCATTTAAATTAAATTAAATTAAATAGGTCTCAACCAGCTACTAAGCAAGCAAAGAAGCAAGTTATTTAGTGGTAATAAATCGCTAATTTTTTAACATTTTGGCTAAATAAATCGATACCACAACTATTAAGAGAATAAAAAGCGCAAGACGCTCTCAACTGGTTTGTTTAGATAATTTACACAGCAAATATACCTCAATCCTCGTTTGGTTTCTTTCTTCCAGCCGAAACTAGTCTTAGGGTTCGACAGTTGCAGTTTTCAAACAAGAGGGGGTAGAGAGGTGCTTGTACTAGTACGTGTGTGGCGAGGAGGAAGGAAAAGAAACCTATAAAAAAGAAAGAAATGGGAATTTGTACTAGTGCGCAGCTGCAAGAAGACTTTACGTCAGTTGTATTGCCTAGTTTCTACGACAGCGAACCGTTGGCTCCAGATGAAATTGAAGCAGCCAATGTCAGTTGGAAGTCTATATTAGATGACACAGCAAAGGGATATGTAGCCGCGAAGAGTACACCTGGGTTTAAACACAACTCTGCCATGTTATATTTCTTTGAATCATTTTATGAACGTCTATTTGATATTTATCCTAATGCTCGAGCCAAATTTAAACATGGATTGAAGGCGCAAGGAAACCACTTGTGTAGCATGATATCAATGTCACTAAAAATGATGAAAGACGAAGAAACGTTTAAAAAATCAATGCACGACTTAACAACAAGACATAATGCACGCGGAGTACGATCAATTGAATATGCATTTGCTTGTGAGGCATTATTTTGGTCCTTCGAACGCGTATGTGGAGAATCTTATACTGAAGTAGCAAGAAAAGCTTGGGTAAAAATATTATCAAAAATGTTAAAATATATTATTCCTGATTCAATTGAATATGAAGTCAGCATCAAGCATAAAAAAACACCCGTAGATGCTGAAACCCAAATATCACCAGAGAATGACAAAACATCGGCATCATTGTCCTCACATTAATCATAACTCTCGTTACAAACTACAGAGGCGACATAATAGACGTATTATATATAATGTACCATAACTAGCGCCTTCACATCTCTTTTAAAAACTTGAACCTACTACTACACAGATCTTTTGTGGCGGTGTCGCCCTGTATTAAATCTTACCGGAAAGTTAAACAGTGTCATTAAGAGATCTTGTTGATAGCATTATTTATTTATTCAATTATTTGAATCAATTACCCTACCGGTATGAAGTCGCGAAATTTTTACGCAATCAGTATACCCAGTTGAAGCGTAATTTTCGTCATGTTTCTCTTCATTGTCGCTGGTCTCTTAGGATTGCTCGCGGCGCAGGATGCCTCATACTACGCGTCCATCGACTCCTCGGCGACAAACGATGATTTAAAATCACAATTAAAAGCGTTAATAAATCCTCATACAGTACTTGATTATGATAGTGTTTGGGCGGCTATGAATGATTTAGATACACTTTTACCATCTTATCCATGTAATGCACAAAATTCATCACAGATACCTGATATTTATTCCGCATATTGCTGGATTCCTAGTAATACAGGAGCGTCTTCGGGCGGAGGTGGTGAATGTGGAAACTATGCCAAAGAAGGTGATTGCTTCAATAGGGAACACATATGGCCCAAATCGTGGTTTGGGGGATTTGATTATGGAAAGAATGCACAAACAGATTTGTTTGAATTATGGGGAACTGACGGATATGTCAATGGTTTGAGAGGAAATTTACCCATAGGAATAGTTTCAAGTGTTACATATAAATCTACTAATGGTTGTTTGATAGGAACATGTTCATCGTCAACAGGATACAGTGGAACATGTTTTGAGCCTCCAGCTGTATTTAAAGGTGTTGTTGCCCGAAGTTACTTCTATTTAGCTACCGCCTATTGGAATGAATGGGATTGCTGTGATACCGATGGCGTTGACGGATCTGATATTAAACCATGGATGGAAAATATATTAAGATCATGGCATGAAACTTATCCTGTTAGTGATTTTGAAATTAGCCGTAACAATAAAATATATAGCACTTACCAGCATAATAGGAACCCATTTATAGATAATCCGCAATGGGTAAATCAGATTAGCGACTTTTAGAGTTTACGTTGTAGTTACTGTAGTTTAACATAATTAATAAAATATACATGAACATAAACTTTTAATTAGACGTAATCTCTGCAATTTTGCTGTATTTACTGTCTAAGAAATCATAGAAACTGTTCACAGCCTTATTTCCCCATTTCAACTTACTTTTAACGTACTGCTTGTCTGAATATAAGCTCCTATTAACGGGATCTATTTCAGTCCAGTATCTTTTTGCTTCTACCTTGCTGCCAAGTGCATTGTATAGCGCACATGCGAATGCCTTACACTCTATTTCATATGGAAAACTCTTCATTACCCGTTGTAAAAAGGCCACCGCTTCCATGGGCCTATCTGTTTCTAGCAGTGACATACTATAGCGTAACCACCATGGTAGTGCATTTCTATCTGCAGTAGATACACACTTTTCAAATAATTCAGTCGCTTCTTTCCATTTACCATCATTAGTCAATAAAACGGCTTTATTTGTTAATATATCAGGAGTCGAACCACTTATTTTCTCCGCAGTATCAATATCTTTCAATGCCACAAGCTGGTTACCTAATGCAGCTTCAACAGATGCTTTATTAAGTAATATAATGCTTAATTGATCCTTGGGTGGATATAATGATATTGCTTTCTTGTAGCATAAAAGAGCATCATTTAACTCACCCTTGGTGACTAAAACATTACCTAGATTAGCCCAAGCGAATATAAAAGTTGGTTCTACTTCTAAGACTTGTTCGTAATATGACTTTGCCTCATCTAAATTACCATCGGATTCACATTGCCGACCTTTTCTAAAAATAGAATTCGCTTCTCCATCCACTGCTACCACACCGATTACTCTATCATTAGCCAAAAGATATGTACCAGCACTAAGTAACGATGGATTAAATATAAGTTGTGAGCTAATAAAGACACTTGCTGCAACTGATCGCCCCTTCCATGGAAATATCGAGTGACTTGGCGTAACTTTGACGACTAAGAGTGCAATAAGCATAAAAAATATCGGGCGACAGATCATTTCTCCTCCCTTTTCGAGTGATTACTTCAATTTTGAGTCAAATAATGATTGTATCTCTTCTGTAGTATGAATTTTCAAAGAGAAAGAATATTTTTCTCAGATTTCCACACCTGTTTGTTAAGCCACAAATTGAGAACTATGACACTATTGGTTAAATAAAACGGTGCAACTAGCAACAACTAAATACTTGTCCATGATCAATTTCAAAGAAAATGTGCGTAGCTTTTTGATTGATTGAAAATTTTTAAAGTACGGTGTATGCGCGATGAATGGGACGGGACGTTTATTGGGTTAGGAATAATTTTTATAAACAAATAAGATAAATTTGACTAATTATATCTACTTAGCTCAAATATTTCTGTATTCTTAAACTATGTGTTCCTTCTACCTCACTAATTGCTTTTTGTAATTCAACTTGTAATCGTTTTAAATTAGCATAATCAGCTTGTAAATGATATGATTTGATACCATTGCTTGAAGTAAACGATGATGTTAATTGGTCATTGTTATTACTATTTGCCTCTTCTACATCTAATCGTAATTGAAACTTTGGTTCGGTGACAATGGTACTATTTCGTCTGGCTAATTCCATGTCTAATCGCCATGTTAAATCAATATATTTATTCGATGAAAAAATTAAATTACTTTTAATAGATTGAAATCTCGCATTATTTTTCTGAAATGATGTTGTTATAACTTCAATCATATTTGCTGGTAGTCCAGTTTGACCTAATACAGCTGTAATAACATTTGGATCTTTAGGTGCACCTTTTGCGCATTCCCAAAACAACGCACCTAATGCTTGTGCACATAAGTACAAGGTATCTGCATCACTACCTGATGATGAAGCTACAGTTGTAATAAGATTTTTATCTACTTCACCCTCCAATAATGACATTCCTACTGTAACTAAATCACCTAAAATATCAACTGAAACATCACGTAATACCTCAACTTGCGCCAATAGTTTCGCGTCTAGAGCCAAGTACTTGAAGGATGACATGGTTTTACTCGCGGTACCTGCGCAGACTCACTGGGATTCTTATTGGTCCTTTAAACCAATTCAATAACAACCAATTACATACAAATCTAAATCCTCGAGACTCGGTCATCGAAATCTGGCCGGTCCTAAAGGGCTTGCCAGCAGTGTATGCTAGTCATTCAGTGAGTGAGTGAATGAGTTAGTTAATTTGTTAGAAAGTTAATTCGTTAGTTAGTTAGTTGGTTAGTTAGTTGGTTAGTTAGTTAGTTGGTTAGTTATGCAGTTACTGAGTAAGGTAATTAGCGAGAAAATAAGTACAAGAGAAAGGTCATAAGTCTACAGTAACAAAAATGTCTTGGGTTTAAATGAATATTAGTTTATTATTGAATATACAGATACTTTAATCAAATGGTATTCAATCCCCTCGGCCAAACCGAGGATTCGCCTTCCGGTTGGTTGAACAAACTTGGTTCAGTCCCGGATTCGATACCATTCACGCATTGCGCATCTCGTCGCTGCTCACCTTCGCGTTCACTGCTATACTTATTCACTCACTCGCCATGTCTGCTTTCGCTGCAGCCACAGGTCCATTATCTAAATTATTGCGGGTAACTAAGAATGCTTGTGATGTGTTAACCCCAATGGTTGTATCATTTTATCAAGCGATAAATAATGAAACATCAAAATTAAAAGCAGATGCTAGTGTGTTTACTATTGCAGATGGAATGGTACAACATTTACTTATTGAAAATTTGTTTCATGGAGGTAAATTCAATGATATTGTTGGCGAAGAGGAAGGTACATTGGTGAATATTGAATCAAAGCCTTTTATGGTCTCATTATAACTTACTTTCCGAATCATTCAATTCACTTATCTGTTTACTCACAAGGTTGACGATTTACAAGTTCCAATAGAGTTTTGTGACATTATTAGCAATGTAAAAGATCAAATGAAGGCATTATCAGGAGAAATCGATTCTGATTTGTATAAAAATTTGAATGTTTTCATTGATCCTATTGATGGAACGCGAGAGTTCTCGACGGCTTTAGGCGAGCAATGTTCGATATGCATTGGATTTTCTGATAAAACTACTGGCTTACCAGTAGCAGGTATAGTATATCGCCCAATTACTTCTCCACCAACATGGGCTGCTGGTGCTAAAAGTGAAAGCTTTAAATCTGGCAATCTAGATATTGTTGAACAAAAGAAAGTAAACGGATTGCTAACATCGAATGGTGGTGTATCTAAATTCTTAGTTAAGTTAATGGAAGAAATATCCTTCACCCGTGTTCCATCAGGTGGTGCAGGAAATAAAATGTTAATGCTTTTAGAGGGTAAAGGCGGTGCATATATTCAAGATAGAGGAGTAAGTAGATGGGATACATGTGGCGCTCAAGCTGTAATAGAGTCTTATGGTGGTTTACTGTGCAAGTTAACAGATTTTGTCAATAAAAAGGAATTAAATTCTTACACTTATTTGAAGTCTAGTTCCAATTTAGATTTTGAATCTGGTGTCAGTAACTTGACTCCATATAATGCCAAGAATCCATCATCTGTAGTTAAAGGTCAAGAAGTTCTTGCAACTGATGTTGATCAGATGAAACCTTACTCCAATCTGTGTGGACATATTGCGCTAGACGCCGCATGTGTAGATCAACTAGACAGTATTTATGCTGGTATTCAACGTGCTAAACTTGTATTTCCACCTTCGTATGACTGAAAAACACCTGGTGTGGCTTGGAGTAAGATAGCAATATATCAATCCAAAACTTATGTTATTACCTTAACTTTACAGTGTATATTATAATAAAATATATCAATTAATAATTGTTTATTCTCTAAAGCTATATACAGTGTTGATATATGTCTAAATTTTTGTTTCATCAAAGCTTGTAGTTAATAATGAGATATCAAGTTCACAACTTGCACACTTCTGTTGTTCATAAGGCGAACAACAATCAGTGCCTGTAGGTGTAGATGTCAATAAATCTGTCACCGAAAGTGGAGTAGATGACGCAATTGGGGCATTTAATGTAAGCAATTTGTTTTCTGATTTAGGTGTAGATACGGCATTAACCGGCAACTTACTAATTAGCATTTGTGCAATTTTTGTGGCGACAAGATTTAAGGCTAAAGTAAATGCAGGACAATTGTTAACCTCGCAACAAACATAACCATGTTCATCACTGAATAACAAGTCTACACCAGCTAAATCCATTTTTAATATTTTTGATATCCTTATTGCCAATGCTTCTGCATCAGGATATTTCCCGGTAACAATTTCACCAGTTCCACCTTGTGATAAATTGGCCTTTACAGAGTTAGTATTTGATGAGCGGATCATTGCGAACACACATTCATTATTTATGACTATGACCCTCATGTCTCTGCCGTGGCTCTCCTTCACGTAGTGTTGAAATAAATATGGTACGTCATGATTTAAGATACCTTTCATCTCTTCCATCATATCAGCTTGAGGTAAAAGAAACACTTTATTACCACGATTACCGTGAACAGATTTTACTATAACTGGGCTTTTTAATTCCTTTTCGACAAGCTTAGTGTTAACCATATCTAAACTCTTCGATGAATATGATAATGTGGTTGCTAATGGTATGTTGTGTAATGCCAATTCGGCCAAATGAAGAACTTTATTAGTGCAAGATACAACACACTTACTTGGATTACATACAATGACACCCATAAGCTCCAAATGAATAAGAAGGGTTACATGAAAATCAAACGACATACACCCTGAATGTATTCTAGTTAATACAACCAATGGTGGACGGACCAAAGAATCGCCTTCGTATAAACTTAATCCATTCGTTTCAATTCTCATGGTTAGGTCTTCGTTAAACACTATTCGTGCTTCTTTATTCGAAATTCCGTTGCTATTTAATGATTCTAATATCTTAATACAACTATTCATAACTTTTTCATCATTACTATAGAAAAAAAGAATGATAAGTATTAGCGAAATGTAATAATATCATAATTTCATGTCAATCAAAAATGAATAATCAGTACTTACCTCTCCCTACTAGCAATAATCCATATTTTTTCCGAATATTCATTCATTTTTTCAACTATTCCCTCTGACCGTCAGTCAACTTCCCCGCCAGTGACAGCGGTGCTAATAGTCGTGTGTGATGCTACACGAACCACGTCAGGGTCATTATTGCGCACCTACTTCTGAGTCGAGGCTGTTGGAATCACTCGCTAACCAATTCAATGGTAATTTGAACAAAGATTCAACTTAGGGCCTTACGGCCGGCCAAGAATCATCTACCGTAAGAAGAAGAAGAAGAAGAACGAATTAGTGATAGATAATACTTGGTTGTTATAGCTCAGTCTGCGCCATTGCAGCTCATTCTGCGCCATCGCAGCATCATATTGCGCTATTGTGGTAATAGTATGTGTTATGTGATAAAAACAGATTTTTTACATTAATTACAATTCTTCATCAAATTCTGGAAACGATTGCTTCTTGCGCTCAGCAATTTTATGGTTTTCGGCTATTCGCTTAATTTCGAACAATAATTTTTCATTATCGTACACTGGGCAAGAGCAATGTTTACTGTTTGACTCATGTATACTATAATTGGTTGGCTTCGAACTTGGTGATCTGCCGTAAGGCGGGGATTCTAGATTTGATTCCAGCGAATCGGGGTGCATAAATTGCACATCTTCCTCTCTGTTTTCAAAACCAGGTTTGATAATTCCAAAATCTTGATGTGATCCAGCCGACGGTGGTATGGCAATAGTCTTAATGCCTAAAGTGTGCAGAATTTGCAACTGATCCAACGGCACTATGCTAGTAGTCACAGCTGGTGCATCGATATAGCATACATGAGTTACATATTTATTTATCTCGTTACTCCCCAATTCACTTAAATACCGGAACATACTACTTATTGGGATAGTGTCACCCTCTGATTGCTTCATTGCTCCTATCAAACTACCGATATAATCCAAAAGCTTCATATCAAATGTTTCTCGATCGGGATATCCGTTGATCACGATTACCTTTGGACAGCGCAAGGCTTTAACGGTGCTACCAATTCCCGGTACAATTAATAATGCTATAATAGACGTATAGAACGATCCCATTCCATAGATAATGGTCTCACTTGTGTCAAGGCTTTTGATAATCATAGAATTGATTGTAGGTAACACGGTAGCAGGTTTGCCATTATCACAATAAAATATTTGTTTTATTGGTGATTGTAATTTCACGTTTCCAGCCGTTTGTTTTGCGACAGTTGTATTTTTATCGTTGTGAGGATGTGATATCTCGCTTTGACCATATATAAACTTGCCATTAGAGAGTAACGCACAAATTTGCACTCTTTCTTTCAATGATGATGGAGTTATTATAGGAAGAATTTGTGTTCGTTTAGGGATTGAAATGATTTCGCTGTACCATATAATAGCAGCATCAAGTGACTTCATGAACAATCGAGCACCGCTTAGTACAAAGTTACCTACTGACCCACCCCGAAAGTCAAACAAGTTGCTATTACTATCACTAGGTATATTATATGATATAGGATTAAGGAATCCGATTAATGTCGATAATCTAAAGCCAGTAGTGACACCTGCATATAAATTATAATTAATGTTACCATGATTATTTCGACCCCCTTCACTCGATACTGCATCGTAAAAATGTGATAAAAACGAAATTATTGGCTGTTTCTTGGCATCTTTTATATTTTGCTTCCCGTTTTTTATAGAGTAATAGGTCCATAATGGATGCTCTCCAGCAATAATCGCGTTGATTTCGTCCCGCGCTTGTAAACCATCAGAGGCACTTAAACGATAATCTAATAAACGTTTTATTGCACGATTCTCTTCAGTACTATCGTCTGCCAATGTATTCAATCTATTCCGTATGTCGCCAATGGCTGGACCACCAATGACCCTAATTATTTCTTTTGACGATCCCCCGTCATCAGATAACGGCAGCACATATGTTACATTTCTACTTAAATTCGTCGTAATTTTTTTACATAACTCTCTCATTGCACTTCCACCTGCAAATATTACTAATTTAGGACCATCCAATGGTGTCTGATGGTTATCTAAACCCTCGGGGATGGGTTTATTGTTTATTTCTTTTTTCTTATTCATTATGGATGCTTTTTTGTTTTGGTCGTTATGCGCACTAAAAAGTAATGTAACAACAAAGCAAATAAGACATGCAAGTTTGATTACTGGTACTAGCCAGTGGTTTGAATCTGGATTTATAATGTCAAATACTTGTTGGAAATCAATCTTATTGAAATAAGTTACCATGATGACAAGAGTTGCACTACAAAATTGAAAGACATCAAGCGATAAATTATATACTTTGAATATCGCGACTTTCCATTCAAACTCTTTGACCTGCTGCTTTATATAGGTTGCGCAATTGGTTCTGTAAATGGCTAACACCTCCAAATAATAATGTAATTGTGCTAGAATGTAGGTTGTGCTCAATTCATAAAAATATAATAACCAAGAGCGAATTTTAAGAAATAAATCATAGTAATACTCCAAGTACTGGAATATCTTTTGTTTATTAATGTTATCACCCTCAATATCCACGTGGCAGAGGTCAGTATCCGTAGTAGCACAAGAGTCAGTGAATACATTATCTACATAATCAGAAAACGCGATCTCGCTAATTTTGTCACCACCTTGGTCGTTTACTTGATAATCTTGAACTGAGCTGTCATACAATACTTGATGCGTATAATCACTTTGTATATCACCAGCTTTATTACCGAGCCATGGTTTCCTACAATCCACCGATCTCATGCCGCATAGCAGCACGCACCACGCAACAAATAGTCTCATTCCTCGTCTACGTGGCCATGAACCTGTCCAGCTTTCTCCTCCTCGAAGCCTCCATTCTTCCTGCTGGTTTCACTTTTTTGGTATCCCATCGGGACATCGGACATCGCCAAAAAAACCAGGTAATAAAATATTTAATAAAAGAAAGACAAATAGGATGTCTGCGGAGGTGAGTGAGCAGCAGGAGCAGCAACAGGACTTAAACAAGCTAGAGAGTCTCGCAGCAGCGCTTTATCGCAACGAAAAATTCAATGAATCAATAGATGTATTACGAAAATGTTTAATGATTAGAGAAAAATTACTTGGAATAAATCATGTTGATACGCTAACTACTGCCAATAATTTGGCATCATCGCTGGGAAGAATAAGAAAATTTGAAGAGGCTGAAGAATTATTACGTAAAACATTAAGTGGACGAGAATCATTACTGGGATTAGAGCATGTTGATACATTAACCACTGTTAATCATATAGGGGTCATATTGAAACAAAGGGGGAAATTAATAGAAAGTGAGCCTTTTTTTGGTCGCGCACTAGATGGATTTACTAAATTATTTGGAACAAATAATTATTTTACAGGAGAAGCAGCGTATAATTATGGAATATTATCCGTTCAACTAGGTAGAAAACGTCGAGCAGGTGAGCTATTTGCCACGGCTCATAAAGCACTATCTGAGTCATTAGGATCAGAACATCAACATACTTTGGATGCTTTGTTCTGGGAAGTGAAATGTGTAAGTGACAGTAGTATGGTGAATAATACGACGGATGGGCAGCCTAACAGTAGCGTCCGATGGAAACAATCCAATACTTGTGAAGTTTGTCATGCTTCATATAATTTACTAAGACGACAACACCATTGTAGAATATGTTTACGTTCGGTATGTCATGATTGTTCGTTAGGTAAAACCATAGTATTACAGTTTGACGCTGTGAATCCTGTTAGGTATTGTAGTATATGTGAACAACAAGGATTTTAAATTATGTTCAACTTGTATATATCATAAACATTACACAAATACATTAAACTATATGCACTACCATCAGTGATTTATCAGATACACTATATAGTTTTAGAGAAAAAAGTGTGCTGCAAAGCCTCGGTAGGTGTCAACCGTTTCGTTGGATCCAATACTAATGCTTTATCTAACAAATCAATCAATGCGTTCACTAGCTTGGAATCGTCTCCACCAGCTTTGGCACTCCTTAAAATACTTGCTAAATCCTTGGTTGGTTGGTTGATCTCTAATAATCGTATGTTATTTTTTCCATTCGGTAGATTTAAATCAAAATACTTAAATCTCATTTCACTATCAAAGAAGGGTTCTATATGCATCAGCTCGTACGATCGAATATGCGCTTTGATTTGTTTGTTCGTTAATTTACCTTTTAGTTCCATTTGAAGTTTCAACATTTCATTGTTTACACGACCAGCGAACATAACATGGCCAGTAAATAACTCGTATAAGCATACCGCTACGGACCAAGTATCAATTGCTCGATCATATGGCAATCCTAGTATAATTTCAGGTGCTCGATAAAATCTACTTACCAAATAGGGAGTAGGATCGTTATCAGTGTCTGTTTCACGAAATGCAGAACCAAAATCACATAATTTTACTTGTTTCAAGTCACCACTACATAGTATATTATCTAATTTCAGGTCAGCATGAACAATCTTCAAGTCGCTAAGATGCTTCAATGCTATAAATAACTGGCGCGCATAGATGCGGATAGCGCCTATATTGATACCAACATCTTTACCAAACTTTTTTAATGCTTCACGTAAGTTCATTTGTTGGTATTCAAATACAAAGACGACATGGTTGCGGTAATCTAAGGACTCGATTAAGCGAACACAATGACGCTTATTCTCAACATCATTCGTAGAAATTTCCAACAAAATGGATTTTTCTTTCTCGGCTGCTTTTCTCATCGTTTCATTATTCCTAATTAATTTTAAGGCAACAACATTGTCATTTGTGTTATCACTAGTATTAATCCCAGGGCTATTTGTGCTTTGATTCTTCTGTAAATCAACACATTTCAACACTGTCGAAAAAACGCCTTTACCGACAACTCCTAATGCTTGGTATTTGTTGCATATTATTTCACCGATTCTGGTCTTGTAATAGCCTTCGCCGTCATCCCAATTGGATTGCAAGTGATGATCTTCGCCCTCCAATAGTTGAGACTTTAGTGCAACTTTACCAGTATAAAGAGCAGGAATAGCATCCACTGGTGAGGTTGAAAACATATCGAAGTCATTTGTAACTTTACTCTCTTGTGCTTCAGCCAGAATAGCTAGTCGTTCTCGCTCGAGTTCTTCTTGTATTTTTTCGTCATTATTATGGCTTTGATTTTGTATCGTCTTTGACTTTATGCTCTCTTCCTCTACTATTACCATTGCGGCGATACCTTCAGACGCTAACAATGTTTGACTTGTTACTTCCTGTGATTGAGTTGTTGTATTTTGTGATTTATTAGTTTTATTTATGTCTTCATTTCCATTATTTTGGTTAAATTTCTTTAAAATTTCTTCTCTCTTTCTCTTGCTTTCTGCAATTAGCCGTTGTGCTTCTTCTTCATCATCCATACCGAAGCCCATAAATCCATTGTCATCATCTTCAATATTTTGAATAAAATTTTCTAACTCTTTTTTTTTGTTTTCATCTAACTCTTCTTCACTGTCGTGTTCTCCATCTTCCTGCTCTCTTCTAGCAACCTTGCCGTTATAGTGTGCTCGTGAATCGTCCCTTGCATTAGGCACTGGTATATCACCCCTCTCGCTGTATGACCTTCCATGCTTTCTTGTATCATTTCGACCATACATATCTCTATCTCTATTAAATTCACTTTTCCTTTTGAATTCTCTATCTCTTGATCTTGACCTTGACCTAAAGTGAATAAATATGTAAGTTTGTAAGGCAGTATCAGTATAGGGCATCGAGCGGGCAAGGGGGGGGACGTCTGTTACCTCGACCGATTCCTTCCATTCCGATAACCGTTATCCATTTGTGATAAATACGTTCTTGTCTCCCCTATCACACACTGTGTCGCACTAAAATAAACGATTCTCGGAGGAATTATGTTGTAATTTTCATTAAATTTTTCTTATGAAAATGTTCAGATGATTTCAAAAATAAAATATGGTACCGGCCGGAACACAATTCTATTCGATAAAGATGTGGAGAATTAATGAAATGGTAAAGCTGTAAGCAGGAGAAAAGATTAGGGGTCTGTGATATTCATAAAATTACTTATTATGACCTTCGATACTCCCACTCAAGGAGGACAGCAGCAGAGATCGAGAATGAGAAAAACGAAAATCATTAGGGAAGATTTATAGAGAATAACTGAGTAATGATGTTAAGAAGATTAACTCATGTAAAACCCTGACTCCACACCGGTCTTACCGGCCCTGTTCACAAAAGAATAACCCAATTCAAAAGAAATCAGCAACATGGCGACGGAATTCGTGGAGGCGCAGGCGGCAATGTACCCCGACCTTGCGGAGCAATACACTGAGTTCGGGCATTTTTTTCAGAAAAAATTATGGCACGAATTATCAGTTGCGGTAGATGGTTTTGTATCGAATCGAAAAAATATTCGAAATAATAATTTTTTTCTTCTATATAATGAATTTATTTGCAAGTTTGAGTCGCGTATTAGTCAGGTTAAGCTGGCTATTATAGTCTCTAATATATCCTATAGTTTGAATAATCATGATGCAGCATTAGAATTTTTAAATAAAATATTGAATGCTCGAGAAAGATTAGGACCAGAGGCATCATTGGTGTTGGATATGGAAGTATCATTAGTCAAGTTAAAATTAGGGGCTGTAGAAGAAGCTAAGAAAATGTTAGACGTAGCAAAAGAAAAATTATCAACCATTAATTCTAGTGAAACTATAGTATTCTCAAAATTCTACAAAGCATTATTAGAATATCGTAAAATAGTTGGTCCTGCACATGAATTTTACAAGGCAGCATTAATGTTTTTGGCGTATACACCAGTTGATGACTTACCTAGTGATGAAAAGGTTGTCTTAGCTACTGATATTGCATTAGCTTCAATTACTGGTGATAACATATATAACTTCGGTGAAGTCTTAGCAACACCTATATTAAGTGCACTAAAAGGTACCTCTAATGAATGGCTGAATGACTTAGTTGTAGTTCTTAATAAAGGTGATGTGGATGCATATAATCTAATAGTTGATAATTATAAAAACCAATATTATGCTCAAACTGCATTAGCCAATAAACATGATGAAGTCAAACAAAAAGTTGCATTATTATGTTTAGTCAACATAGCCTTTGAGCGACCTTCCCATGATAGAAACATCTCATTTCTGGATATATCTGCACGTACTCGTTTACCACTAAATCAAGTAGAATGGTTGTTAATGAGAGCCATGTCTGTTGGACTTATAAAAGGTGTCATCGACCAAGTGGACCAAATGGTTAATATATCTTGGATAGTGCCCCGTGTATTGGATAAAGAACAACTTCAGACAATTGTGGTTCAATTAGATGAGTGGAAAACCAGAGTGGTTGAAGCGACAAAAACAGTTGAAGATCAAACATTGGAATTGTTTGCATAAAAAATTCTGAAATCTTCAATAAATATTTAAATATATATCACAAAATATTACATCTTTTTTTATTTCGACAAAATAAATTCTGCCATTTCGGGGTAGCCCCCTTCATTATACTTTACCGCTAATGTTTCTCTTATACCATCCCATCCCGTGGTGCCATTAATGGTGTAACCAAGTGCGACTGCATCCATTAAGTGTGCCGCTTGATCTAATGTTACTTGAATAGGAGATAAGCCTTCCCCGATATCATCTTTTCTTGGGTCATTTGCTCTATATGCGTGCATTTCGCCTAGTATTGCACTACCAGAAAATCCTGCTAATTTAGATAATTCCTCTAATTCTAATTTAGTAGATGAAACAGTCCATGCAGGCATACCCATTGCTGCTCTAGCAGCATCTCTGGCTTCCTTATCTCTACCACTCAGTTTATTTAATGTAAATGCATGATAACTTATAGGATGGCCCCATCCATAAAATATAGATACCGCTCTTTCACATGTTACTAATGCACTTACTTCATTTCCTTTCTCTAAAAAATTTGAAGCAATTCTTTCATAACAATCAGGAAATGCTCCAACTTTAGTTAAAATAAATCGATCTAAAACTAGTCTCAAATCATTTTCGGTTAATGTTGGGAACTTCCCAGAACGTAAAAATGGTAAATAATCTCCTGATTCGTACATTTGTTTTTCTTTATTAATAATTTCTACCGCTTCTTTTGCTGTTGGTGTGGAATAAAAATCCTGTTCAACAGCAATGCGATGACACATTTGAGTTGTTCCTAGTGCAAGCAATTCCAATCCGACTTCATTAGTGCGTACAATCTGTAAATCCATGTCATCCTTTTGAGTTGGCCATCTGATGTAACCTATCAATGAATTATCCTTACTTTTTGCTAATGGTATGAAAAATGGATTTATATTCCGCCTGAAAGACTGTGGGTCGACTATTTCATTACCTTCTAATTCTAATAGTCTTAATAGGCTATCCAACATACGTGGAGGTGATGCTTTAGCCACAGTCTCAATATATGATGAATGTATCTTAGCATTGCCTACCAACAACTTCGATGACATAGTCATGTAGCGGCGGGTGGTAATTGCGCCGTCACAGCAAGCCAGCAGCAGAAACAGCGAGGTTAAAAGCAACATTTTCATGGTTTTTCGTGTGTGATTCAGTGATTCACTGACTTGACTGACTCCGTGATTCATTACCGGCGGCCAAGGTTGTTTAATTACCCTATTGGTAAATCCATTCAAATTAAATAATGAACTAACTAACTAACTAACTAGCTAACTAAATCATTAGCTCGCTTACTCACTTACTCATTCACTTAATTAATTACTAACGAAAAAACTAATTGGTTGTGTGTCTACTTACTTGATTCGAGGCTCATACTAAGCTAGATATTCAAATGCACGCACTGTTACAACCTATCACACTCTCAGCTTTCAACTAATATTGTACCCGTTTCTTCAATTAGATTTATCATAACTGATCCGCGGCCGCACGGCCCCAAGTTGCGCGCACGAGGAAGGTGGGAATGCCATCATCATCGACTTGAAGTAGTTACAATGCAGCTGTTTTCCACGCTGTTTTTGCTGCTTCTAGCCACCGCATGGGCCAAAGAGATGCATCTGGATGATGAGTCCATCGTCATCACTCCGAAGAAACTCATTCGTTCGGATGTTGAGGCATTATTGTTCATCGTTCAAGGCGCAGATATTCCACCAAGTGCATATATCCCATTAGCGTTACAGATTCAGGAAACTAGTTCGCTGAAACTTTGGGTTGCTATACCTCAATTTAAAAATAATATGACAAATCCAGTAACAATAGAAGTTAAGAGTAGAGAAATAATTGCGAAAATGGAAGTTCTTGGTATGAAAGCCACCAAAAGATTTTATGCAGGACATTCGGAAGGAGGTGCAATGTTACAGTTATGGACACCATACACTAAAGATGTTGTAGATGCACAAATTCTTTTAGGGTCATTTATTACTCGAATGTTTAAAGATAACTATCATTTTTCATATCCTACTCCAACACTTACAATTGGTGCTGAACTTGATGGATTATGTCGAGTGACACGAATCGCGGAAGCATATTACACTCAATTAATTGATCCTTATAATACAGATTTGGAATCTAATAAGAAAAAATTTCCTGTAACAATCATATCAGGCGCAACACACATGCAATTCGCTTCTGGAACGCCACCTGAATTTGTATTCGAGCATGATTTAGCCCCTGAAATATCGTATGACGCCGCACACGCGTTAATTGCACAAGACATGTCTGATTACATGTCTAGCCTTATTACAGATGCCAAAGACTCCGAAGAGAGTGCTTCTCGGTTAGCAACCCGTTTAGACCAAACTGCAATATTCGTGAATCCGATAATTGAAGCATTGAATTTAGAAGGATATCACAACTTTAGGCCTCCTTGTTTATGTGACACGGATAATTGTGATATTTCTCCTGATTGCAACGCCTTGTGTCCATGGACAGATCTTGTCTCACAACGAACTATGGGAGATGGTCTTGAAGGCTTAACAATAAATAATAGAGATTCACAACATGATGTTTGGGAGACTGATCCAGTTCACCTTCCTGTCGTTTTGAATAATTGCACTTCTCCGGATGGCTGCATTCTTTCAACGCAGACGGTAACACAAGTCACATATCACACCGGTGAAGATTTAGAACTTTGGAAGAAACATTTTGATGTACCTATTATAGATAGCGGTTTTAGTCCTATTGCTGCATTTGAACTTCGAACTAAAATGAGTTCCAGACAACAAATTTATACTAAAGCTGGTTTGTCTGATGTTGACTTTGATTCTGTAGATGGTGGAAATGTTCGATGCGGTGAAATTAATCAAAAAGCCATAGATTGGGCGTATGCCAATGCCGGTGAAAGTACTAATAAACGATTTGCGTCTATTGGTCAACCATTTATTATCGGACCGGATAAGCCGGTGTGTCCTGCGGGTCCTTGCTTCATTTGGGAAGAGTTAGAGAGAAAGGAGTCGGATGATGGCAAGTATGTTGTGTTAATTGCACCATTTTTTGATACCGCGATTGATTTTTGGTTGCCAATGACCAGAGGCTTCCATTACTGTAAAGTTCTAAGTCCTGCAATGGCTATTGAACACCTTTATGTTGATGGTTTGAGAAAATTTGGGTCACTAAAGGCTCAAACATTATTATAGTGTAATATAAATAAATAAGTGAATAAATAAAGATAAATACACATTTATATTGTATAAATCTCTTCAAGCCGCGTGATTTAGGGATTAGGGATTTTAAAAACTTTTAGGTACCATAGGTAGGTAAGACTTACTAATCTGACTTAGTCTGACTTACTAATCTGACTTAGTCTGACTTACTGTCACTTACTAAGTCTGACTTACTAATCTGACTTAGACTAGTCACTTAGTTACTAACCTAATACTAACTTGTACTAAGTCTAGTAACTAAGACTAGTATAACTTAGTAACTAATTAATACTAACTTACTAAGACTTAGTAGAAGAAGGGAAGCTTTCGCGGGCCCGCAAAGTATGAGCGAGAATAGCTTGCCTTCTTCCCTAAAGGAGTGTGTCGCGAACATTCGCAACATTTTGGTAGATGAAATTGTTGTTCAAAGTGATAAAAATTATGATACTTTAGGTAAAATTTCGTCGCTACAAAAGGAAAGTTTGAGTGAGTTGGAGACAATCAAGTTGCAGCTTGGTGCGTATACACAAGGTAATTGCCATTGCTAATATTCGCGACATTAACAATCTAACTTTTCTTACTGATATGTAGTCGGAACTACTGAGGTATCTAAGATGATGTCGAATACTTTATTGAAATTGGATGAAATTGAAGTGTTATTGCAGAGCACCAGCACCAAGTTGCAGAAGTTCGATAAGATTATGGATGAATTGGAAAAGAAACTTGAGAATGCTTAAGATTTATACAAACTGGTCTATGGATATAATATATTTACTGTAATGATTTTACAAAATGTATACTACGATGAATAATTCATTTGCCTTTTTGGTGTATGCGCCCTTGACATATTATTATGCTCTTGCAGCCTATTTAGGTGTTGCTGCGTAGCCTGTTGATGTCTTTGTTGTACAGCCATTGGTGAATTAACACCTTGTTGATATGGTAATTGACGCACTGGCGATTCACTACGCATATTAAACTTATTATTTGTAGTCAAAGGTTTAATATTTGAATTTGGACTATCTGCCTGAAGCGCATGCATTTGTTGAAGTGAAAAATTTAAATGAAATCTTTGTCTTGCAGTTTTTCTTCTTTCTTGAAGAAGTAATTTATGATGTTTGCTCAATGCCGCAGCGGACATCAGTAACTCGGTACTCCTTGCTCTATGTAGCTTGTCTGCTTTAATTTTCAATTCATGAAGTTTCAATTTCTCATCTTCTAAATGACTTCGTTTTTCTTCAAAATCAATGGTTGTAGTCATTTTATACACCTCAAAATCCCGTTTCTCGTCCGCTAAGCGATCAGATAACTCCTGCAGCTTCCGTAAACTTTCCTCTTCTTTTTGTCGAATAAATTCTAATATTTCACTTTCTTCATTCTTTAACTTTTCAAATGCTTCCTGTATAGCAAGTCGTTCATTCAATAAATCTTCGTATGGATTGCGATAAATTTCATTGACTGGTAAGACTTCATCGGTTTGCATACCACAAGTCGCATACGTTTTGTTTGTCGTCGTATTGTTACTAGGTGTACTATTATCTCTGAATCGAACATTATTGCGGTGTCTTGATGGTGCGTCGTCGCCACTTATGACTTGATTCATATGCAGTTTATTCGACATATCACTGAATAATTTCTCGTCTTCTTCTCTTGCATACTTCAAATCTTGAACAAAATCTGAAATAGAATTGGAAGTCAATGCTGACTGTGAAAACGCAGTGACTGGTCGCCGTTGTATTGCGCTGAAAGAATTGTCGACTACATTCGATTGCTGAAATGCATTATTGTTAGGTGTTGTAACATTTTTTGCAGCACTATAATTGCTGGTGGCATTCATAGTATTTTCAAATGGCACATGCGTGTTAGGTTTCGCACTTGATTGATGTTCAACCACGATAATTTCCTCGTCATCATCGTCGTCATCAAATAATTCATTATTGGAATTTACTCCAAACACACCGACGTTGTTCGATTTACTATCTTGGGTACGAGTAGGCGACGAGTTTGCACTACTGGAACCGCCCGAAGCAGCTTTATCAGCGGCGGGGGAAGTAGTGCGACCACTTAGTTTACCAAATAATTTCCCAAACGTACTGGTGCTTGTATTTAAAATAGTTTGTGCCTTTGACGGAGGCTTTTGTCCATCAAACCAAGCTATCCAATTATTAAATTTCACCACATTGAATGCGGTAATATCGAGAACGGCTTTCAAAGAGTCATCGGCGGATACTGCGTCACTATCTGACGACAATATGCCATCAGTTTGCAATATCTTATACAAGCGGAAATAATCGTCTCTGGAGATATAACCTACAGAGTTAGTATCGAATGACCGAAATCGATAAGCTGCTGCATATCGTCGTTGAACTTCACTTTTGGAGAGTTTTAATTGATCAAATTTTGATACCGAACGCCAAAATACCATGAAATCTTCGTATCCAATAGAATCAACCGAGTTATTCAATGTCTTCCTTACCGAGTTTGCAACTTCGTCGATTGGATAGAACTTATCAAAATCATAATATATTTGATGGATTGCCTCGACAGATATTGACTCATTTTCGCTGCAGTATCTGTCGAATATAATGCGCACCACTGGCCTTCCTTTCTCTTCATTTAACGGGATTAACACTCGTGACCCGGTTGCTTCATCTACTCGATACGATGGATTCGAGGTGTTTTTATTTGCGAATGATGATGTGCTATTACCATTCATCAATGTTGGTTTGGGCATTGGTGGCCTAGGTAAAGATCCTACAGGCTTTGGAATAGCAGCGGATATATCAGATGATTGAACCACAATGTTATCTGCACTGTCCCTAGGCGCAGGAGGAGTAGGACCACCATACTTAGCAGCTTGTACATATGCTGCAATATTTTGTTCCAAGTATGCTTTCCATTGAATATAAGCCCGTTGGTTATCATCAAATTGAAATGTTACTTCAAAATCCTTAGAATGACCACTAATACCCTTACCAGACACATCGAGCAATGATAACCTGCAATTAATGTCGTCGGATGCGGTGATTTTAGTGTACTGATTGATGTTCAAAACGCGCTCAATAATACATATTTTCTCATGATTTGGATGCAATGTCATGACATCCTTGCGTAAAATAGCAAAATGTTTACTTTTTTGGGTGATTCCCATAAATTTTTCACGCACGGTGACGTATTCCCTTAGACTCTCTTGGTTTTTATTGATAACATTTGAAATTTCTCTGACCCATTCGCGCTTGACTTCATTAGATGGCGCGGCAATTATCATGTTCTCCACAGAGTGGATCAAGCGGAAGCAGAAACCATGTTCATTCTCATCTTCATCTTGGATTCGGGTTTCGCCTAATAGCTGAAATTCACCGGCACTATTACCCGCCGCAAGATAAGACTCGTTAACATAGTATACTAACGCATACGAATTCAAGACGAAATAGCGTTTCTTCCAATTTCTTTCATTGCCTTTTGCACATTTGATCATATATCCTGCTTTAAATCGTTCTGCTCGAATAGATTTGATACTTTTTACGTGACTAGAGTCCTGTACATCATCATTTTGTATGTCTGCGACATTTAATTGCTTGCGTAGGTCAATAAGAGATGCCCGTCGGGTATTTTCTTTCTTCAATGATTCATCTTGTATGTTTTGGTATCTAACAAATTCACTCATTCGTATATTTTCATCATCGCTATCATAGTCATCGGAAGACATTGGAATATTTGCGCCATTATTTTTTGCTACGCTACCTCTAGTCATCGTAGGCAAAGCAGCTAGTTTGTCCGCGGACTCATCCAAGATATCCAACCACTCATTGAGTTTGTCTTGTTGTCTATTACTAAGTGCTGCATCAAACTTGACCATCAGAGTATTAGCGCATTGCATATTACTCATTTTCTCTAAGTCTTGACATGTTTTGATCGCATTTTGGGACAAACCATTGGTTGGCCACGTCCAGCTAGTCTTTTCTTCCTCGATTAATTCATAATACCTCCTTCCTGTATCCTCGGTTATATATGACACTATTTTTATATCATTTAAACTTTTAGCATCGCTTGGGATCGTCCAACTTGCGACACCGCTATTTATGCCCACAAATAGTGGCATACCGTCAGCATTCAACACGTGGATAAATTTATTATCTTTTATAGGTACTTGTTGTGCAACTGGTCCTGAAATGCTAGTAGATAGCCGTTGTTGTGGGGGCTGTACTATTGGCTGTGGAGGCGGTGGAGGCTGTATTGTTGGCTGCGGGGGCTGTGGAGGCTGTGTTGTTGGCTGTGGAGGTGCCACTGGTTTCGGTTGGGATAAAGTTTCTGCTTCTTCGTCTAAGCTGTCGATCCATTGATCAAACTTCTGTTGGTGTTGCTCAGAAACAGCCTCGTTAAACGGAACTTTAATTAGCTCGGCGCATCGTCTATTATTTGCATTGCGGATTTCATTACAAGTAGATATACATGAATTTGATAATCCTGTGGTCGGTAAGGTCCAAGACGTTTGCATCGTTTCTATAGTTTCGAAGTAAACTTTGCCTGAATCATCAAGTAAATACGTGACAACTTTGAGATTCTTGATCGATGCATCAGCAGGCAATATCCAGCTTGGAATTCCAGTATTAATATCGATAAACACGGATATACTTTCAGCATTTAGAACATGCACGTATTTATTATTACCAGCATATTGATTTTGCATCGGTGGTGGCGGTGGAAGACTATTAGTGACACTACTGTTGCTGTTATTATGGTTATTATTGTTATTATTGTTATTATTAAATAATTTCTGCGTATACGACGTTGAAGCTGCGGGGATAGGTGGTGGTGGTTGAGGAGGTTGAGGAGGTTGAGATTGATAATTCTGAGCTGTAGTTACTGCTGCTGGTGGTGGCGGTGGTGGGACTATATTTTGTTGAATCATTTTTGTTTGTGTATAGTTTTGTTGAGACTGTTGCTGTTGCTCTGCGTCATCTAAGCTATCAATCCATTCATCAATAATATCTTGTTGTCGTTGTGACGCAGCAGCATTAAACGGTTGTCTTATATACGTCGCAACAAGAGAATTGCTCATATTGAGTACTTCCTCGCATATTTTATATGCAGTAGGTGTGATTCCTTCAGATGGTATCACCCAACTAGTAGCATTAGTACTTAAATCCTCGAAATATCGTTTATCCGAATCTTCAGAGATATATGTCACCACTTTTAACATTTCAAAGGTGGCATTTGTGGGCAGCAGCCATTGCACCGTCGCCGTATTCATGTGCACGAACACCGGCGAGCCGTCCTTGTTCAGCAGGTGTATGTAGGTCGCCATGAGACTGTAAACTAATTTTACCAATTGGTAAGTTACCAAACTTGGGTAACCAAAGCAGTTTTGCTAACCGGTACTGCGTACCGTTGACACATAATTAGTCATTAATTTAAAGAGTACGAATAGTGAGTTGCATGGAGTGCGAAATGGCAGGTGGTATTCATCGCGGCACGATTGTTGAGAGTACGATGCGTCCCGTTGTAGTAAGAACACTCTAATATTTAACTAAATGTTAGGTTATAGGTAAAATAGTATGGCTAAAGAGAGTGGATTCGTTTCTTAAGCCAACATACGAGTTCTGACTGCTAGTCATCACATTCATCGATGAAACCATATATCTCTGTGCAGACTGAGCTGGATGTCGGTCCATGAGTGGCGGAATTAATACCTTGAATCAAAGCAGTGTTCAGAGCGCTTAGAGTGGGTTCCAATCGCGGGTTGTCTCTCGCTGTTCCGCAGACACTCGCGGCGTGCTTCCGTCGTAGATTTTACTATAATTCTATTGAGACTCACTCCATTAATCGAAAATGAACACCAAAAAAGGATTAGCGCTTAATATTGAAGTATCTTATGACACATTTGATGGAATGGAGCAAACATACCGTGATGAAGGTATCTCAGTTGGTCCTGAAAGGTTGAGAATATCTGGCAATGAAATCGAATTATCTATCGGTTATTCAGATTTAATTATTGGGCACCGTATAGGTCAGGGTGCTTGCTCAAATGTAAATGTCGCTACACATAAAGTAACTGGACAAAGTTATGCCGTAAAGATGTTCAATGTATATGATCACCGACAAGCAGAACAACTTAGAAAAGAGATTGTTATGTTGACCAAGTTGAATGAATGTGATGCGTTAATCTCTTTGGAAGGCGTATTTCATCATGAAGGCTCTGTAGGTGTTGTATTAGAATATATGGATAAAGGTTCTTTAGAGTATTTCTCACGTATAAAAACACCGTTATCGGAGCCATTGTTAGCATCTATTAGCTATCAAATATTGTGGGGACTTGGATATTTACATTTTGAAAAAAAATTACACCGAGATGTGAAACCTGCTAATGTACTATTTAATTCAAGTGGATTTGTGAAACTGACAGATTTTGGCATAAGTAAAGAGCTTGAAAGTACTGATTCTATGTCGAATACTGCAATAGGAACGTGTAAATATATGTCACCAGAGAGATTATTAGGTCAAAGATACGATAGTTCTGGTGATATTTGGGCTGTTGGAGTCATGATGTTAGAATTGTATAATCAGAAATATCCATTTGAAGATTCCGTTAGTTCTCCATTAGAATTGTTAGACGCGCTTGAAAATTTTGATTTAAATGACTACACCTACGACATGCCTGAGGATATGCAAAGTTTGATCGCCAGTATGTTATACAGAAATCAAAGCGAACGTGCAACTGCCAATGACTTAGTCGAATATCAATGGTTCGTCAATTGTGGTATAGTTGATTTAGAGTCAGCTCATGCGGTAATGTATGATTGGTTGTGTGAGCATGATGAGCTGCAAGAGTCGTATGTAGCACCATCGAAATATACTAATGATCCAAATAGTAGTGGAGTACAAGCAAACTATAGTGTTGAATTCGAAAATAACTATGTTGATGATTACGCTGATGAGATTCAATATCGTGGGGATTTCACAACTGGATCCACATCTGACTCTATAGATAGTAACGTCATGGCAATATCAATAGAAAAGGTAGGTAATAGCAAACACGTAAGTAATACGTACAAAGGAGAGAAGTTTGTCTCCGAGAAGTATGCGAAATAATTTAAAATATACATATATTAAAATACATATTGTAAAGCTAATAAATAATGTAAGATTCCCCGCACATTCTTAAAAGTAAACTTCCTTCAGCGGAAGAGTTTTATGTTATTATCACTACGTTCATGGTATAATTTGAATTTTCTTGTATTTGTTGATGAGATACATTGCACTTAATTGTGGATTCCCATTCAAATATAATAATTTTAAGAATATCAATGTTCCAATTAAATTAGAAATTGTGCAAATTCAATGGCATCTACTACAACAATAACATAATAATAATGTCACATTTATTTTGATTTCTTGTCGCCGCAAACATTTGTATCTCTATATTTGATATCAATATTAGTTAAATGAAATAATGGAAGGTGAATATGGTTGTTTAAACGTTAATTTGCTCGCTCAGACATCCAAGGAAGTATATACCCCATGGAACAATCCCTTTGCGGGGGATGTTCGAGTCGGTGGTCACTGCGAATGGTTCGGGGGTACCCTTTATCATCATGGCGAAAGCTTCAACGTAAACAGAAATCAATAAATAAAACTTACCTTATACACTGCACAAGATTGATGTGTTCCAGAACATTTCCTTGGCGCTGCTCAGTCCGTTGATGCTGCGAGAGCGTTGCTGCTAGTAGCGCTGCCTGGGAACGTTCATCCAACCCCGCGCCCTGCTACTGCCAGTAACGCCGTCCGCGACATCGATGCTGTATTCGCTGCAGAATTAGTACGTGTGAATGCATGAAAGTGAGTTTGACTGGACACGAAGATAAGCTCCGGATAAGCTGGGCCTGTTTAACAAAAACTTTGAAGAAATATTTAAGATAATTAGCTACATTAAAATGATAGTTAACTATAGTGCATAACTTGTAACAATAGGCACTATTTTTATTTTATAATATGTATAGATAGATATTATAATATAAATTGACTTAAGATTAATTACCAATTAATTTAGCACCAGTTGGATAACTGGAGTCAAATAGTACACCACAAGTACCACAAACTTTAACTGGGGTATCCCATTCATCTATGCATGCACTACCGTGTGATGGAGTGGTATCTGTACCACAATGTGCTTCATCATCATCACTTCTATGTAATCTGATGTAACCTTTCTCACCCCATCCTGGAGACCATGAATTTCTAATTAACCAATATTTCTCTCCGGTGGTTTCGTCTTCACCGTAACCAACAAGTACAACTGCATGGTTAATATCAGGAGATGAAACATCACATCCGTTGTAAATGCCAGACGCGTAAGCACCAAAATCGGCATCAACTGAGACAGCAATTGGTCCTTGTGTAGCTACTGCATTCATAAGTGCAGCATAGTTGTTAGTTGGTAATTGGACATATCCAGTGATTGTGGCTTTTGGACTAGTTGCGGTTGGTAACGAACAATTTTGATCTACACCAAAGTATGATTGATAACCAAATTGGAACTCTTCAAATAATCCACCTGAACTAGCAACATAATCAAATGCAATTTCAGCAGTTGCACCTTCACATCCACCTTGGCCACCACATTGTTGAGGATTTGGTGAGCATGATGCAATTTGTTGAGGTGAAAATTCATAGAGTAAACCAGTTGCTTTAGCAACATGACTTTCCATAGTGGCAGTTGATGCAAATGCCCAACATGAACCACAGTAGCCCTGATCTTTAACAGGAGAAACAATGTTAGCGTCTCTCCAATCAACATGCTTTGGTAAATCACTGACAGATTTCATTTCAAAATCTTCTGGTAAAGCTTTTGCAAATTTTGGTGAGTGATTCTTCTTTAAACTTTTATTACGACCTAAAAATGTTTTTTTTTCATCTTCAGTCATGATAGAGAACTTGTTCATTCCCTCTTTCCATGATTTATTGGCTGCGTTATGCTTCAATACCCTAGCCTTTTCGGCGTTAAACATTTCTTCTCTTCTAGCTAATTCATCAGAGTTATACTTCAACTTGTGATCAGCCAAATATTGCTGGAAGGTGTAGGACTCATCTAGAGTCGCGACGACACTCGATACACCCAAAACGACGAGGAATAGCAGGACGAACATGGCTGTTGAACTGGTTTTTTTACTGCTTCCCCGGAGGAAAGATAGGTTTATTTCAAAGGATAGGGTTATCCGTGGGTGAGTGAAACGATGTTATACCAGATAAAAAGTTGTCTCTAGAGGAAGGAAAGAAGCTCGAAGCAGCTGGTAGATGAAAACTGCTTAATTCGACAAGACAATAATTAAATTTAAAAAATATATCATTATTATAATAATTATTGTAATTATTATTATCATTATCAATTAGCCCACAGCTTATCGGCATCAACTTCAACTAAAACTCTATACCATATCCTAAATTTTATGAACGTTTTTGTTTCGATGGTGGTAACCCTAATATGAGTTGAATGAAATCATCATCGACAATATAGAGAGGTTCAGAAACATAAAAAGCACCAAAATGTTCTTTCGCTTCGTTGTAGTCCTATGCTGCATCTGCTCGGTTGTGTCTTTCAAGGCCAACATGAAGTTAGGTAATTACAATATTTCATAGAAAATATGATACATGTGCAATGACGGAGTGATGATGTCGACATTGAGTTGAATGCATTTATATTGAGGAGCTACCGAGTTAATTATGTTTGATGCGGTCTGCACCACGCATTATTATGTTGGGAACATGAAATTATGCATTAATTTTGTCTTGTTGACATTATTACTTTTTAATCACCATTTTCTACAACGTACTGTAGACATAATACAATGTAATGCATGAAAACTTGATTATTGGAGATTATTATCGTTTTGTTTAGCACGTGACTTTACCACATTGCACTACAAACTATTAAATTTTATTTTATATCGTATATGTCTGATAATCTTATTATTATAGAAATGCCTTCATTCAACAAACTTGTTACGACTGGTATCGCCGCAGTATTTGCCGCCAACACTTTTAACATGCCTGCTAATGCAATTACTAAAACTGAATCAAATAGTTTAAGTTATTTACAAGTAAAGGGTAGTGGTCTAGCCAACAGATGCCCAGAAGTCATTGGTGAAGGCTCTATCGCCATCAATGGTGGAAAGAAATATAAAGTCACTTCTTTCTGTGTTGAACCAAAATCATGGCAGGTAAAACTTAGACTTATTGCATATGCTTATATTCTTTATTCTTGATATATTATTTTAGGTTGAAGAAGAAGTTGTCAATAAAAAAGGTGTTTTATCTAAAGAATTTGTCAATACTAAACTTATGACTCGTCAAACTTACTCCCTTGATGATATCTCTGGTACTATTGAGTTGAAGGATGGCAAAGCTACTTTCACTGAAGAAGATGGTATTGATTATGCCGCTACCACTGTTCAGTTACCTGGTGGTGAACGTGTTCCATTCTTATTTAGTTTAAAAGGTTTAGTCGCTAAAGGCAATGGTGCCACAATCAAACCAGGTTTTGAAATGGGTGGCTCAGTAGTTGTGCCTTCATATCGTACTGGTCTTTTCCTTGATCCTAAAGGTCGTGGTACTACAACTGGTTATGATCAAGCTGGTGCACTTCCAGGCATTCAAAATGGTGTCGATGGTGATGCTGAATTATTCAAGGAAAATAACAAAGTATTCGATGTCCTTAGTGGCGATGTTGAATTTGCTGTCAATAAAGTAAATGCCGCAGAAGGTGAATTTGGCGGTGTTTTTGTATCAAAACAAGCAGGAGATACTGATATGGGTGGAAAAGAACCTAAAACCATTCTTTCAAAGGGTATATTCTTCGGTCACTTAGAAGAAATCTAAATATATACATATATATCGCATAGCTTATCCTACTGTCCTATAAAATATATAAATATCTTCTTTATCTTTTATTCTGTCATAATGAGATATAGATGGACAATTATCGTAGGTAGAGTAAGATGCATTTCATTTAATACATATAGTCTGCTACTCTAGGCTATTATGACATATATACTTTCAATGAAGCTTTCGTAACAAATATGCAGTTGCACCAATGAAAATATTTCCAAAATGAGGAATATCGCTAGTTAGACAAGTTAGGGTTACAGGCTGTTTCCAGTTTCAACATCGCGAAAGGTATCTGAGCTGAGGAGAAAAAACAAAAACCAAACAAGATGGGCTCAGGGGCATCTGCTGACCGTGCGAGAAGCACCATGTCCACAATGTTGTCGGACAAACCAGCTGATGCATCGGACATAACTGTACGCACTTAATCATTCATAAATTCTTGGAAAATCTCCTTACTCTATATTTCTATGCATAGGACTTGGAACAAGCGAAGTTAGAAATAGTTAATTTACGTAAAATTGCAAGAGAATTTCAAGCTCAATTGAGAGAAGAACTTAAGTCTAAAGCTGGAAACAATAAGAATGTTGCAAAGAAAAGAGAAGCTGTGTATGATAAAGGTGAAAAGGTTATTGTTAATGCTGCATCATATGTACCAAAGATTGTTTCCAAGTCAGAAGATATTCGTTCACTATTAATGTCAGTTGTTACCACTAATATCTTGTTTTCATCCTATTCGTCACAAGAACATAATGCTATTTGTGATGCATTTGAAAGTTTCAATGTTACCGCTGGATCATTTGTTATCAAGCAAGGTGAAAATGGAGATTTATTCTATGTTGTTGAATCTGGTGCGCTAGATATCTTCGTTAAAACTGCTGCCGGAGAGTCCAAGGTTGGCTCACAACTAGGCTCAGGAAATTCCTTCGGTGAACTTGCCCTGATGTATAACACACCACGTGCGGCATCTATTAAAGCTAGTAGTGATTGTAAATTATGGACAATTGATCGTAATTGCTACAGAGGTATTTTGACATATTTCAAATATATTCGTAACAAGCAATACAATGAATTTTTACGTAATGTTGAAATTATGGAAAGAAAATTAGGTCTTGTCATGAGTGATGCAGAGCTTGAGAAAATGGTCGTTTCATTGGAGAGGGAAACTTTTGAACCTGGTGAGGCTATTATTCGTCAAGGTAACAGTGGAGATCATTTTTATATCATTGCTGATGGTGATGTAGCTGTTTATAAGACTGATGACAGTGGTAAAGATCAAAAATTAACTGTGTTACACCAAGGTGGTTATTTTGGTGAAAAAGCGTTACTCAAGGAAGATGTAAGACAAGCCTCGTGTATCGCTGAAACTAAAGTTACTTGTTTAACTTTGGCTCGTGAAGACTTCATCGATATGATGGGTACTATTGAAGACATCATGTCCAAGGATAAACCTGAAGAAACCACTGTTCAAGCAACTGATCTTAACGCTGTTAATTCTGATTTCAAGCTTAATATTGCGCTATCTGATCTTGAAATCAAAGCAACTTTGGGTTGTGGTGCATTTGGTAGAGTTAAATTGTGTCGTTATCCTGCTAGAGATCAATATTTTGCATTAAAATGTCAATCAAAGCGTGCTATTGTCGATTCTGGATTGCAAGAGCATGTTCTTAACGAAATGCGTGTGATGAAGAAAGTCGATCATCCATTTATTGCTAAGTTATACACTGCTTTACAAGACAACAAATACATGTACTTTGTACTTGAGTTATTACTTGGTGGTGAATTATTCACTCATTTAAGGAACAAAGGCAAGCTATCTGAACAAGCAGCTCGATTCTATGCTGGTATTGTGGTTCATGCTTTCTCTTCACTACATTCAAAAAAAATTGCTTACCGTGATTTGAAACCAGAAAATTTAGTCATGGATGATAAAGGTTACTGTAAATTAGTTGATTTCGGTTTGGCAAAGCAATTATTAAGTGGTAAAACTTGGACTCTGTGTGGCACCCCTGATTACTTAGCACCTGAAATTATTCTTAACGAAGGACACGATTTGGCCGTAGATTACTGGGCTTTAGGTGTCCTTATTTTTGAAATGGTTGTTGGCGCTCCGCCATTTTATGCAGAAGATCCTATGGAAGTATATGAGAAAATATTAGGTGGAAACCCAGCTATGCCATCCTATTTTACCCGCAACTTATCTGATTTGGTCAAAAAACTATTACGATCACAACAATCGAAACGTTTGGGTAACACTCGTGGTGGTACTGCTGCGGTCATTAAGCACAAATGGTTCTCGTCCTTTGATTGGGTAAGTCTTGAGTCGGGAGAAATGAAGCCTCCTTACGTCCCAACAGTATCAGGCAAAGATGATATGTCTAACTTCGACATATTTGATGAAGGTGAAGTTGCTCCAAACTGTGATTGGTCACCATCTTTGTCAGACTAAATGTGGCTTTAACTAAGCAGAAATAGAACTTATCTGTATGTGGTTATTTATTATTATTATTATATAAAACAAACTATTTTTTTTCTCTGTCAATTGAACTTGGTAAAAACTTTTGGCCGGTTGCACGTTGGGTGCCTACTAAGCCTATAGACAATAGTAAATTAATATTGTCACGAAGCGCTGTGAAGGCGTTCGAAACGTCAGGGTTGGAGTTTGCAATCGTTCCAATGCTAGAACTAGTCAATGTAACAGCAGCTACTAACTCGGCTACTGCTTTTTTTGAGTCATTTAATATGGTAGATAATGAGTCTTTCACATCTTTATTGTTCAGTACTGCACTTACACCCTTACCAACGCGATTTGAATACTCGTCAATGGTTCCATCGTTGATAGGAGTTATCTCAACTGTGTCATACCAAACTTGACTAGCAGCTTCGTATGCACGTTGAAAACTTTTCGCTACATTTGAAATAGACTCGCCAGCAATTGCTAAACTTACTTTAGACTCTTGGGCTTCCTTGGTTTTCAAGTACTCGCCTGATGCAGAAATTAAACCAGTGCTTACTTTCAACAATGCATCGCCTGATTTTGTTAATGATCTTGTTGCTGTTTTGGTTAGTTCTTCGTCTTTTTTATCATTCAATACTTCAGCCAACTGAAATATTGAAGGAGTTGGTAACGATTCTTGAGTTATTTTTTTTATAGTCGTAACTGATTTAACGGATGCTTTCGAATCGGTAACAACTGGTGCTTGGGGTTGGAATGTAGCAGTTAATTCCTTGGGCAAAGGCTCGCCAAGTACAATACCACGACGTTTCATGGCATCATCAAATGTTTTGATAAATTGTCTCACTTTATCATCTCTGGCACTTGCTGCTTGTATTGATTCGCTGAGCTGTGACTGTAAAGATGCAACATCATCCCATGTGTACTTGCGATTGGCACTATTATCAGATCCAGAAGGCATAGCAGAGATAACACTTCCTAGAGCACTTAACTTTTTATTGGCATCAGATATTTCGTTTGCAATATTAACAACGCAGCTGTCGATATCTCTGCTGATAGTCTGCTCGATATTTATTAAATCGCTCTTCTTTAATATAGCTGCATCTAGTTGAATGGCAACAATATCCTCTTTAATTTTGCTTCTAACCTCTTTCATTTGCGATAGCACGATATCTTCTTGTTTTATAGCGTCTTTTTTGGTCGTAGCAGCAGATTGAAAGGTCTTTTGTAATAGCGATAACGATTGTAAACGTACTGACTCTTTTTCCAATTCCTCAATTAATCTTGGTTTCAACTTGTTAATTTCATTGCTTATCATATTTTCGACCTCTTCTTTTCGTTTAAGTGATTGCGATAACTGAGTTTCTAGTTGATTTAACTCGAGCTTTCGTTTCTCTCTACTTGCTGCTTCTTCTAAAATTTGTTTCTTCAGCTGAAACTCTATAGGTAATGATTGTTCTTCTTCTACTTTAGGTACTGCCGCTTGAACTGTTGCCTGAGTTGCAACTTTTGTTACCTCTGGAGCTTTGATAACAGGTACTGTCGCTTGAACTGAAGCTACTACTGGTTCTGGAGCTTTGGTAACAGGTACTGTCGCTTGAACTGAAGCTACTACTGGTTCTGGAGCTTTGGTAACAGGTGCTGTCGCTTGAACTGAAGCTACTACTGGTTCTGGAGCTTTGGTAACAGGTGCTGTCGCTTGAACTGAAGCTACTACTGGTTCTGGAGCTTTGGTAACAGGT
>JACCDO012268130.1_pt1 | contig 34409 bp, 23 predicted proteins | sample 7446101 | NCBI WGS metagenome assembly JACCDO01 (sample SAMN15323440, study PRJNA562643) | freshwater metagenome | isolation source: river surface water | place: USA:Blue River Watershed | collected 2017-08-16 | reverse complement strand
TAAAAATATGTTTCAATTGCTCAGAGCATCTAGTGCAGTATTGCCATTGACAAGAAGAGGTGTAGTTTTATCCCGATATTTTTCATATCCAACCCATATAGTTGTTCCAATGCCAGCACTTTCGCCTACAATGGAGGCAGGATCAATTGCAAAATGGTTAAAGAAAGAGGGGGAGAAATTTGAACCAGGACAAGCAATTTGTGAAGTAGAGACGGACAAAGCCACTGTAACATTTGATGCTACTGAAGAAGGATATGTTGCCAAAATTTTAGTCGGTTCTGGAGAAATCAAAGTTGGTCAACCAATATTTATACAAGTAGAAGAATTAGATAGTGTCAAAGCATTTAATGATTACAAAGTAGCAGTAACAGTGGAAACTAAATCGGTAGAAACCAAACCTATAATTACTAATAATACACCACCACCAGCAGCACCTGTAACACCAAAAGTTGAACCGACTGTTAATGCTATAAATGATGTTGCAACTAAACCAGTAAAAAGTGAGAGTGCCGTAAAAGCGCAAAATATTCAAAGTGGAGGAGTATACTCGGTGCCTTATAATACAAATGTAGTTAAAGGTGCTTTGTACTCTAAATTAATGACGGATCAAGCAAATTATGTAAATAAGTATGGCAGACAAGGTGTGAAAGTAGTTGCTCCAAATACAAAAAAGTAAACAAAAGGTCATATTTAACATATTATTTGTTATAGTAACTACATAATTCTTTCTTACAGCATTGGCAATAACTACGATGAGGTTGATGACTTTATTCCGATGCGTCTTTTCCATAATTTTTTTGCAATCATCGAGATTGTGTCATCAGATTCATTTTCCTTAATTTGTGTATTATTATTTTCAAATTTTCTCAATGTATGAGTAAGTTGCACTATATCACAATTCTTTTTTCCTTCAAGATCATTCGATTCATGATAAATTTTTAATGCGAGCTTCCAATGAAATGGCTGACTTACTGACAATCCTTTTTTACTCTCCCGTAATGTCATATTCACTTTGTCAGGTAATGTTAATTCAACATATGATTTCACGCGGTTAGCCGAGTCCCTACCTAATGCAATACTCAAAGAGCAATATCCAATTTGAAAAGTATGAGATACTAAATTTGTAGTAGGACAAATATATACGTCAACAAGATTGATGGACCATACTGAGCGTTCCATATCAATTTGTTTGCAGATACTTATTACTTCATTTCTGACGAAAGTTTCAAAGTTGTATAAATCATGATGCATTTTTTCTGACAACAAATGAATTTCGTGCACATACAATGGCCCTATATATTTGCATAATTAATGATACTAATAAAAGTATAAATTTTATTTTACGTACCTTGAATAGCTTTAATTTCCTTTGTCGGTTGCTGTAATCGATATATGTGTGCTCTAACAGGAAATTTAGACGAGATTCCTCTTCTTCCCGTTGGAATGTAACCCACTTGTGCAAAACTTTCGTTCAAAAAACTATCTATGGAAGTTAATAATAAACCTGCCTGAGCAGCATTATGGGTCAATTGCCAAGTTTCTTTCCATTCTAAAAAGGTATTTACGTAAGCACCACTCTGGTTTTCATTTAAAGTAATCAAAATAGAGGAATTATTATCTCTTAATACCAATTTTGCGTTATTCAAAAAATTAAATAACAAATTTCTATTATATCTATTATTTTGTTTTCCATTCCAATGAGGAAAATTAAACACTACAACATCAAATAAATGGTAGTAGTATAATGGTAAATCAGTCCCATTTATTAAGTATTCAACCTTACAATTTGGTGTTTGAACAATTGTTTTGATATTTTTAGTTGCTACAGGAAACTTAATATTCAATGAATTCTCATCTTCTAATGTTGTTGCGACTAACGAAGTATTCTTTAAAATTTTATTATTAATTAATTCAGCCAAAACTTTTGAGAAAGAAAAGTCACCATCACCAACAATAAGCACAGACTTATTGTCATAATTTTTTTGACAACTTTTAATTAATTGATCATCATAATATACTGTTGTTGATGAACATTGTAAAAAACCTTTATTGATATTTCGAAATATCTGATTATTTTTGGTATAAAATGATACTGCAAGTTCAAGTATCAAAACTACCAAATATAATTGAAAATAGATTGACATGAAAACTAACTAGTGCATTATAATTTTGGAGACTTAAAGATCATCAGCGAACTTCAGCGGGCTGACAGCTGAGCCTGACGACTTTCCGCGTTTGTAAAGTTTGTTCTTAAATTTCTGAAAAATCGAAATCCATCGCCAAAAATTATTGGGAGAGGTACTACCATAATATATATATATATCCATGGACCTCTTGCAATTGATAACGTCATATTTGAGCTAATCAGAATTAAAACAACAAGAATATGATAGGTTTAGTTAGAACAAAAAAATTCAATGTATATAACCTAGTTAATTCAGACAGTATAGAAAAAAGAGAAATAAAAAAATCAATTGAATTATTTGATGAAATAATTGGCGAAACTAATACATATACTATAGCACGGACAATAAGTCGACAAGAGCGCGAGGCGACAAATTCATTAGATAAAGGCTATTTAACATACGGCGAAGCAAGTTTTCCTTTAATACAATCAGTTTTCGAGACAATACTTAGTGACGATATAACTTTTAACACAGTGCATCCAAGAAATTTTGTAGATTTAGGAAGTGGAAGTGGTAGAACTTCTCTGATGGTGTGCTGTTTACAACACATAATACAATTTAGAAATGTATCCGGAATCGAAATCCTTGATTCATTATATCAAATGAGTAATGATATTAAAAAAAGATTTGATACTTTTAATAAATCTCAAATCGACCAATTTTTTACATCGCAACTTAAATTTTACAAGGGTTCAATATTTGATTTAAGTGTCTATGATTGGACTACTAACGATGTAATTTTTGTTAATTCAACCTGCTTTAGTGATGAAATGATGCATCAAATATATAATTATGCCAAAAAAACTAGGACAGGAACTTATATTATTACTTTTACGTTTCCTTTATATAATATTAAACCAATTATTTTAGATTTGGTGCGCGAATTAAGACTAGAAACAAGCTGGGGATCTGCTGACGTATTTATTCAAAAAAAAATATAGTTTTAATCATAACTTTTTAAGTATGTACGTAAAATTTATTTTATTTACTTTGCTAGAGCAAAAGTGAATTCATCGACGCTAACACAAATTCTTCCACCAACATATGCTTTACCTGTCATTGTAGCAAATCCTAAACGATCATCAAAATTTACCAAACTCATTTCCATAATTAAATCATCACCAGGTGTAACAGGTGACTTCCACCTTACACCATTAACACCAGTAAAAAAAAACAATCTTCCACCACCTTCATTATTAATAGGAGGTGATAATGCTATAATACCGCCTAATTGAGCCATAGCTTCAATCATTAGGACACCAGGCATGATTGGACGATCCGGAAAATGACCAGTAAATTGCGGTTCATTCGCAGTTATACATTTGATTCCTACAGCACGCTTTCCTGGCTCAAATTCAACAACTCTATCTACTAATAAAAAAGGATATCTATGTGGTAATATTTTTGCAATTTGTTCATTACTCAACACAGTCTTTGTATATCTATCTTTCATGCTAAATTTTTTAGCTCCCATCCACTCTCCTTCTACTGGAGGATCAGACATGTGCAAGGCTCTTGTAGCTGTACGTATATTAGCATTATTAAATTGATGGAACGAGTGAACTAACACAAGAAGGGACAATGATAACACTATGAAAGCTTTCATCATAGAATAAGTACTGATTATATGAAAGAGTAGCTATACCAATTGGCTACACGTATTGCGGTTCAACAATGTAAGTGTTTTAGTATCCGGGTTATATGAAATTTCCAAAGTGACGTAATCATTGCCGGTACTTAAAAAATAAATCAACAACTTGAAAGTTTTTATTTATATTGAAACCATTTTTCAACAGGTATATTTTCACGTTAATTGTTCGCAATACTTTGGTTTTGTTATTTGAATCATTCCCGCATATTATCCCATAGCTATGGACTCAAACTTTCTTACTAAAAAGTAGGACCTAGTTGTCATGTCATACAAGTAAATTGTCAACTTAGCATTCATCCAGTGTTCAGTCAAACTGTTCAACCTACGGGACAACCTAGTTCAGTCACAGCCAAGTGGTCTACTCTATGAAGTACACACGACGAGATGCAGAAGCATTTGTATAATTACTTTTATATCATCATTTCCTTGATTTTTTTATTAGTAACATCTGAGAAAATGACTCGATTAACAAGCAAAAGATTTGCAAAATTAAATCTTCCAGAAGTCATGAGGTCGAATCAAATTGGTACTTGGGCTTTTGATACTATGAGTAGAAGGATAAATAATGAGATACTTGAACGTATAATTGATGACAATGCTGACGAATTAACATATCCAACATCACCATATAGAAGTGAATGTCTCCTATCATTGAATGATCTAAGAAGTAGTCTACAATGTGGGAAATCAGGATATCTGAGACCTATTATTGGAGATAATAATGTACCAGATTTGAAAGAATGGCAAAATATCTTATACACTGTTCCTGAAAATGAACGTAATTGGTTGGATTGTCCATGGATTATATCTGAATTTTATTTCTATCGGAGAATTATCGAAGCATTTTCATTTTTTCCGACTGGATACGACATGTTTATTAAGCAAAAGGTTGCTGGTCTACTAGATTCTATTCCAGTAATCAAAGAATTGGCAAAAAGAGTCCCTGCACTTATTTCAGAAGGTATGAATAAAGATAATTTAGCGAATTGTATAGAAGTTGCAATTCATACTAGTTTGTGGGGTAACAAAATGGATTTAAGTTTATGGCCATCTGCCAACAATTTACAAGATCTGCAAAAGGACAAATCTGCAAGTACTTCAGAAAAATCTATTTCAAATGCTAATGAAAATATTTCGGGAAAGATTACATTTGGTGAAGGAGCTACATTAAGTAAGAGATATATTCTTGACGATAAAACCGCAGGTGCGATAGATATTTTGTTAAATAATCCTCAACGGGACGTTTCTATAATATTAGATAATGCAGGATACGAATTAATATCTGACTTCTTATTAGGGCATTGTCTTCTAGAATGGGGCATTTGTGACACAGTTACCTTTCACACTAAAGCTCATCCTACGTTTGTATCGGATGCTACTACCAATGATTGTACTGAACATATAAGTTACCTTAAAGAGCACGATGATAAAGATGTGGCAGCACTTGGTAACTGTCTTAGTAACCATATTAAAGAAGGTAGATTTGTTTTTTCTAGTGATTTATTTTGGTGTCAGCCAACTTCGTTTTGGGATATGCCTGAAAATGTCGAAAAAAAATTTAGTGACAGTAAGTTAGTGTTTGTGAAAGGCGACGCCAACTACAGACGTCTTTTGGGCGAAAGGCAATGGCCATTACACACAAATGCAGCAGATGTATTAAGTTATTGGCCAGTTCCAGTATGTGCATGTAGAACTTTTAAATCTGAAATTGGTGTTGGAATTAATGAAAGTGACCAAATAAGAGCAAAAGACGAAGATAAAAACTATTTAGTTTCGGGAAAATGGGGAGTTATACAGATAGGATACAATAAGCTAGAATAAAGATTGTTTCAATTTTCACATTTTTATTACATTATATATCACTTGATAAAAGGCGAAATAGAAGCATCTATAAGTTGTAATATTTGATCCTGCATCCCAAGCGGATCCGTCAGTATATATGAAATATTTTTATCTTTGTATTGCAATGCCGCATTTTCTAATAACGTAGGAATATCCTCTTTTACATGTCGACCTTTAGATAAAAAATATGGGTGACATATAATTCTATTAGCACCTTGTTTTACACATTGTTCAAACGCCGAAGCAATTGAGGGTTCACTCATTTCCATATGAGCACCTTCAACAATTGATATACCAGAAAATAGTTTGTATTTCTCAACTATTGTAAGCAATGCATCATTTGCTTCTTTCACCCTCGATCCATGATCAACAATTATAACACCAATTTTTTTTGAATTTATATCATTCAATTGACTATTATATTTTACACGACCATTTCTCTTTGTAGAAATTGAAAACGAATCAACACTATTAACTTTTATGAAAAAAATGACTGTTAATGCAAATAATCCGAATGATATTGATTTACCAACCAACTGAATTGTTGAACACATTTTTTTTAAAGCTTTGTTTTGTATAACGAAACAATTTTCACCTCTCAATGGAAACCTATATAGTCTTCTTTCACTACACCGAATGGAAATATATTCTCTCCTCTTTCTCTTTCTTTCTGACGGAATTTTTTTTCGCGATAAAAAATTTGGACCGAATACATCCTACCTGTACTAGGTACGGTAAGTAACATATCTAGGTATATGCTTCAATACAAACAACGATATTCAAGCATAACCATATGATTTTTTAGAAGTCTTTTCTTTTAAATGAGTTCAAGCGATAGTAAAACCGATAATGTTATATCTCAACTGGTTGAGAACAAAATACTTCAATTTAGATTGATGACAGAAAGTGATATCAGCTATGTCGTGCGTCATGTTCAAAGCGGATATCGTGGGGAAACCTCTACTATAGGCTGGACCCATGAGTCAAATTTAGTTGATGGTCAGCGTGTAGATGAGTCAATGTTAATAGATGTATTAAGAAGTAAATCTGAAGTTTATTTACTAGTTTATAATGCTACAACAAATGTTGATAATGATAAAACAGTCAAAATGATTAATGAAACTTGCAATTTAAGTGAAAATTATATTGTTGGATGTATACAACTTGACTTTTGTACGGATATTATACATTTTGGCATGTTCGCAGTAAATCCGAAATTACAAAATATTGGATGTGGTCGGTGGTTATTACAAAATGCTGAAGACTTAGCCATGAAACGAAATATAAAAAGAATCGGAATGTCAGTTATATCTGTTCGAGAAGAATTAATAGCTTGGTATAAGCGAAGGGGGTTTGAAACAACTGGAATAACTGCAAAATTTCCAGACGATAAACGATTTGGAATCCCTAAAGTAGAAAATTTGTATTTTATAGAAATGGAAAAAAATTTAGAAGAAGATTAACACTATATATAATGTAACATGAGTTATAATGTATAAGAAAATGGTTTCACCAATATCAGCACGGTTTCAACTGTTTTTACAAAAAGTTCACTGACAGTTTCCAATCGATTCATACCCTCAGAAGTGACCCTACTGGCCATAGTTGTTACTATGTCTAAATGGGTAACTTCTTTAGGTCTAGCGGTGTGAGAAAATCCTTTTTTTGAACCATATTCATTACCTAATACTAGTGTGAACTTGTGTGATACACTACTTTCACCAAGATCAGGATAATTTAAATAAGTTTCTGACACAGAATCAGCTTCGCATAAAATACATTCATAATCAAAGTGATCAAATCCTCCTAAATATATCGTGGATTCTCTAGCTAATATTCCTACTTGATTTTCTGTTAACGTCGTTTCATGACCCCAGTTAGAGCTTTGAAAATCAAAGACATGTGCACTCCTTGCCATTTGTTTATATATATCAATTTCAATGGATTGTTTTTTATTCGATGGAGCAGGATCATTTGATGTTGGGAATATATTTACACCACGCTGTTGTAGTTTACTTAATAATAATCCAGGCGACATTTCAATATCAACAATATTTTGAAATGCCGCAGTTGATGGTTTCACTAATTTACATGAAGATCCACAAATGTCAATTATTACTTCTACATTTTTCTGTGTTGTAACAGAAAATCGTGTGATGTATACAATAGATTTAGTATTTTTGTCTATTATACTACGTTTTGCACTTAAACTCCATTTTTTATAAGGAAAGTCTAATGATCTATCTCGTACAAATGCAAAGGTACCAAAAGCTGTTAGTTGAAATGATACCAATCGATTTTCTTCATTATATTGGTAATCAGCAATACCATTCTCACACCATACTTTACTTTGATCGTCCCATATCATCAGCTTTATGTCATCATTCATTGGAAATTCATCTGGTAAAGTAAAAAAACATTTTGTTGGTGCTGATGTTGGATAAAGTGGTACACTTTTACGAACATTGAAGCATACATCAGATCGATCTCTAATTGTCCATTTTTTACTACGAATTGAAACAGGACTTGGTGGTGGAAGTAGTAAATCAAGTAGAATTAAATCTCCAATAACATACTTTGTTGTTGAAAAAGTATGATTTCTTTCATATCCAATTTTAGATGTAAAATCTATTGGTATTCGTATCACTCTTATGATAAATTTTGAATCATGAACTAATATTGGTTTCGCAACAACTATTTTATTTACGTTCATTTTTTCAAATGCGACATTTTTATTCGTAGGTCTATCACGATCCATCATACACCCCCACATACCAATACTAACTTTTCGACCATACTCTTCAAAATTAATTTCATATTTTTCATTGAGATGATTATCAATAAAGCGCAATAGTTGCGCGATCGATAAATCAATCTTGCTTATAATTAGATCGTAAAATTTAGCTAGATTTTCACGACATCTAACTTGTAATTCATAATTATTGCTAGCCACAGCATCACTCCAGACTTGCTCCACTTCATCCGCAACAGTCTCAATAGATTTGATTGTGTTGATACATTCAGTGATTTCTAGGGTCTCTGAATCTCTTGTTAATGTGATAAAAGTATTTAATTCTTTCTCGTTGTTAGTATCAATTTGATCTTTAGGATCCTTAAATTTTTTCCATTCAACTTGTTCATTTTCTAATGCTTCCTCAGCTTCTCTTTGTAATGATCGAGTCTTATTTTTATCAGATAACAAAAGATACTCATTATTAAGTCGTTCTAATTCAGTTTCACGAATTAACTTTCTCTCAGACTGAATTTTTAACTCTTCCTCACGTTTTAACTCTGCCTCTTTTGCTTTTTTTTTTGCCTCTAAATCGGCAGCCTTCTTTTCTTCAGCTTCTCGGGCAATCCTCTCTTCATCAGATTCCTTTTTACTTTTTCCAGCCTTTGCTTTTGGTCCCATCTTTTCTCCACTGGAATAGGACTATTAGATTTACCGTTTTTTTTCCAATTCCGCGGGGATTACCATAATATAAACGTGTGTTAGGAGACATGCTCAACAACTTTCATTCGTAGACTATCCAATTGATTCAAAGTAAATTACAAAACTCACATTTTTCTGTCTATAATATTAAATTCATTTAATCTTAAATTTTTAATAATTATTTTTTTAAACTTATCACTAGAAATTAGAAGTATATGCAAAATAAATTTCAGTAAATAATGAGAGAACTGTATATTATTTAAATCAACATTTTTTTAACCCACCCCTATAGATAAGGTTAGGTTTAATAGTCACCATCAAGCAAAAAACATACGCATCTTGCAGTGCAAAATCGCTCAAAAAGACAATCTGTAATCTGCAATGAGTGACGCCGCTGACGACGAACATGCTACTTTGAATAATATTATTCAACAAGAGTCATTGAACTGGATATTTGTTGGTGGTAAGGGTGGTGTTGGTAAGACTACAACATCGTGTTGTTTGGCTGTTCAACTAGCGAAACATCGTCAAGGAAATGTATTAGTAGTATCAACTGATCCAGCACACAATTTAAGTGATGCATTTGGGCAAAAATTTGGAAGAGAACCTGTTAAAGTTAATGGTTTTGAAAATTTATTCTGTATGGAAGTTGACTCATCTGGTGATCATGAATGGGAAGCATTAGAAGCAGCAAATGCAGCAAAAGGTTTAGCTGCTGATGGAATAGAATCTGGAGTAGGGGGAATTATGAAAGATTTAATGACATCTGTTCCAGGTATTGATGAAGCAATGGCATTTGCCGAATTAATGAAAATGGTCCAAGAAATGAATTATTCTACTATTGTATTTGATACTGCACCAACTGGTCATACTTTACGTTTATTATCATTCCCTAAAACTATGGAAAGTGCAATTGGTAAATTATTAGAATTAAAAAATCGTTTTGCTGGTCTAATAACTCAAGCTGCAGCATTAATGGGTGCTGGAGGGGCTGAACAAATTGAATCAATGATTGCAAAACTTGAACAACTAAAAGGACTTATAGATCAAGTACATAACCAAATTCGCGATCCTGAGAAAACTACATTTGTATGCGTTTGTATTCCTGAATTTTTATCAATTTATGAAACTGAACGTTTAGTACAAGAATTATCAAAATCTGAAATTGACACACATAATGTAGTTGTAAATCAAGTATTATTCCCAGAGAAAGATGCAGAGGATATCCATAGCTGGTATAGTACCGAGAAAAAAAAATTACCACAAGAAGCACAAGATTTAATCGGTAAAACTATAGCAAGAAAGAGAATGCAAGATAGATATATTCGACAAATTTTCGAGTTATACGAAGATTTTCACGTCGTTTTAATGCCATTATTAGATAATGAAGTTAGAGGCGTACCCGCATTGGAGTCGTTTTCTAAGTTATTATTAAGCCCTTCCTTAAGCGTCTAAACATGATACTTCATTATAGTTACAAGTTGAATTATTATATCCGTAATATATAATTATAATTTATCTTGATTAATTTTATTTACTACTTTCTGACTTATAAGTTCCACTAATTTATCTGAATATTTCTCTAACAATATTGATACATTTAAATCATCTCTTGTTTCATTGTTACTTTTTGATGGTCTAACCGGGGATGATGTGGCCTGAGGAATTGATACTGAATTATATAATGAATTCATCGTAGATAAGGAGGAAAACGATTGCCTAAACTCTGATATAAATAAATCTGCTTCTTCAACGGCGAGGATAGTCTTGCTCGAACTTGAAGGTACAGTTGATGTCGACAATGAGATATCTTGTGCTGATTGATACAAGTTATCATTTTTTTTACCAATATCAACACTATTTCTAATACTCAATAGCTCTTCATACGAAGCCAAAGCAACTTTTTGTAATCGCGATAATTCATTCAATACATTCTTACATTCACTCATTTTTCGCGCCAAATCATCCTCGTTATATATTGGTCCTTTATTAGACGTAACTTCTAATTCTTGTTCTACAACTTTTTCTTCATGCTCATCATCTGTTACAGTGCTAGAAGTCTCATGTCCATCATCATTTGATAATAATTGGTTTTCATCAGTCGCACTAGGTGGAGGAGGGGGTGGCACAGAATTTTCACTTGTTTCCTGAATCTCGCTTGAAATAATGTTCTCCTGAATATTATCAACAGTATTATCAACGGTTCGCCTAAAATTTAATTTCGAATTATTGCTGTCTACAGACTTCAGTAAACCCATAACTCTTAAACGTTCTCTCATGCATGCTACTTTTGATGCAGTTTCACGTCGTTTTATTTGTCTACTCATTTTTTCTTTAGTTGAATCATCAATAGTGTGCAAAATGGGAACAGGTGGTAATAACTCATCACCACGATCTTCGAGAGCAGGATTACCGATTCTTGCCACATTTGAATTGTTTTGACTATCTAAATCCGATAATTGTGGTGGTAAAACCATATTATGAAAAAATGCGGAGGAAAGTGATTTCTCAAAAGTACTATTTTCCGCGATTATGTCATCAGCAGCTGTTTCTTTAGCAGCAGTAGTGTCATGTGATTCTACTTTATTTTGGGTATTATTTATTAACGAATTCGACACATTTTCATCAATTTTCCCTTCGTTACGCAATATTACTTCAATCCAATTATCTAAATTGATGGCACTCTGTTCTAAGGATTCAAGATTAGTGCTTGCACGAGCTAGTGCCATTTCATCTTCATTTTCAAAATCCGGAACATATTTTTCATCACTATCACCTTTTATAAATGAAGATAACGTTAAATTTTTGAAAAGCTGATCGTCGTCATCATCGTCGTCATCATCGTCATCATCAGATAACTCCGACTGCATCACCACATGATCACTAGCCTCAGCGGTTGTTGCCAATATATTTGAGCGAATTTCACTAGAATTGGACAAATTACCAGTCGCCAGTAATGATATATTGATATCACTTTCATTAATGGTATTACTGACTGGTGATGCGATCGTATCTTGAAGTTGAGTAATTTCAAGTGTGAATTTGTTACGTTCATTTGTGACTCCAGGGATAATTTTTTGGCCAAATAGTTCATAACCGCTTTCAATCTCAGGTCTAGCAATCCATCTATTACCTGGGACTGATGGCAAATCACTTTTCTCTGTATCTTTCTTAGATTCCTTTTCTTGCATAGAAAGTTGATATTTTTTGAAGGCTTTTTCCTGTTTCCTCTGAGCATTAGAATATAATTCCATTAATCTATCTTGCATGGCAGTAACCAGAATATCAGATACTTTCCAAACCATAATACATCCTTCACCACCCACAGAAATTAAATACTTTCCATCTGTTGAAAATCTTACCCCAGTAACAGACTCACTGTGACCAGTAACTTGACAAATAAGTTCTCCCGAAAAAAAATCAAAAAGGTTAATAGTTTTATCAAATGAGCATGCAGCAACATACATTCCAGAAGGATCAATATCGCTTTTATACAATTCACCACCTATAAGATCGCTTTTGTAGGCCCGCATATGCTTAGAACTTTGTACATTCCATATATTTAGTCTTTTATCTTGACCAGAAGTAACTGCAAATTTATTAGTGGGCTCGACAGCAAGACCATTAATAGTGCCATGTGGAGTCTGGACACTACGTGATCGAACTATGTCAGGTCCGTTAACAGTACTAAATACAATAGTTCTGTCACCTCCACAACTTAGAAACTTTTTACCATCCGTAGTAAATTTTGCTACGGTAACGGATGAAGAATGATTATCAAGAGTCGAAATTGGGGTATAATTTTCTTTTGAAGCATCAAATATATGAACTAACCTATCACGACCAGCAGAGGCGAGGAGAACCAAAGGAGATTGATACTCAGAGTTCGTTTCACTTGAATCATTATAACCGAAATCAACTCCCCAAGTACCATCTGAAGATTTGATCGTAGGTGGTGAAAAACTCAAAGTTAATATTTCTGCCGCATGTGCTTGCATACTTTGAGATAACTTCATTGTATTTAAGTCATAAATACGAATCCACCCACTTCGGTCGCCACAAACTAATTGGTGTCCATAAGGATGAACGGCTAATGAACGAGGAGCATTTATACTTTTTGGTCTGTCAGGAAGTTCGACATCTGGGATTCCAAATGATAAATCAATAGGTGGTCGATCATTTGTATTTGATGACGATAAAGATCCAATAGAATTGACAGATTGTTGCATATTATTAACAGTCCCCTGTTGTGCGGTTGAATCAATCTCTATAACATGAAGCATTTCTCTAGACTGCACTGACCGCCATTTACTTAGTCGCTGAGACTTTGAATTTAAATTCCATAATCTTATAGTATTATCAGCTGAACAAGTTACGAATGTACCACTGGGAATACCATTACTTGCCGTTTTATACTGATCACCATCTTCGAAACTACCACTTTCATTAAACTGGTTTGCACCTCCGATAAAATGAATATCCCATATGCTAGCTCTATGAAACAAAAATGACCTGTATAGTAGCACATTAAATATGTCACCTATATCCCAAACTAGAAGACTTTTATCAGCATATATTACAGCCAACTTGGGCGGACTAGTTATACTAGTTTTTTGTTTCATTATTACTTTGCACATAGCATAGCATGCTCCATAGGCTAACTCATCACTTATTGGCGAAATAGGATGGGGCAAAGGAAGAGTGGTAATATAATCCAATGTATCAGGAGAAAACGCTCGCACCACACCATCTGCACAGCCTGCAACTAACAAACCTTTAGTTCCTGGAGCGCAAAACAATGTTAAGCAGTATGCAACCGGTGAATCGATTTGAACCCATTTGTCAATTGTTTTAGATTCATTAAATAAACATAATAAACCAGTAGAGGTTGTGCAGTATACATTGGATTTATATTCAGCTGATCCAAAGCAGACGTCAGTAAATGACGCTGAAGCAATATTCTGGTAACCCTCGTATATAGTTGCTGGTTTACTCTTCAAATCGATTTCATCTCTTTCATTATTGACAATATTCCACCATTTTAAATGCTTATCCCCACTAGTAATAAAATAATCACCAGATGAATGAAAACTAATTGCATTTACTTTATTCCCAATTTTATGAACACAAAGTTTCTGTTGTAACTTCCAATCCCATAGAATTAGTTGTTTGTCGTATTTAAATCCAACAGTTACTAAATATTGACCATTTGGCGAGAAAGCAACACATCCCACGCCATATTTATGTCCAGATAGAGTTACCTTTTTCTCAGCTGACACTACATCGAATACAACACAATTTGGCATATGCCCTCGATCTCCAACAGCTAAACATTTACCATCAGCAGATATAGTTAAAGCAGATACCGCCTTCGACATAGTATAAAACATTTTTTGTTTGTTCTCCTCTGGACAGTACCTAACAACGCAGCAGCCAGCAGCATAATAAATATCTCCTTGTGATGATGCTGTGAAGCTAGAGTTGCTTAAAGTTGTGAGTCCAAGAATAGTCTCTAACTTCAGCTTTGGCCCAACATCTGTAGCAGAAGTAGATGCTCTAGACATTTCAAACAATAAATTCCTTCAGTCTAGTCTCGAACGGAGAAAAGAAGTTAAAGTCTATGAGAGAGTTCCGGTTCTGTGTTCGCATTGGGTTTTTGATTTCGGAATAATATTACAGTTAAAAAATTAAGTTCCTATACTTGAGTCTGAATCTGTGATCTCAGACAATTTTTCATGTACATAAATTTTTTCTACTTCATCAAGATTATCATTTTTTATACCTTCACGTATATCACTCATTAATTTATTCATAAAATGAATATTATGGATTGTTACTAAGGTCCCACCAAGAGATTCTTGTGCTTTAAATAAATGGTGTAAATATGCGCGCGAAAAATTTTTACACGTGTAGCACGAACAATTGGCATCAATGGGTCTAGAATCATCCCTAAAATGAGCTTTATCTACATTAGTATGCTCGCGGATTATTCTAGGCCTAATTTTTTTACTAGTTAATGTTTTGTTGCTTTTCGCTGTTTCATAGTCATCCCAAAATGTCGCTTTAACTAATGCCCCTCCATGTCTACCTAATCTTGTTGGATGAACACAATCAAAAGTATCTATTCCTTGTTTTACACCATGAAAAATATCTCGAATACCACCGATACCTAACAAATGGATTGGGCGGTCATTTCTTAACTGTTTCCTGGTAAATGTAACAATATCATGCATTCCTTTTTTATTCGCCCCTAAACTCCCGCCAATTGCTATACCAAAAAATGGATATGTATTCACAAATTCACAACTTTTCACACGTAAATCTTCATAAACTCCGCCTTGAACAATTCCATAAAGCGCCTGTTTTCCTTTAGCCGTTCTAATAAATTCTTTTAAACTTCTTATTGCCCATCTATGAGATCGATTCATTGACGATTCAGTATATTCTTTGTCGACATTAAATGGTGTACACTCATCTAATACAACGATTAAATCTGCTCCTAACTGTCTTTGTATTTCAATACTTTTTTCAGGTGTTAAGTGATGAATTGAACCATCTACATATGATCTAAAAGTAGCACCTTGTTCATCAATCTTGAGTAATGTTTGACTCCAACCCATTGATGTAATATTACGTTTACCTTTGATTTCAGAGGAGACACTACCGAAACCCATACTGTAAAATAAATTAAATTTAAATATCGATGATAAGTGAAGTTATTAATTCTTTAATTTAAAATGTTTACCTAAAAATCTGATATCCACCACTATCAGTTAACATTGGACCATTCCAATTTGTAAATTTTTGCAAACCACCCATTTTTTCTATCAATTCACTACCAGGTGTAAGCATTAAATGATAAGTATTAGATAATATAAATTGTGACCCTTCAGCTTTTAACTGAGCAGGTGTAACAGTTTTCATTGCAGCTTTTGTAGCACAGAAAACAAAATTTGGTGTTTCTATATTACCATGGGGTGTAACTAATGTCCCTATTCGCCCTGTACCAACCTTTTCTTTATGAATAGTGAAAGAAAAATTGGGATAAGCTACTTCTAAATCTTCCATGCCATTGTTCGCAGCATTGGCAGCACTACTAAGTGAAGAAAAACGTTTTACATGATTTTTTATTATTCTAGCTTTCTTGTATGTTATTAACGCCTTCATTTGCAAAATTAAAATTGAAAATATGCAGACGAGTATTAATTTAAGTCTCATTACACGCGATGCATCAATTTGAATGCTCACTTTTACCTTTCAACTGGTTCAACTTGGTTTCAATGGGTGCTCCATCGCCAAATTCAGGCCCTGTAAAAAGCATATATACATGCAGGCTGCACGAGAAGTTTAATTACCGCGGATTAGTAGAAAAAGGATATCTAATATGCTACTTTTACAAACTATGCAGCAGTACACAAGGAGTTCCGACCAGATTGGGACATATGTCACCGGTACCGGTACCTAAAATTCATCATGAACCGTACCGAAGTAGTAAGAACTACTTGGAGGGTTTGGTTTGGCCACAATAAAGATTTCGGTGTGATGTTTTATTCACATAAATAATATAATATATTTAATTATTAAATATTGCTGGATATAATGAACGAAACATCAGATTTTGCTGAAATCGAAAGATTAAAGGGAATAATTGAGAAACAGAATGAAATAATTAAACAAAGAGATGCCGAAATTCAATTGTATCGTAATAAATCAGTTGCAGTTGTATTTAATCGATCACCTATTATGAAAAGATTGAAACATTATTTTATCAGATGGGTAACTAAAACATCACAATTACGAGATGAAGAAGAATTAGCAGTGAGAAATATGGAGTTAAAGGTAGGACTGCAATATGTTCAAACTCAAGAAGATGGTTATAGAGAGGCAACAATTAAAAATAGAACGCTTAATAATGTGCTATGTTTAACCATTTATTATTATAAATGGAAGCTCACTAATTTAGAACAAAAATTGACAATTGAGTTAAAAAAATCAAATAATGAAAGAAAATTTTTGATAAGTGAATTAATATCATTAAAGAGATTATTAATCGCAAATAACAAACTAGAAAGTGATATTGTTGAAATGGCTGAATCAAATGGACTCTCATTGATCAAATCATTAAATAGTAATAAAAATATCTTAATTAATTCACTCAGTAATACCAAGTATTCGAATCAGCCTAACGAAAATGAAAGTGCGAACGAGGTTTCTTGCGAACATGATATTTCTGACAGAAAGTCTCTAGTGCCATTTAAATGAAATAACTTTGAAATAACTGTATAAATTTATTTGTATTTAAAAATTATAATTCAACTAACTATCACAAATAAATGCTAATAGACTCACTATCGACGGATGAATTTCTTCTCCTTTCAAATCAAGAAGTTTCACACATTTTTCTTTCATCTGAATAAATTGGTCGTTATTAATATTAGAAGCTTTCAATATCTGTATAAGAATAGCCACAGCGCGCAATGATGTAAATATTTCAGTGTAAAGTTCCTTATGCATAAGTGCACCACCAACCCAAGTAAAATAAACTAAAGCCTCTTGTATTATATCCAAAGCTTCAGTGCCTCTTTGTAACAATTTTAATATTATATTTTGCACCTTTAAATTATTCAGATTACGATCGTAATCTTTGATACAACTAGCTATCGCAAAAAATATTATGTCTGCAGTCTTTAGACATTCAATGTATAAATTTGAAATTTCAGCTTCAAATATTTTATCTGCATTATCTTCCTTCTTTGAATGTATAATATCATATGCTTTACTAAAACCTACTCCAATGTTTGTTGAGTATTCTAGGAAATCATTTACACCGACAGGAATCCGACCATCACATTGCGTTCTGTTAACACTTTCATCACACTTGAATTCATATAGAAGTACGTTTGCTACATAATATTGTATGTGATCAATTAAATATTCTTGAATAGGCTGAAAGCCTGACGGAAAAGGAGATATTGCATTCTCCATAATCTCTTTCTTGGGAAATAAGTTAAATAATTGTGATACGGCCATGTTAATTTCATTTCTAATATCTTCATCATCATCCTGGATCAATATTACTGTTATTAACCATATCTTAGTGTATAAATGTGAACCATAATTACTTAATTTAGTGACATCGTCGCATTCAATCGTTCTTTGTATTGAGATTAGAATATTCGAAATGACTATAGCAGAAGCTGCAGATTGTCGTATATGTACTGGCTGATCTTCTTTGCACATTTCACACAGTTCTAATACCCAAGGCTCTAGATGCGATTTAATTAATCCTGTATCGTATAAATGATCTACAAGGATATATCTCCCAACTAACCAGCCACTCAATTCAATAGCTCGAGCAGCACAAATAGTTAAGGATATACCTCCAGTTTGTGAATTCTTGATTAATTTAAATAATTTTGACCATAAATCAAACCACGACACATTTAATATATCACATACGACACGATTACCGCGAGTCTTTATAATTTCTAAGAATAATTCAAGCGCCAGCTCTAGTATCAAAACTTCAGTTTCAACAAAAATACGATCCAAAACAATGTCTACAACGTTTAATTTGTCAAATAATAAGTCTGACATTTCACTAGACAAAATAAACTTCCTGCAACTGATCAAAATTCCTTCCCTTATTTCACTTAAACAGTGATTCGATTGAGTCAATATCAATTTAATCTCGTTTATATAGTCCATGTTATTTGTAGATATAAATTTTTCTATTGAAATTCTAAATTTCTCTTCCATAACTGCTCTTAGTAGCAACGATCCACCGGGTACTTTTGGCAATAATTTAATGGGGAATAAAGTTTCTGTAAATAAATTGATGTACACAGCGTTGCAATGCCTATCATGAATATCTTTCATATCTTGAGAAGATACAATGACTGATATATATTGCGATATTTGTAGCAGAAGGGTTAATATAGGGGGACAATTACACCTGATAAAATATTCCAGAATACCGACAAAAGAAGCTTCATACTTTGATATAACATTTTTTCTTCGAACATCGTGATTGCCAGCAGTTGATTTTTGGATTATTTGCTTCAAAAATTCATGAATTATTGATAATAAACCATGAACACTATTAAAATTTAGCGTTCCCGTTGTCTTAAATTGCAATAATTCATTCACAGTAGCGTCAATAACATCACTAAAACTCAGATACGAAGTGAGAGAAACTAAAGCCTTGGCAGCCATTTCCCGGATATTGTAGGCTCGAGATGAGTGGCAACTTAGAATTAACGGCACAAACAAGGTTAAATCTACAGCAGACAAATCTTTTTGGACATCATAATCATAAGGAATCTTTATCTTCGACAACAACAGTAATATAGGAAATAACGAGGGATCTATAACTTCAGAATTTAAATTGATAACATTTCCTTTTGAGATAGAAATAGGCCATCCAGAACTATTCATATTAACAACGTGTTTCGTTATACCCGCAAAGGTTTCCAATAAAAACGGATAAATTTGGGGAAATCGACGGAAAAATTCATGCGCAGTGATTGATTTTGCGATCCCCAATTCCGAGTCGTTTTTATCATTGTTAACAGCACTTTGAATTATCGATGTAAAAACCATCATTGATGAATTTCTAACAGCCCAAATGGGAGATCCTAATCCTCTTACAACCATTTTTAATGATTCCGAAATATAATCATCAATGTCCGAACCCAACGTTGAGTCAATTAAGATCAGCTTCAGCACATTCATAGCGTGGACGCCTATACGCCAACTAATTTTACCACCTGTCTCAGCATTATCATATTCTTTATCTAATCCCAGAGAAAAAGAATCGTTTAAGCCTATTTCAATACACTCTAACAATTTTGACATAGTCAAATGCAGTAAAATTGATTTTAAATTACCAGGTTCAGCTCTTAAAATTGCTATAAAAGAGAATGCAAAACCAGCCGACCTTCTCAGTATAAAAATTTGCTTTTCATTAAGTAACCGAGATAGTAAATCATCTAACCACAACTTAGGAAGTCTGCATAACTCTGCACATTGTTCACCATGTTTTATCATAGTCTCTGCAATTATTCTCAGTGAAATTTGTGCCTCAGAGATTGCACCCATGTGTTTTAGCCTTCCTAAACAGTCAAGAATAGTATAACCTATTTTAATTATCGATTCATTTGGCAATATATTTATTGTTGCACTTGCACTTACAAAAGGGCTGTCATACACACACAAGGTTTCTGGAGGAGAAATTTTAACTAAGGTGGCTAATAGAGCAGTTGATTCTTTAACTATCAACCAGGACGCGACAACAACCCTTTGGAAATCATCAGTATTCAGAGTATCCTCAAAACCAGGAACGACAGCAGAATTAGTGTTAACATACGAGGCAGCCATACTTGCTAATTCTGGTATTATTTCAGAACCGCTTTTATGAACTAGAGGAGCAAATGTAGTATCAAATGGCGTTTCCGCAACAATTTTCATACCAGTATTTAATGCAGAAGTCGAAATCTTTTGTATTCTTTCAAATAATCGCTTCCACACAATAATTTCCCTTTTACATGTCTTCACTTCTAATAATTTAGAATTTACACATTCTTCAATGCAGTAACGAAGTGCCATTATTAATCCATGACAAAACGTTTCTACTTTTATTGATGGAGTTTCAGTTGCAGTTGAATTGTATCTAGAAAATAATTTATCTAAAATATCTACCTTTGTTTCCAGTAAATTACAAAGTTGATTCAAGAATTCAATAGGAACCACTTCATTATCTATCATCCTAGTGTCTAGAGTGATATTGGACTCCAATGTAAAGTCTTTCCAGCGTAGGTTTATAATATAAATAACAAACAAATCTTTCAATAACAAAGCACCAGCTTCACTTTCTCTTTGTCTAGCACTAGTTGCAAGTAATACACCCCATGCTATTAATACATTTACATCGCTAACGGTGTCATACGAAGGTAGAGGAGCAGGAAAATCTAATAACAACTCGGCAGCAATCCGTCTACTTTTATCCCAATAGGACAAAAACATATTTAAAACAGCATTTGTCATAGTTTTGGCGAAAATTAAATGATTATATTCTGATCCATTTTCTTTTGCTACAGTAATTACACACTTTAAAATTTCAATTGCAGCCAATTCACGATCACATGTAACCCCTGGGTATAAATTAGTCTCGACTTCATTACATAGTAATTTAATCGCAGCACAAGAATTATCACAAACAAACTTAATATTTTGAATTTCTAAAGAAATTTCATTATATTGGTCCTCCAATACTTTTAACTGAGTCATATCAGACTCCAATTTCATTCTATCTTTAATAAATTCAAGTTTTTTTTTCAATCTAGTTGCATCTCTTTGACTTCCTTTAGCTACTTCAAATGCTCTACACAATAGCGATTTTATAGCTCTAAGGATTTTGCTTCTGTTATCGGAATCGTCAATTTTTATGAAATAGTGCAAAATCTTGCGTAAAAGCACCAATTCTTCATCACTTATAGGTTTAGTTGATTTTGATACAACTATTGCATTTAGTGCAGTAAATCTAATATCGGAATCAATACAAATGCACGCAAGTATTAATTCCGATGCTGACATCGAAGATTGCTTATGGTCTAAGTTATCTGAATGTTCTATTTTCAAATTAAAAGAATCAATACTATTAAGGTTGAATTGAAAATATACATTAATTAATGCACTCAATCTAACCGTAAAGTTATCCAATTCCAAAGCTCTTATACTATGAATTAATACTTCCCAACATTTTGGATCAGTTGCAAATATTTCTGGCAAAAGATAATTTGAGGTATGCATCCGAATTAAGTGGCACTTAGAACAAAGAGCACTAACTACATGATATAGCCAAAATGAACGAAAATTTTCATCATTAACACTCTGTTTTTTAATGCTGCGGAGTATATTGCCAAAACAGCTCCCAGCAGCTGAACATATTTCCCTGTGCTTCATACTACTGACTAATATTTCAATTAAATTAGGTTTAACTTGTAGCAAAAAGTCTGCACTAACTTTATGCAACAATAAACTTACATTATGATACAATCCTTTGCTTAAAACACTTAATGAAAGCGACTCACAAATAAAATAGTCCCATAGCGAGATACACATTTCACGATCCACTATATTTTCATCTTCCAGTTTTTTGACCATATTTAATAATGAATCATAAATCGAAGGAGCCATATGGTATATAATTTTTGCAGGATGAGACCAAAATGGCAATAAGATTCTTGATATATATTTCAACTTATTAATCAATTCGGTAACCATAATAGAATTTACAAAATATTCTGCTAAATTTAATGAGAGCAAACGGTTAAGCCATGCTTCAATAATTTGTAATGCAGTAAATTGGATATTTGATGAGCTATTATTAAGTAAAATAGTAACCTCTCGAAATATGGCAGCAATATAAATCGAAGATGAAATTGAATGGCTTGAAATGTCATATATTTTTAAGTAAATCGTATTTACTTGACTGATCTCAATACTTTTTGTATCAGTGTTTATATCAGATATTGATGGAGAATACATGAGTGAAGCATCATCGAACACAGATATAATCGATCTGATAATACTACCTCTAATTTCAACCGAAAACTTTGTACATACATCAAGAAAGTTCACATTTAGACCACTATTAACACCAAAATTGTATAATGGTGCATATAATTCTGGATAAATATTATTTGAACTGAGTAAACAAATTAAAACAATAGTCTTTATTTTATTTTTCTCAAGGTCTTCAGTTGCGGAGTCTACTGGCTTGTCTGAAATAGATATGCACTGAAGATTTAATAAAGCTAATGACGTTTGCATGATAACGTCTTTATTCAAAAACTCATATGACAACAATATACAACCATTCACTATTAATTCATTCATGATTTCGTCTAATCGACTTCTCAACCCTGAAGCTACACAAAGATTTTTTCTGTATTTTATTATTAGTATAATTCCACGAACCACCTCCCCTGCAAGCTCGATAAATCTGACTTTGTCACTTAATCCTTCGTCTAATACTATTTCTGAATTAATGGAATCGGTTTTAATAATATTTTCTACAGAATATCTTAATAAAACGGCAAACGAATTCATCATATCGACAATAGACATCGTTCTTTCACTATCTTTATCATATTCTAACCATAAAGTATCTTTATCAAATAAAATCATCGAATTAATTGCAAATATCAAACCCATTCCATTTGCAACATTAATGGAATTGAATTCCGATACTGTATCGAATAATTTGGAATCAACTTTCTTGAATATTACGGTTAAAATAAAAGTGAAAGTCTCATTTAAAGTTTTTCTAAGAAGTGCAAGTGTTAGACATTTACATTTCAGTACTGCTTCCACAACCCACTCCAAATGATTTTTTATCGCCAAAAATTCAGGAAGAATATATAAAGTAAGTAATATTTTCATACCATATACTGAATTATTTGAATCAATTTCAAATTCTTTTGCTAGATTGTTACGTATGTCACCTTTACTTGCTTGAACTATCTTTATTTGTTCTTTTAAAGTACTACTAAGTGCAAGCTGATTCAAAAATTTTATTGCACCGATACTATCAGCAATGCCCATGGAATCACAAGAGTACCATTCCCATGCATTTGAAGTCAAATCTATTTTAATAGAATCACGATTTCTTTCAAATTGTATCACTTGCTTCGACTTCTTCGGCATTTGCTCTTGTGTTTTTTGGTTACTTTGCTTCTCTTATTACCATGTCCAGTAGGAACTACCGTACCGGAAAAGGGATTAGATTATTGGTGTAAACTTGATAAAAAAAATCTAAAAAAAATAATAATGACAAAGTAAGCTATTGTCTAGCTGCTTTTGTACTTCTGGCTCCTTAACCAGGCATCTACACTGTTATATTTTTACGACATCATGAACCGGCCAAGCGTCCAGATCCCCATGGAATCCATGGATCTACCATAAGATCTAAAAGGGATATCTGGAGTTAACTGTGAACCTATGGAAGAGTACGACTGCATTGTTGTTGGCCTTGGTGGACATGGTAGTTCGACCTTGGCTCAATTGGCAAAGCGCAATCTAAAAGTACTCGGAATTGAACGTTTTAATGGTACTCATCAAAATGGTTCAAGTCACGGAAGAAGTCGTATAATTCGTCAAGCATACTTCGAAGATCCTAAATATGTCCCACTTTTAGCTAGATCATTTGAGTTATGGCGTGAATTACAAAATGAAATCGAATTACTTGAACATCCAAAGGAAAAATTACTCAACATGACTGGTGGGTTAATGATTGGATATCCTGAATCTACTGTGATAAGTGGTACTCTGAAATCGGTTAAAGTACACAAGTTACCCCATGAAATATTATCAGCAAGTGATATTCGTAGCCGTTACCCAGTATTTCAAGTTGATGATAGAGAAATTGGTATATATGAGAAAGAAGCTGGATACTTAATACCTGAGCTGTGTATAGAGGCATATTATAAAATTGCGAAATTAAATAATGCTACTCTACATTTTGAAGAAATCGTTATCAATTATGAAATAATTTCGGACGATTTAGTGAAAGTAATTACCAATAAAAGTAGCTATGTAACTAAAAAGTTGGTATTAACTGTTGGGGCATGGGCACCAGAATTGTATGGTAAAAAGATTGAGAACATACTAAAATTAGATTGTTCTAGAAGAGTACTATTTTGGTTTGAACCAAATGGAAAGAATGACGTGTTTCAAAATATCCCTATTTATATCTGGGATCTCATCAATGAGGGCAATTTTTATGGATTTCCAACTCAAGCTGGTAATCCTGGAGGAAATAAAGTTGCTTATCATTTTATGAATAAAGATATTTCCGACAAGTGTACACCTCAAACTGTAAATAAAGAGGTATCCCAAATGGAAATAGAATCAATGCGTAAACTTTTAGATAAGAGAATGCCACAATTGAATGGGAAACTAGTAGCAACATCTACATGCATGTACACAAATACACCAGATCAGCACTTTTTAATAGATTTTTTGCCAAATTCCAATGGAAATATAATATTAGCATCTCCGTGTTCAGGTCACGGGTTTAAATTTTGCTCAGTAGTTGGTGAAATCTTGAGTGATATGGTCCAAAATAGTTTCACCTCACATGATATTTCATTTTTTAGATTACAACGACAAAATGAAACTCGTGTTTTAATTGAAGGTGGAGGTGACATGCCAGCACAAGCTGGTGAATTGTTTTATGAATGGGCAACTACAAAAATAAAGGATAAGGAATATAGAAATATTGTCGTAATTCCTTGGGCCTCGGAACAAACTTCTGATGAATGCATGAATAATTTCAAATTATGGGGTAGTCATTTATTTAACGAGGAAACATCAACTTTAATTTGCGCCCCTGCTCAACTGCATATGATTTCAGATATAAAGTACGTAAAAGTTTTTATTAAGCAACTTCTTAATGCAACCGCCGTATTCTTTCACGGAGGCGACCAAGTTAAAATAGTCGAAGTATTAAATAAATGGCCAGGTTTACGAGAGTTGATTCAGTCCAGGTACCAATCAGGATTACCATTTGCTGGCACATCAGCAGGTGCAGCTATCATGTCTGTCACTATGATAACTGGTGAAGGAGACTTTGAAGTTATCGAACCAGGTAAAGTAGAAACAAAATTTGGACTAGGTTTTGTCTCTAATGCTATTATAGATCAACACTTTGTTAAACGAAAACGAACCAATCGCTTATTATCAGTTTTAATGTATTCTAATCGCAATGAACCATACGGTGTAGGAATTGATGAGGATATGGCTATTTCATTAATCAATGGCCGTAAAGCAAAAGTACTTGGTGGACCTAATGGAAAAGTATTATTTTTCGAACGACAAAATAAAGGCGAATTTAAGCTGAAAGTCCTCGGAACAGGTGAAGAATTTGAATTAATACGTGATATTGATGACTCAACTCAAACAGAAATCGCTAAACAGAAAATTGAAGATAATAGTATTTTTAATACTATCAATTTTTTCATCGGTACTGCTACCATCGCAAGTTTATATCTTATTTATAAAATGACAACTAAGAAAGAAATAGTTTAGTATCAAATTATTTTTTATCAATATTATTAACAAATTTATATTATTTTTCTTCGTGTGAATTAAGGTTGGTATTTTCATGACTAGACTGATGAATAAATTGTAGTATTTGTTGCATAGCTAAAATGCTTTGACTATCCGGAATTATTGGTTTATCATTTGATGATGATATTTTTTCACTTTCTTTATCAAGACCATTAATCTTGTCTATAAATTTTTCCAATTTTTGTTTGATATATATAAGGTAATTATACAAGAATTCATCTGGATGCAAAACATATTCGTCATTTTCTTTAACAAATCCAGTTTGAAAAAGTAAAACTTCACCGTTTTTTAGACTCAATATCTTATCATTTAACAACTTACTATTGGTTTTTATTTTTCTAAATTTTGGATCATCTGGATGAGATATAATGTTTTCTACAATCTTTAATAGCAATTGAACTGCACCAGGAACTAATGATTGGTCATTACTATCTACGAACAAGTAAACGGTGTCATCAAACTGCTTCTTTGCCGACACAAGAGACATTTTATTATATGGTTTAGACTCAGGCAGATGCTCAAAACTATGATGCTCTGCAACGGATCTGATAAACAAAACGTGCTCTCAGACAAGGAGATCTCAAAGGTCACAAGAAAGTTTAACTATGCGTAATTTTTTTGTCGGGATCGGTTGTCGAAATACCGGTACCATTTGGTAGATATGTTAGAATGTAATGCTATGAATGAGCAACCACAATCTTGTTTAAATATACAAAGAACTCTACTTACTTGTCTTAAGTTTTCCGTAGTATCTTTCTCTCTCTCTCCACAAGTTCAGACTCAGGAATTTCTATGGTGTGGAAATGTTCCCTAATAGATATAAAAGATATTGAAAGACGTCAGCACCAGGATTGGCCACGTTTATAGGATCCTGGCTCTGACATCATATGTTTTCACTTGTAATCTACGCCAAACTTTGTTCCTTCCTCTTGAGGGAGGACCGGGAATTTTTGGCACATTCTCCGAGGGATTCAAATAGTCTCCCGGAGAGATTCAATCAGAAAGAAATTCTAGTTGATGGGTTTTAAGTAAATGGAGTCAAGTTTTTCTAACAATAATGCGACAACAGAAAATGAATCTGCGACTATTACATCAGTTCAGTGTGCTTTATCATTGGTTTCGCTATTGGCAGTATCATTAACTTTTTTCATAATTAGATCTATGAAAAGAGTCGGAGTACTTCATCTACTCCATAATTTAATTTTTAGTGAAATTATTTATAATTTTGGCTTTTTTTTACCGATACTTGCATTAAATACATCTTTACAATCATCTGATGGATTTACATCTTTTTATATGTTTTGTATCCTTTTTGGTGGACTAAGTGCACTATCATACTGCACTATAATGATGTTACTACTTGGTTTTGTAATTGTTAATGGGACTATTGTTGATCCTTTAACTTATCAGTATACTATTGCATCATTTGCTCATATACCTTCACTTGTAATTGCTTCCATTTGGATTTATCACTATACCACGTTAACCAAGCGTTTATTATCGGTAGTGCTATTTTTACAAATATGGAGATTTGTTTTGATTGTAATAGCTATTGGTGCATATATCGTTATTATTGTAAGTGTTACGTATAGACCCCAAGAAAAGACTGTTATGAAACTTGTCTCTTCTTTGAAATACTATCCTTTAATTGAATGTATACCAAGAATGATATCTTGGTGGACATTATACGTTCAATATGTGGAATTAGAGTATAATTATGGCGCAGATATGCTATCAATAATATTATTGTCAACCACAGGTCTTAATTATGCAATAATTTTTTTTTTAACACAAAAAAAAGCAGTAAAAATTTTAAAGGAGAAATTAGGACTTGAAAAATCTGCAATTGAATTAAGGGATTCAGTTTCTTCAACAGAATCTGGTTCAAAACAGGGTGACATACTATCCAAATCTTACCATCAAAATCAGACTAAAGGACTCGAATTTAATTCTACCTTCAATATTTTAAAAAGTATTAACAACTTATCAATTTCAGAATACACAGAGCAAGATAATATAGCATCAATCACAATAAGGCCTTCTGGTTGTACTGATGCTACGGATTATACTGTTGATATTGACCCTAGAATTTCCAGCATGAGTAATTTAGAGGACGACTATGAATTAAATTAATTGATTCTTCGTATAGGGATACTAATTTTTACTTGATATTTAATGTTAATTTGTAATTCAAACCATGTATAAATATTCTATAAATAACTACAGTTCCTCCTAGTCGGGATTCCGGGAATAATGAACTTCCGAAAAAAAGACAAAAATTCAACCGATGAATTGTAACTTAGTTTAAATGGCAAATTTATTGAATTATCAGTGCAAATGACTACAGCGTTACAAATATTACTAATATTTTGCTTACTTGCAGTAATAGTTCTAGGATACTCTAATTTTCCAAGTCCAAGTAAAAAATTTACAATTTTGCTTACCAAATTGACAGATAATGTTGAATCTGTTCATTTACAGTTGAATAATAATAATAATAATAACGATAAGAATATATCAACCGAAACAGAGGGTAATTCTCCCTTCACAGTATTACTAACTGAATATGTGAATATTGAAAATAACAAAACTATATTAGCAAGCGCCGAAGGATTGAGTACTGATGAATTGTCAATATATAGTAGGTATTTATTTAACCAAAATTATTCGCTACAAACGGGTGTTATTACGAGAAAACGAAGAGTGAATCTTAAATGCCATGATACATATAATGAATTAATGTCATTGTGGAAGTCAGAAAAGTTACTTGTAAAGTCTAAAGATTTCCCTAGTAATATATTAAATAATGAAGATAAGGTTGATAAATTTAAGTCAATAATCTCTTCACATATCCGCAAGATGAAAATGGTACATGAAGATTCAAGACTATATGATAATATAATTCAAAAATTTCTAAATGTTAGCATAAATTTCACGGAATATAGTAACAACAACATTATTACACTTAATTTTGATGAAAAGATTTCAAAATTAAAATCATTTGCTGTATGGTTTAGAAACGAATTTCCGTATTACTATGACAATTGTATATTTTGTAAAAACAAGCAAAGTAATTTTCCATACGGTTCAGTTTATCCAACGAAAGAAGAATTATCTTATCACGCGAGAATTACGGAATTATATTGTTGTTCAATTTGCAAAGAAACGTCCAGATTTCCAAGGTTTAATTCTGTTCATAAGGTTTTAGATACTAGACGCGGAAGATGTGGTGAATACAGTATGTTAATGTTACGTATGTTAAATCTACTAGGTCACACACATACATTCAATTCATTTTTAGCCACTTACACTTATTTACTTTAATGACAGGATGGACAACTAGATGGGTATCAGACTTTGCTGATCACGTTTGGGTTGAAGTTGATGTTGGGAACAATAAATTTATACATATTGATCCGTGTGAAGCTTCTGTAAATGAAAATTTGATTTATGAAGGCTGGGGGAAAGAAATTAATTATATAATTGCTTATTCATTTGACGAACCTTTTATAGAAGATGTCACATCATCGTATACTTCGAATTTCTCACTTGCTCTCCAAAGACGTGAGAATGATGGCATTGATGGCAAAATAGTCGAACAATTTTTTAATAATGCGAAACTAGAATTAGCAAAGCATAAAGAACAAATTATAGCAAGTGATAATTATGATTTTAACTCGAAATCTTGATACTATCCCTTTTTATTTCAATTATTTTTTCGTCATTGATATATAACGAGATTATTTAAGATAGTAGAATATATAGAATATATATATAATAGAATATCTATATATATATATGTTGTCTGTAATACGCATTGTATGTTAACTTATAAAAATTGTACATTCTCCAGCAGATTCTCCACTGGAATTATTATAATTATTATTTTGAAAAGAATCTCCATGACTGTTACTTAGATCATGAATTAGTTGATTACTATATTTATGAGTAACTTATTATCAATAAGATTATTAATATAATTATTAGTCGGGATTTCCAACTGATTCTTCTTCTTGACTGTACCGGCTTAGGGTAAAAAAATAAGCGTGACAAAAAACCAGCGTTCATCAAGGTTTGCATAGGAACTTCAGCCTCGTTTTCGTGTTATCATGTCGAAGTATGACTGTTCGACGTATTACTGCAATTCCGGTATCAATATTTATTACAAAAACCATTATTATAATTACTAATCTGTTGACTCTAGGATGGAATGAGGTCATTTCCCATCTGTCACCATATTCTTGGGCTAATATGGGCATTGCAATAGGACTTGGATTTTCAGTTGTTGGTGCTGCATGGGGTATATGGTTAACTGGATCCAGTTTAGTTGGAGCTGCTGTAAAGGCACCTAGAATTCGTTCCAAAAATCTTGTAAGTGTTATTTTTTGTGAAGCTACTGCAATTTATGGTGTAATATTGGCTATAATTTTATTAAACAAAATATCATCCCCCAAAGTTAAATCATATTTTCTCACATCAACTTGGGATTGGGCGACATTTTACTTCGCTGGATATGGTGTATTTTTTTCTGGATGTAGTGTCGGTTTTACAAATATTGCTAGTGGAATTAGTGTAGGAATAGCTGGAAGTTCATGTGCATTAGGAGATGCCCAAGATGAATCACTTTTTGTTAAAATATTAATTGTTGAAATTTTTGCATCTGCATTAGGTATTTTTGGGATAATTGTTGGAATCATTCAGTCTAATGGTGCTCAATTTCCGATGTAATCCTTTTGATGTATTCCGATGTAAATAAAATAATGTTCAAATCTTTTTTTTAAATGATTTATACTTACAATTGACAGAAACAGAATTTATACTTTTGAATAGTCTAATTTACTTTCCAATTTTTTAGCTTCGGCTATTTTACGAGTTGCTTTCATGAAATCTTCTTCCAAGACGTAATCTCTTTCGTCTCGTATCGCAAATAAACCCGCTTCAGTACAAATATTACGTAAATCAGCACCATTGAAACCATCTGCTAATTTAACAACACTTTCGTAATCTATATCACCACGCTTTGAAATAGAATTGGCATGAATTTTTAAAATTTCGAATCTAGAAGCCTCGTTGGGCAAAGGAATTTCAATTTTTCGATCAAGTCTACCCGGGCGTAATAACGCTGGATCTAAAATGTCAGGTCGATTTGTTGCCATAATAATTTTAACTGCCCCTAAGCTTTCAAAACCATCTAATTGAGCTAATAATTCCATTAAGGTACGTTGAATTTCTCTATCTGCTGAACCACCTTCTGAAAATCTTGATCCACCAATCGCATCAACCTCATCCATAAAAATGACACATGGCTGATGATCTTTTGCATATCCAAACATTTCACGAATTATACGGGCACTTTCTCCGATATACTTGTCAACAATTGCAGATGCTACAATTTTTAGAAAAGTGCCATTAATATTTGATGCTATTGCTCGTGCTAAAAGTGTCTTTCCAGTACCTGGAGGCCCATATAACAACACGCCTTTTGGAGCTTTAATTCCTACTCTATGAAATAATTCAGGATTCGTTAGTGGCAATTCAATAACTTCTCGTAACTCACGAATTTGTTCACTAAGACCACCAATTTCTGAGAAATCTATACTGGAAGAATCTTCATGTAACATATTAAAAACAGTGGGATCAACTTCTCGAGGCATAGGCCGCATAATTGTATATGTGTGCATATCTAGTGCAACTCTAGTTCCTGGAGTTAACTTAGTTTTATCCAATTGACTTCTACAACCTACAACATATCTGGGACCTGATGAATTTTTAACAATAAATCTTTCATCATCCATTTGTTTCAATACATCAGCTACAAATAATCCTTGACTTTGGATAGCTCTCAAATCCTCTTCTGTTCTTTTATACTGATTGCCTAAGTCACTTACTTCTTGTCTTAAATTTTTTAACCTAAATAATTTGAGAAAATATGAAATACTTGGTTTTTTAAATATAAACAAGTAATCCACTTACTTGGCAGAAGTTTCAAGGTGCTCTTTAACTTTCTTCCTATAATCCTGAATCAACTTTTTCCTCTCGTCCTCCATATTTAACTTCTATTTTTAACTTCTACGAAGTTTTACCGTGATTTTTAGAATAAGTGCCGCTTTTCGAATGTTTTGTCCAGTTTTGCCATAATATTGTTTAATCAAAGCTTAAGAAATTTAACTATTTTTTTTGAAGTAGAAGTAGTATTGAGTTCTTCATTCCCTATACAATTACGACGTTTTATAATATTTTTTAATGATAATGATAAAATAGTAGTAATCAATAAGTGCTTGAGTCGATACACGGAATATGAAAATTCAACAGGATTACTAGTCTTAGATTTATATTAAATTATTAGCTAGGGTTAGTCCTAAATTCCAGAATTAGAAAAAAAAACAGTTAAAAAAATCAAAAAAATCAAAAAAATTAATAATTGACAGGAAAATGTCACGCATAACAAGAATTACCAATCAGGCAGTTGAAAAGAACGTGCAATTTCAGCGTGCACTAGAAGTTCAACGACGCGAATTGGCTGATTTCGCAAATGAAAACAATAAATTATTATCTGCAGCAAGTGCTCAAATGAAAATAGATATCCGACGTCGTCAAGCACAACAGCAAGCCTGTAGAAGTGAACAGCAATATGATGATGCCATTCGTGAACAAACATATCAACAGAAAATGAAAGAAAAGACTGTTAAGTTAAATCAAGACTTAGCATCTGAACTGGATAGAGAAACTGCAGAACAGGAGAGAAAACGACGTGAAATCCAACGTATTTGTGATGAATCTCCTGAATTACGCGAACTAGAGAAAGCATTAAAAATAGCGTATCTGAATAAAGAAAGGGCTGCACAATTCGAAGAAAAATTATTGTTGGCATCAAGAGAACAAGAGAGAATTCAAGCAATTGAAGAACAGATGGAATATGATCGTTTAAATGCCATCAGAGCTGAAAATAGTAAACAAGGAAAGAAAGATGCAATGTACGAAGATCAAAGAAAGGTATTACAGCAACAAATACGTGAAAAACAGGCAGAACTTGCTGATGCCAGACGTCAAACCGAAATAGACAGAAAAACTGTAGATGACATTGTTCGTAGAATTCGCGAAGAAGATGAAGCAGATATGAGAAGAAGAAAAGAGAGCCAGGCGGCGACTGCACGCGCTGTTCGCGAATACGAGGAACAAAGAATACGAGAAGTTGCCATTGCGAAAGCTAATGCGAAAGCTGAAGAGGATAAAATTATGGCATATAATAAATCTGTTGAAGCTCGATCAGAAGGAGTTGCAGCAAAAAAACAAGCCAAGAAGGATGAAGAAGATAGAATTCTTGCTAAAATTGTGGAAGAGACCGAGAGAAAACGCAGGGAAGAAGAGGAGTTTAATAATTTACGTGATATGCTGTGGGAAGAAGAACTTGAAGCAGCACGTGCTAAAGATGCCCAGGCTAGAAGAGATAAACAGGCTCAAATGAAACGTGAAATGATGGCAGTTAATGAAAGTATGCTGAAGATCAAAGGCGAAATTAAGATCAAAGATGCTGAAAATGAAGCAAGAATGCTCGAAATTATGAGAAAGAAATTCGCTGATGACGAAGCCAAAGAACGCCGAGAGGAAGAGAACAGATTAGCGGCTAAGAAACACCATATAGATCTAATTGAAAAACAGAAAACACAACGTCAGGCTATGTATGATGCAGAAAGGTCACAAGAATTGGCTCAGTTTCAAGAGGCTGAAAGACGCGAGGAGTATCGTAAGAAAGTTATTCAAGAAGCACGTAAAAGATTATTACAAGAACACGCTGCGCGCTTACAAGGCTTTATTCCAGGAAAGCTGTTTCAAAATAGTGAAGAATTTGAGGCCGTAAAAGCTTCGTCATCACAGAGTTTATAAACTTTTGTTCTTATGTATTATAGTCGAAAAATGATGAAATCCACTTGCATTCTCGTCTTTACCAATTCCAATGGACAATTGAGACCAATCCCAAATCCCTAATTTGTAATTGAAAATTTAAAACCATCATTGAATAATAGACGAATAATAGTTAACTAGTTACAAATAATAAAGGATACTATGGATACCAGACACCATTCACCAAAACCTCTGCACTAGTACATGAATAAATCATGATGATTGGGGGTTCACTCACCACATGTGACACTTGTCCTCGGCC
>JACCDO010556434.1_pt1 | contig 34426 bp, 36 predicted proteins | sample 7446101 | NCBI WGS metagenome assembly JACCDO01 (sample SAMN15323440, study PRJNA562643) | freshwater metagenome | isolation source: river surface water | place: USA:Blue River Watershed | collected 2017-08-16 | reverse complement strand
TAATATCCCAGCGGCGACACCGACCAACACAACCGCGACAACAGCCTGCAAAAATGCGGACAGTAGCGCCAACAACGCACCGTTGCGTATCGTTTCTCGATTCGCTAGAACATAAGCCGTCAGCACTGCCTTGCCATGACCGGGTCCGAGTGCATGAAACACACCATATGCAAATGAAAGACCGAGTAAAAGCCAGGCAGCCCACCCATCTTGTTGCCACGCACGAACGGCACCAGTGAGCTGTCGATAGAAATGCGATTGCCACATAGCCATCTGGGCAGAAAAATCACTGAACCAACCACCAAGGCTAAAGTTCAACCGCTGTTCGGGTGTGGCAAACGGATGAGACACCTGCGCGATCGCATCACTCGCCCCAACGACTGCGCTCAGCGCACAAACAAAGATAGCCATGGCACACCATCGCATGGACAGCGCACTCTTGCGTGACGCGCTCAACATGTCACCTTGAATTGATGTGTCAATTGCTTTGTCACTTCCTTCAACTCTGGAGGAAGTTCCTTTTGATCAGGCGGGATGGACCAAAGAAGTCGCTCAGTCTTGGGGTCGAGGGGACGAGGAGATAAGTAATTAATCCGACAGCTCCGTGGCGCACCATCCAACCGATAAGAGCTCGAACCCTTGTACGCAAAAGAGACAAAATAGCTTGAGTCGTAAATATCGACTTCGACAGCCTGCTTACCAGGCGTAATCGGCGAGGCAAACGGAAGCTCAAAGGAGAGCGTCAATTGCCCTGCTTTCGGATCCCAGGTCGTCGCAGCGTCTTTTGCTGAGCCAAAACTAAACTTTGTCGAACCTTGCATCGCTTCGGTAAAAAAATGCGATTCTGGATCAGCCAGTGCAGTCATCCACTCGTTCGTTATTTTATCGAGCTCCTCTTTGGCGACATCTCCAGATTTGCTACGCGTCAATCCCTGTAACGCATAGGCAGCGAATAACTCGTCAAATATCCAGCTCTGCTTTAGGGAGACGATCTGCCCCTGGGCATTGAAAATCAGCTGAACACTACCATCAATAAATATATGGGGATGCGCGAAAACCGGTAGCTGCAGGCACGCCCAGAGCATGACACCCTGAAAAAATCGACGAAAAATCAATGGACTACGCCGCATACTACTCACCTTCCACGAAAATGGTCCTCACTTTGGACAAACCAACACGAGTTGAAGTTCCATTTTACGTCGATACAGCCCTCCTCGCTGCCAACAGATCAAATAGTTCACTCGTATCTTTCAGCTTATCCAACTGATCAATCAAGGCAATCGACCGATCAATCTGCTTTGCAGATAAACAAGCACCGACGACGTGGCGATATTTGTAGACGACATCATCATGCGACAGAGGATTTTCCGGGCTACCACGCCGATTTAATATTTCGTGTTCGACACAGCGACCATCTGTCGTGGTGATTCGAACTCTGGCTGCGTGGCGATAAGCAGGTCCCATCGCGTCGATCTCTGGATCGATCCGCGCCTCAATCCGCTTGATGAAGTTCATAATCAGGGGGTCAGCTAGTCGTTGCTCTTGGTACTGAGCAACGAACGCCATCCCATCGAAACCGATCACAGCTAAACCGTAATAGAGATTCATCTGAGCAGCCGTAACACCTTGCGCCTTGTACTCCCATGCGCAGTGTGTATAAGTCATGGAGCTCACGCCGACCTCAAGTTTTGCGATATCGTCCGGTCTCAATTGATACTGTGTCAAGAGCGTAGCGAAGGCATCCAAGGCGGAGTGAATGCTTGTCACACATGCGTGAGGCTTATATCCAACTTTTCCAGTTTCCCAAACAGAGCCCAACCCGTCCAACAGTCGACTTGGGTTCGGCGAATTGGAATAGGTGCTTAAATAACCGCCATATCCGGCCTCAAGCACATCAGTAATCCCGGTAAAGTCTTTTTGTGCCAAGTATGCCGAGTACACACCGCTCTGTGCCGCCCGGCCGGAGTGGAAGCGCTTAACCATTGCACCTTCTTGAGCGGCCATCAAGCCACCGGCTTGTGAACCCGTGATCCCTAATGCGTGTTGCGTGCGTGTTGCATCAAGTCCTAGCATCGAAGCCGCGCTCGCCGCTGCGACAAATACCCCAGAGGCCCCTTGCGGATGAAAGCCTCGAAAAAAAAGTCCCATCGTGGCCGCATTTCCAATGCGCGTGCCGATTTCATATCCTGCTGTCATCCCCTTAATTAGGGCGCGACCATCTCGCTGCGCAGTTTGCTCTGCTAGCGCAACGACAACCGGTGTTGCGATAGATCCGGCATGCAAAATGGACTCTTTATGAATGTCATCCAGTTCAAACGCGTGGCCTGCAGTAGCATTCACCAGCACAGCGGAGCTGACAGACGTCTTTTGTCCACACCCGAATATGGAGGCAACAGGCTTTGCACCCTCCTCTAAGACCATCGCCGTGACGCGTTGCGTCCACGGCAGCGTCGCGCCAAATAAGCAACAACCCACACTATCGAGGAAACTCGTCCGCATGCGGGCAACGACCTCAACGGGTATATCCTCAAACTGAAGTTGTGCGGAAAAAGCAGCGAGCTCTCGTGTCGCACCTGGCAACAGCGATACAGGATGACTATCCATTCTGAGGCTCCACATCTAAGCGCACAACGACCCCCGCCATCGAGGAAGATGGAGCTGGATAACGTTGCATAACAAGGGGATCGTGACCAGGAATAATATGGTTGTTTGATTGCGCCAACGCCTCGAGCTTGGCATAGCCTTGCAATGCTTCGCCAACGTTAAACATCGTCGTGTAGGCGCGGCGCTTTTCAAAATGCTCATAGTAATGGCTGGTGTCTGACGCCAACACAACCCAACCACGCTTAGTCCACACTCGCACACACTGCATACCATGCGTGTGTCCTCCAATGCGATGCACAGACAAACCGGGCGCGAGATCCCCTTTTCCAGAGTAAAAACTTACCCGATTTTTGTATACCAAGCGTACCATCCCAACAATCTCATCAACTTCATAACTATGACTGAATTGCTTGTGGCACATATGACGTCCTGTGGCATAAGACATTTCGTCGTCCTGCAGATGAAACTGCGCTTTCGGAAAACTTTCGAAGGTTCCAACGTGGTCATAGTGAAGATGCGTGATGATTACATCCGCCACTGCTGCGGCATCAATATCTAAAAGTTTTAACCCTTCAGCAGGAGTTCGCAACAAGGTACGTCCGCGTTTGACGGCCATCTCTGCGCTGAATCCTGTATCGACAACAAAAGTCCGGTGCGCATTGCGCACCACCCAAACGTAGTAGTCCATCGACATCGGACCATCATGGGAGTCCCCCCCGATGAAATGGTTTTTCCGTGAAGCCTCACGCGTCGCATACTTCACCGCAAACACCTCGTACGGCGGGAAATCCTCTTCTGGTTGCTCAGTATTGTGTTTCATGACTCCCCCAACTGCATCTCGTATGTTTCTTTACATATCTGCGGGCATTTAAGCGCTAAGCATTGCTTGTTCAATAAATTTGCGCACTGCACACAAAAACCCGTCTTCGAATTCAATGCTAACGACCAGATACCTTCGGGTCAATCGAATAGAATCGAATCGTGATTATTTATGTATCCCCGAGGCATCATGACGACCCCCAGCCAGTCCCTAACGTTATTCTCGACCATCGCGATGCGCAATGTGCTCAAAGCCATCATTCCCGAATTTGAGAAGCGCACCGACGCACACGTCACGATTGAATACGGTGCGACGGCACAATTATCGGAACGCATTCGTACGGGTGCACGTGCGGACGCCATCATGGCAGTCTCCGGATCGATAGACGAACTCGTTCGCGAAGGAATTCTGCAACCAGGCAGCAAACTGGACTTTGTAAGCTCGGATGTCGCGATGGCCGTCAAAGTCGGCGCTACTGCGCCAGACATCTCCAGTGCCGAGGCCTTCAAGGCCACGCTTTTATCCTGTCGATCTATCTGCTTCTCAAAGCAAGGTGCAAGCGGAATGTATTTCGCGAGCCTACTAAAAAAACTGGGTATCGAAGATGAGATTCGAGCAAAGGCATTGGTGCTCCCCGAGGGACTGACTGGCGAACCCGTCGCGCGTGGTGAGATCGAACTAGCTGTTCAACAAATGAGCGAACTCATGCAGGTCTCGGGTATAAATATTTTTGCCAAACTCCCCCCTGCCGTACAACAGTCAACCATCTTCTCCTTAGGAAGCTTTGTCGAGACCAAACAAGTCAAGGTCATTCAATCCTTGGCAACATTTATGCACTCAGCAGAAGTAAGCGCAGCCTTACGTTCACAAGGTCTCGACCCACTCCTTTGACGACTCACGAGGTCACACATGAAATCAGATCTGCATTTTTTAACGATTTCCGAAGCGTCGCAACAAATCAAGGCACGAACCCTTTCGCCTGTAGAGTACGTCGATCATTTGGCAAAGCGGGTTGAGACAATCGACCCACAAATTAACGCGTTCATCACACCAACCTTTGAGCTCGCTCGCGAACAAGCAAAAAAAGCAGAAGCAGAGATCGCGTCAGGAAACTACCGGGGCCCTATGCATGGGATCCCCTACGGCGCAAAAGATATCTATGAAACTGCTGGAATACTAACAACCGGTGGCTCACGCATCGCGCAGCATCATGTTCCCAAGCGTGACGCTGTGGTGATCTCGAAAATGCGGGATGCGGGTGCCGTGCTGCTCGGTAAATTGAATACACACGAGTTTGCACACGGGGGACCATCGTTCGATGTGCCCTGGCCAACTGTTCGAAACCCATGGAATCTTGAATGTTTCAGCGGTGGCTCATCTAGCGGCTCAGGTGCCGCCGTCGCGGCAGGACTGCTACCCGCGGCACTCGGAACAGACACCGGCGGTTCCATACGCGGGCCGGCTTCACTTTGCGGGATTGCGGGCTTCATGCCCAGCTCTGGACTGGTTAGCAGAACGGGCGTGATGCCTAATTCGTTCACCTTAGACCACTGCGGACCTATGGCATGGACTGTAAAAGACTGCGCGATCATGCTGCAAGCACTTGCCGGGCATGATCCCGCGGACGGCAACAGTTTCGTACAAGATATTCCTGATTACAGCAACGGCTTGGACGGTCATTTAAAAGGTCTGCGTGTTGGAGTACTACGCTACGTTTGGGAAGAGGACCTCCCCATTGCAGCGGAGCACCAGCAGGCGCTAAACAATACGGTTCAGGTGCTGAAAGAGCTCGGAGCCACGGTATCGGACTGTCGTCTACGCCCCATGCAAGACTACATGGACGTCAAAGTCGTGCTGGCGGAGACGGAGATCTTTACTGTCCAACAACAAGGACTCATTGAACGACCCGGTGATTATGGTCGCGATTTTTTAACGCGCATCTTGCCCGCAGTGATGTTCCAGTCTGCCGACTTCGTTGCCGCAACACGGGAGCACCGTCGTATGCTGCACGAAATGACCCCTATTTATGAGCAGTTCGATATTCTGCTGATGCCTAGTTTCGGCGCTGCCAAGCCGATTACGGCACATCGTCCGATCAGCTTTTGGAAAGGCGCAAATGCCCAAGTGCTCGCCAACATCACGGCAGGACCTGCTCTTGCAATGACCTGCGGCTTTAGCGCGAACGGAATGCCAATGGGGCTGCAACTAGTGGGTGCACCATTGGATGATGCTCGCGTGCTCAGAGTGGGCCATGTGTTGGAAGGAGCTTTAGGGCTGCGTGCAGCACGTCCGAAGCTGACCGCCGGACAAGCTGCGCCGACATTGACCGCGCCCGACCTGACTCCAGATACCTCACATTGCGATGATCTCACCCGCGACTTCGCGACACACATGGCTCGCAATGCAGGATTACGTTTAAGTGACGATTTGCTAGAAGTTCTCTTTGAAGCAGCACCCTACGCATTACAAATGAGCCGTCGCCTGCAAAAGAAACGCGATTGGTTTGATGAACCCGCCAACAACTTTCGCCCTGGTGCAAGATAATGAAGATAAAAGAACGATTACAAAAAGAAGAAATCCTGCTTGCACCCGGTATCTATGACGCCTTCTCTGCAATGGTCGCCGAACAAACCGGATTTGAAGCGGTGTATCTTTCAGGCGCGTCGATTGCCTACACCACACTCGGACGCTCGGACGTCGGTCTAACGACGTACACCGAGGTCAACGAAAAAATCGCACAAATTCGCGATCGAATCCAACTCCCCATCATCGTTGATGCAGACACTGGTTTTGGAAACGCCCTCAATACGGAACGCACCGTACGAGGCTTCGAGCGCAGCGGCGCCAACATTATTCAACTTGAAGATCAAGGCTTTCCAAAGCGCTGCGGGCATCTTGACGGGAAAACGTTGGTATCTACGCAGGAAATGGTTGGTAAGATCCGCGCTGCCACAGATGCACGTCTTAGCTCCGAGACGCTCATCATGGCCCGTACCGACGCAGTCGCCGTCGAGGGATTTGATGCAGCGTTAGAGCGTGCAGAGCATTACCTCGCAGCCGGCGCAGACGTCTTATTTGTCGAAGCAGTTCGATCTGATGATCAAATGAAAATCGTCAATGCTCAGTTCAAAGGACGTGTTCCGCTACTCGCCAATATGGTCGAGGGCGGAAAAACGCCCGTCAAATCGACCCAGGTTTTACAAGCGCTAGGTTATTCGATTGTGATTTTCCCTGGCGGGACCGTCAGAGCCGTTGCACACACTTTGCAACAGTACTACGGCAGTCTGAAACAAACGGGAAGCACACAGGCCTTTCAGGACCGCATGCTTGATTTTGATGGCCTGAATGGCCTGATCGGAACGCCAGAACTTTTAGCGCGTGGCAAGCGATACGAGCAAGGAAATAGTTAAACTTTTCGATTGAACACTAAATTTTAAGTGACACTTATTTACCCACGCACACAGATCAAACATGAAAACATACCGTATCGCAACAATCCCCGGTGATGGCATCGGAAAAGAAGTCGTTCCAGAGGGACAAAAAGTACTGGAAGCCATCGCTCAATTAGACAAAAACCTAAAGTTCGAATTTCAAGATTTCGATTGGGGTGGCGACTACTACCGCAAGCATGGCGTCATGATGCCAGAGGATGGACTTAATGCATTGCGTGATAAGGACGCGATCTTATTTGGCTCGGCGGGAGATCCTCATATTCCCGATCACATCACGCTCTGGGGCTTACGCCTAAAGATCTGTCAGGGCTTTGATCAATATGCAAACGTGCGCCCTACTCGGATTTTGCCCGGCATTGATGCGCCGCTTAAACGCTGTACACCCGAACAACTTAACTGGATCATCGTTAGAGAAAACTCTGAAGGTGAATACTCGGGCGTCGGTGGTCGTGCACACCAAGGCCATCCCATCGAGGTAGCAACTGACGTCAGCATGATGACTCGCGCTGGCGTCGAGCGAATCATGCGCTATGCCTTTAAGCTGGCACAGTCACGTCCACGTAAATTGTTGACTGTGGTCACCAAGTCCAATGCGCAACGCCATGCCATGGTGATGTGGGATGAGATCGCGGTTCAAATCGCAAAAGAGTTTCCTGACGTCAAATGGGACAAGGAACTCGTCGATGCAGCCACAGCGCGGATGGTGAATCGCCCAGCAACTCTCGACACCATTGTTGCCACGAACCTGCACGCCGATATATTGAGCGACCTCGCGGCCGCCCTAGCCGGTAGCCTTGGTATTGCACCCACAGGCAACATTGACCCTGAGCGACGTTACCCATCCATGTTTGAACCCATTCATGGCTCGGCGTTTGACATCATGGGCAAAGGCCTAGCCAACCCAATCGGCACCTTCTGGTCTGTGGTGATGCTTCTCGAGCACCTCGGAGAGCAAGCCGCAGCTGATCGCTTAATGCGTGCGATTGAAGCCGTCACCGCGAATCCACGCTTACACACCCGCGACCTCGGTGGGTTAGCCACGACCGCACAGGTTACCGCAGCGGTATGTGAGCAGCTCAAATAGACGTCATCACAAATCAATCAGGAGAGCCTTTGTGCACGCAAAATACGAACTTCTTGTCCGCGGTAATAGCCTAAGCTTTAAAGGTGGTTTTTTTGGCTTATGCAACGTTGCCTTGGTTACCGCAGAAGATGGCACGCGTATTTTGTTCGACACAGGACACTACTGCGTGCGTAAAGGTCTGATTAGCGGGTTGAAGGAACGTGGGCTCGCCCCTGGTGATGTGGATCTTGTGTTCCTCTCCCATTTGCATTTCGACCATTGCCAGAATCTTGATCTGTTCGAGGGCGTACCGGTCGCGGTTGGTAAAACAGAACTTGAATACGCACGTAACCCCCACCCCGACGATTTATTTATCCCCTGGAAAATTCACGATCTCCTTGCGGATTTTGATCTCAAAATCCTGCCACAACGCGGTGTGATTGCGCCCGGCATTGAGCATTTTGAAGTCCCCGGACACACGACCGGCTGCCAAGCCCTAAGATTTGCCCAAGCGGATGGCCGTCGGGTTGTGCTTGCTGGTGATGCCATCAAGTATCCGAAAGAAATCCTCGCCCAAGTGGGTGACATGTGTTTTGGCTCCACGGACGACTCAAAGCGCTCGATCGCCGAGATTTGCGAAAACACTGATATCGTCGTGCCGGGTCATTTCCCCGAAATCTTTCGCCGTAATGGCAATTGGATCTGGGATGAGCCCCCCTCAATCGAACTTATTTTGCGTTAAAGCTGCAATCCATTCCGCTATGCGGTCAACTTGCATCGTGCTCCATCGCTCGAGCGATGACTGAAGGCAATTCGTGACATAATTTTGGAGAGACGAATCATCCCAAAATTATATTAAAAATGTCTGAGCATACGCAGCATCAATCCCTTGGCGCCACCCCTTTCGCTGGGCTCGTGGTGATAGAACTAGGCAATAGTGTGGCGGCTCCTTTTGCGGGCCAAATTTTTGGTGAGCTTGGCGCCCACGTCATCAAGATTGAAAAATCTGATGGCGACGACGCCCGCAAGTGGGGCCCACCGTTTTGGGAGGGCGCCTCACCTTTCTTTCAGTCGTTAAACCGCAACAAAAAGTCGGTGGTCTGCGACCTGCGCAACGAAACGGAAGTGGAAGCCTTGCGGCAATACATTTGCGAGCACGCTGATATCGTGATTCAAAATTTGCGTCCCGGCCATGTTCAAAAGCTCGGACTCGACGGTGCCACCCTTCTCGCTCGACAGCCACGTCTGATTTATTGCAACCTAGGCGCATTTGGCAACACAGGTCCCCTGAAAGATCGTCCCGGCTACGATCCACTGATGCAAGCCTTTGGTGGAATCATGAGTACCACAGGCGAACCCGGCCGCCCCGCTGTCCGCGTAGGCGCATCAATCGTCGACATGGGAACTGGCATGTGGGCAGTGATCGGTGCTCTTACCGCGCTGCTTGAGCGGCATACGACAGGTCGCGGTAGGGTTGTCGACGTGTCACTGTTTGAAACGGCTACGACCTGGGTCTCACTCTTGGCCGCGCAGTACTTCGCCAGCGGTAAGGTCACTGCAAAGCAAGGCTCAGGCGCACCGGGCATCGTCCCTTACAAAAGTTACCTCACTTTCGATGGCGAGCTTGTCATTGCGGCCGGAAGCGATGCATTGTTTAAATCACTTGCTAAAACCGTCGGCCATCCAGAATGGATCGACGATCCGCGCTTCATCGATAACCCCAAGCGAGTTGAAAATGAAAAGCTCTTGTACGGAATGCTCGACGAGCTGATTGCAGCCAAGCCCACAGCGCACTGGATAACAGAGTTGGAGAAAGCAGGTGTGCCTTGTGCACCCGTCAACGATATCGCGCAAATGGCTGCGCATCCTCAGACTGAGGCGCTTGGCCTTATTCAGGACGTGCCAGGCTCGGCGATGCGCTTTATCGGTTTGCCCATCAGCTTCGATGGAATACGACCACATCCAAGTGCTCCACCGCCCAAACTCGGCGAACACACCGAATTGATTAATAAAAGGAACAAAACATGACAACTTTTCCCGCATACGAAACCATCGCAACTGACATGGTGGGTGCGCACGTTCTCAAAGTGACGCTGAACCGTCCGCAGGTTGGCAACGCAATCAATACCCAAGCCGGGCACGACCTGCTTGATCTTTGGAACCGCCTGACGGCAGATGCTGGTGAGATCCGTTGCATCGTGTTGACCGGTGCCGGCGAAAAAATATTTTGCGCAGGCGGCGATCTCAAAGAACGCAACGGGATGACTAAAAAGCAGTGGACACTGCAACACGAACTCTTTGAGCGTATGTACTGGACACTCGTCGACTTACCGATACCCGTCATCGCAGCAGTGAACGGACACGCTTACGCTGGCGGACTAGAGATGGCTCTGTCTTGCGACTTTATTTACGCAAGTAACGCTGCTCGCTTCGCTCTGACCGAAGTGACCCTAGGTATCATGCCCGGCGCTGGTGGCACACAAAATCTACCCCGAGCGATTGGGGAGCGTCGTGCGAAGGAAATCCTCATGACCGGCAAGCCCTTCACTGCGCAACAGGCAAGTGAATACGGTCTCATTAACGCAATCCTTGAGCCGACAGAAGTACTAGCCAAAGCGCTGGAAACTGCCGAGGTCATCGCCTCTAATGCCCCATTATCCGTGCGGCAAATTAAGAAGTCCGTACGTTATGGCGGTCAAATGGAACTTCGTACAGCGTTCCGCTTCGAAATCGAAGCCTATAACCACCTGATCGATACTGAAGATCGCATGGAAGGCGTTAAGGCCTTCAACGAAAAACGAAAAGCTAACTTTAAAGGCTGTTAATCATGAGTCAACCCGTTCAGAACATCAGCATTTCAACTGGTGAGGACTACCCAGAAATTCGCGAAGGCGTTAAGCGCGTTTGTGCTGATTTCCCCGGCTCATACTGGCGTGGGCTCGAGGAGACGCTCGCCTACCCAACTGAATTTGTCCAAGCACTCACTGCGTCTGGCTATCTCGGTGCGCTGATCCCCGAGGAGTACGGTGGTAGCGGTATGCCGCTTCGTGCAGCCATGGTAATTCTTGAAACAATCCACGCATCGGGCTGTAACGCTGGTGCGTGCCATGCCCAGATGTACACCATGGGTACGGTGTTGCGCCATGGAAGCGAAGCGCAAAAGAAAAAGTATCTACCAGACATCGCCAGCGGAAAGCTTCGTCTCCAAGCTTTCGGTGTGACTGAACCCACCACGGGCACAGATACAACCAAATTGAAGACGCGTGCCGAACGTCAGGGCGATCATTATGTGATCAATGGTCAGAAGGTTTGGACATCGCGCGCCCTCCACTCTGACTTGATGCTCTTGCTCGCACGTACTACACCGCTGGATCAAGTCAAGAAGAAGAGTGAAGGTCTTTCCGTATTCCTATTAGACATTCGTGACGGTTTAGGTAAAGGACTGGATATCCGTCCACTGAAAGCGATGGTCAACCACCATGCTACCGAAGTGTTTTTTGACAATCTCAAAATCCCTGCAGACTGTTTGATTGGCGAAGAAGGTAAAGGCTTCAAGTACATCCTGGATGGCATGAATGCTGAGCGAATTCTCGTGTCGGCCGAAGCGATTGGGGACGCTAGATGGTTTACCCAAACAGCGGTCAACTACGTCAACGAACGTCGTGTATTCGATCGTCCAATAGGTCAAAACCAAGCAGTGCAGTTTCCAATCGCACGCGCTCATGCGGAGACCGATGCAGCCGATCTGGTCCTGCGTCGCGCTGCCGCACTATTTGACGCGGGCCTACCTTGTGGGGACGATGCCAACATGGGTAAGTTACTGGCCTCTGAAGCGACTTGGCATGCAGCGGAAGCGTGTCTGCAATGCCACGGCGGCTTTGGTTATGCCAAGGAGTATGACGTGGAGAGGAAATGGCGTGAGACTCGCTTATTCCAGATTGCACCGATTTCAACTAACTTAGTGCTCTCATACATAGGCGAACACATGCTGGGCATGCCACGTTCGTTCTAATGACAATGATTACGATAACGGAGACATCAACATGACAGGTCTGACTCAAGCCCTTGGCGCATTTGTTGCAAAACCAAGTTTTGGCACCGATGAGCGCGCAGCATTAGAAGTTGCAAAAACAGGTTTTATCGACACAATTGCGACCATGATGGCGGGCAACGCAGAACCTGTTGTGAACATCGTACGTAAATACTTTGCCGATGCCACAACCCCAGCTGAAGCACCCGTACCTTTCCTCGGTACGATGCACCCGGCAGCGCAAGCTGCTTTCATCAGCGCGGTCGCAGGCCATGCCTTGGATTATGACGATGTTGCTATCTCCGGCCACCCTAGCACTGTACTGGTCCCCGCTATTTTGGCTGAGGGTTACAGACTCAACTGCTCCGGTCTCGATGCATTGCGCGCTTATGTAGTGGGCTACGAGGTGTGGGGTGAACTCGTTAACCGTGAAACAGATCAATACCACCTCAAAGGCTGGCACCCCACAGGAGTGTTCGGCGCAGTTGGTGCAGCTGCTGCCGTAGCTTATCTGAACAAGCTCAACGCCGCCGAGGCTGCCCAAGCCCTTGCAATCTCGGCAAGTTTAGCGAGCGGCTTGGTCGCAAACTTCGGCACGATGACCAAGCCATTTCATGCAGGTCGAGCAGCATCCCACGGCATTGAGGCTGTCAAGCTTTCAAAGCTCGGAATGACTTCTGCGCCAGATGTCTTCGAGCATCCGGCGGGCTATCTCTTTGCGCTCTCGTTGGCTGGAAAAGTTGATCGTACGCGCCCTGCGGACACATTGGGCAAGACACTCAGAATCTTGGATAGCGGCTTATCAATCAAACGCTATCCTGTTTGCTACTCGAGCCATCGCACCATCGATGGCGTCATTGAGATTGCAGACCGCGAAAATCTACAACCCGAGGAGATCGCAGAGGTTGCTCTCACTATGGGCCCAGCCCAAGCATCGATGCTGCGAAATCATCATCCAAAAACCGGACTTGAGGCGAAGTTCAGCGCGCAATTTGCGGTAGCCTCAGCAATCGTTGCACGCGAGGTAGGTCTGTCACAATTGACTGACGAGTTCGCCACTAGAAAAGACGTATCGGGCTTGTACAGCAAAGTAAAAGTTTCTACTGTTGATACCTTTTGCCCGCTCGAGCCAGCATTCGCTTTTACCGATCGCGTCGTGATCAAAACGACAGATGGTAGAAGCTTTGACTCTGGCGAAATTCGTTTCCCTCTAGGCAATTCGAAGAATCCAATCGACGCGGCTGGACTGAAAAAGAAATTCAACGACTGCGTGACAACGGGTCGTGCGATTAATCCCGCAATCAAAGGCGCTGATAGCGGCCTCTACGATCGCATCGCAACGCTCGAAGCACTTCCCTCTTTGAGAACGCTCTTCTCGGCCTGAACCGCGGAGAACTGTTCAACCTACTTGCGATGACTAAAAGCATTGTCTGGTTTAAAAAAGACTTACGTATTCCAGACAATGCCGCTCTCGCCAAGGCAGCTGCGTCAGGGCAAGTTTGTTGCATTTATATCGTCGAGCCAAGCCTATGGCGCAGTCCAGACGCCTCGACGCAGCACTATGAGTTTGTGCTGGAAAGTTTGCGCGACTTATACCTTGCACTCAAGCGACTCGGTGCTACCCTTCATGTGTTAACGGGCGAGGCCTGCGAAGTCCTCGCGCGCCTTCATGCGCATACTAAATTTGACACGCTCTACTCTCACCAAGAAACAGGCAATTACGCGTCCTATGCGCGCGATCGCGCCGTCAAGGCATGGTGCAAAAGCAAGGGCATTGCCTGGCACGAGCCGATCCAGTCGGGAGTCTTTCGCGGGAAACTGAATCGTGACGAATGGCAAGAACGCTGGAACCAACACAATGGCGAAGCCCTTGTCACTGCGCCCGAACGGATCGAGTCTTTCTCACCACCTAATGAATGGGGTAAGCCACCAACAGCAGAACAACTCGGTATCAACCCACTCAATCCGCCTAAACGTCAGCGCGGAGGACGTACCCAAGCGCTAGAGGTACTAAACGATTTTCTAAATCATCGCAGCGAGACCTACCGAGGCGGCATCTCCTCCCCTCTGACGGCGCCGACGGCCTGTTCGCGGATCTCGCCCTACCTTACTTACGGTTGCGTTAGTATTCGAGAAGTCTTTCAAAGCGTAGCCTATGCAATCGAGAGCGAGGCAACCGAGAATAGTCGTCGTGCCAAGGGTTTGAGCAGCATGATCAGCCGCTTATATTGGCATTGTCACTTTATACAAAAGCTTGAAAGCGAACCAGAACTCGAATTTCAAAATATGCACCGTGGCTACGACGGTTTGCGCGAAGAGGATTGGGATGATGCTAAGTTCCAGGCCCTGAGCGAGGGTCGTACGGGATGGCCAATGGTGGATGCTTGCATTGCGATGCTCAAGCACACCGGTTGGATCAACTTTCGCATGCGTGCCTTGATCGTCTCCACAGCCGCCTACCCGTTGTGGCTGCATTGGAAACCAGTCGGAAACTGGCTGGCACAGCATTTCCTGGACTATGAACCAGGAATACACTGGAGTCAGATGCAAATGCAATCAGGCACCACGGGAATCAATATCCCACGCATTTACAACCCAATCAAACAGGCACAGGATCACGACCCCAAGGGTATCTTTGTCAGAAAATGGATTCCAGTACTCAGACAAGTTCCGGATGTCTGGATTTTTGAGCCCTGGAGTATCCCCGATGACCTAACGCGTAAAGTTTCTAAGGTCTCTTTGCCAGAAATTGTTCGACCGATCGTAGACTTAGAAACTGCAACACGCGCTGCCAAACAGAAACTATTTGAGCGAAGGGCACGACCCGAGGTGTCTGCGGAAAAGTCAGCCGTATTAATCAAACATGGATCGAGAAAGCGTCCAACGCGTCGTACAAAGGCGCGACGCATCGAAAGCTCATCTCCATCTGTGCAACACACTTTTGATTTTTAATGTCTCAACGAACCAATAATCGCATGCAAAAGAAGTCCGACTTACCGTCGAAACTATGCCTTGCATGTGCAAGACCATTCACTTGGCGAAAAAAATGGGAGCGAGACTGGGACAACGTTAAATATTGCTCGGACCGTTGCCGTCGCGTGGGTTCGCCCTCGACATGAAAACAAATATCTACTGGTTCCGGCAAGACCTGCGCTTGGGCGACTCACCGGCGCTGCTTAAAGCTTGTCACGCAGCACAGGAACTCCTTCTGGTCTATATCCACCCGTCTCGTCTAGATGGCCAAACTTCTTGGGGATTTTCGCGGCTTGGTGCGCATAGACTTGCGCATATCGATGCCACAGTGCATGCGCTAAGTGGTCAGATAGCAGAAAAGGGAAATACCCTTTTTGAATTCAGAGGTAGTCCTGCTGCGATTCTTCAACAACTCGTGGAAACGTTCAATATCGATACGATCTACTGTGACGCTATCGAGGCACCAGAAGAACAATCGGAGATTACAGAAATAAGACAGCGCGGCTTGAATGTAGTCGATATATGGCAATCAACAATGTTTGATCCCCATGCGCTGCCATTCGCCCCGGAGCAGATGCCCGATACATTCACCGTCTTTCGACAGCAGGTAGAAAAATCGAGGATCACACCCCGATCCCTTACTCCGCCCCCAACAGTCTTGCCCTCTGCTCCAAGAGAGGCGAGCGCGCGCATCGCCAGTTCGATCCCCTCGTTTTCCGCAACCGAGGCTCGGTCTACTTCGACGCTGGCACGCTCAGCAGGAGAGGAAGCCGCACTCGCTTCTATCAAGCACTACTTCTCGACGAAGCATCCACTTCATTACAAACAAACCCGTAACCAACTGCTCGGCGAACACTACTCTACACGATTATCCACATGGCTCGCGACCGGTAGCGTATCCGCTGCAACGGCATATGCATTACTCAGAGAGTTTGAAGCTGTTCATGGCAGCAACGACAGCACGTATTGGATTTTCTTCGAGCTTTTATGGCGTGACTACTTCCGCTTTTTACATCTGAAATATGGTCATAGACTGTATTTACGTCACGGACTAAAGCGACGCGAGGCGACACCAACAATCGACACCACAACACAGTCGCTGAGAAAAGAAAACTTCGCCAAGTGGACCATGGCCAGAACCAAAAATGGGTTCATCAATGCTGGCATGACAGAATTAAGAGAAACTGGTTACCTATCCAATCGGATGCGCCAAGTTGTTGCAAGCTATCTCATTTACGATTTAGAGGGAGATTGGCGTGCAGGTGCTGCTTGGTTTGAAAACCAATTGCTTGATTTCGATGTTTACAGCAACCAAGGCAATTGGCTATATATTGCGGGATTGGGCACAGACCCCCGAGGCGGTCGTCGTATGAATATACAGAAGCAGATACAAGATCATGACCCTGAGGGCATATACCGTAAGCATTGGGGACAAGCTTGACCACACTTAGACTCATCCTAGGCGATCAACTCAACCCCGAACACAGTTGGTTCAAGCGGGTGGATCCAGAATGCCTGTACACGCTGATGGAGATGCGTCAGGAAACAGATTACGTTCTACATCACGCCCAGAAAATAATCGGTATTTTTGCAGGTATGCGTGCGCTGGCAAGCCAGCTTGAGTCGCGAGGACATCGGGTTCAATACTTACACATTAGTGATCACGACAATACACACTCGCTAGAAGGTAACCTCAAGGCCTTAATTACAAAACATCAATGCACAAAACTCGAATACCAAGAGCCAGATGAGTGGCGCTTGGACCAACAGCTATCTACACTCTGTCAGAGTCTATCTATCCCCTCACAGATGGTTTCAAGCGAGCATTTTTTTACTGAGAGACTTGAGACGGCGGAACTTTTCAAGGCTCAAAAGCAATGGCTGATGGAGCGCTTCTATCGCCAGATGCGCACAAAGCATCGCATATTGATTGACGCCACTAAAAAACCCGAAGGTGGTCAGTGGAACTTTGATCATGAGAACCGCAAACGATGGAACGGAGCTCCACCCGAGCCCATCGATCACAGCCGACGACATAATCACTCGCGCCTATGGACCGAGATTGAAAATGCAGATATCGCCAGCTTTGGCGAGCCACAGAGCCACGCATTTCGCTGGCCATTGAATCGTGATGAAGCGCTGGATGACCTTAATCGATTCATTGAGCACGTACTGCCAAACTTCGGCGAGTTTCAAGATGCTATGAGCACCAAAAGCTGGCGGATGTTTCATTCCCTCCTGTCTTTTGCGCTCAACACCAAGATGCTCAACCCACTCGAGGTTGTCCAACGTGCGGAAAATGCCTGGCGACAAGAGAAAATCAGCATCGCGACGGCTGAAGGATTTATTCGACAGATATTAGGGTGGCGCGAGTACATTCGAGGCGTGTATTGGTTTCGTATGCCGAGCTATCAGGAGTCAAATACCTTTGCGCACGATACCGAGCTACCAAAATGGTTTTGGACTGGGCAAACCAAGATGCAATGCCTGTCTAAATCTATTGGACAGTCTCTGGAATACGCCTATGCACATCACATACAGCGTCTGATGATTACCGGTAATTTTGCGTTGCTGGCCGGAATCGAGCCATCTGCCCTGCACCGCTGGTACCTGGGTATCTATATTGACGCTTTTGAATGGGTCGAGCTACCGAATACCATCGGGATGAGTCAGTTCGCTGATGGTGGTTTGTTAGCGACCAAGCCTTACGTGTCGAGTGCGGCCTATATTGATCGCATGGGTGATTACTGCAAAGGCTGCTACTACGACAAGAAGTTACGGGTGGGTGAGCGCTCTTGCCCGTTTAATTCACTTTACTGGGATTTCTTTATTCGTCATACGGACGCATTATCCGGCAACCACCGACTGGGGATGGTCTTTAGACAAATTGAAAAGATGGACACAGAGAGCAAAAATAGCCTACAGGCCCGAGCGCTTGAAATCCGCAATAATCTAGATCAAATCTGATTGATACGCTGAGCCAAATCGATGTCCTTCATCGACAAGCCTCCGGCGTCGTGAGTGGTCAATGTGATTTCAACCTTGTTGTATACATTGCGCCACTCTGGGTGGTGATCTGCCTCGTGCGCGAGCAACGCGACACGCGTCATAAAACCAAATGCATGCGCGAAATCAGCAAATACCCATTGACGACTGATACTGCCACCACGGGCCGAGTCGTACTCCCAACCCTGCACCGTCTCCAGACAGGCTAATAATTCGTCTGTCGTTATAGGCGCAACCATCAAGCAGCCTCGGGTGGCGTCATTGAATCAGATGGCAAGAACATCACAACAAGTGCCGTACAAGTTGCAAAGCCGGCCATAATCAACAGCAAGGACTCAAATCCCCACCCTTTTACAGCCGGGCCTAGCGCCCAGACAGCGATCGAACTCAAACCGAGTGAAATTGAGAGGCGAATACCCGCTACCCGCGAACGCATCCGATCATCGACATAGCGGACAATCATGACATCGACGAATGGTACGGCGCCAAAAATAAACACCATTACTCCCAACATCGCGACAAACAACCACCAGCCTTGGGCATAAGCTGCCAATACGAACAAGGGAATCTGCAGCAATACAATACCCAAAAAAATTGGACGTAAGGCGTACTTGTCTAACAACTTACCGACTACGACCTGCATGATCGATGCGACGGTGTAAATAATCGCAAGCAGAATACCGAGGATGGCTGGGTCTTCCAGCACACCCTGGAAGCGTTCCGCAAATAACTGCCCGTTACCGTTTGTCGTGAAGTTAAAGATTACGCTTCCGGTGGCAGCCGAAACTGTCATGACTGCCAGTACACGCGCCACCATCGCTCTTGATAAGGCAACCTTTGGACCGCTCTTGCGCTTAGCGGGTGCCTCAACCTCAGGTGGGCACACCAAAGCGAACCATATACCGCAACCGATTGAAAATAGCGCCGGCACCGCAAAAGCGGCACGCCAACCGATCCACTTGATCAAGAATCCAGTGAGCATCGCCGCCAAGGCGACTCCAAGATTGCCAGCGAGTCCATTTATACCAATCGCGTAGCCAGGGTTTGCAGACTTCTGAACGAGGAATGGTATTCCGACTGGATGGTAAATCGACGCAAAGGCACCGACTAGCGTCAACGCAATTGCGATTTGCCAAGCAGTCTGCGCAAGCGCTGCTAACAATGTCGCGACGCCAATGCCCACAAAAAAGACAATCATCATTCGGCGTCGACCCCACAGGTCGCCCAGACGCCCCGAGGGAATAGAGCCCAATCCGAACAGCACAAACGCGCCAACGCCGTAGGGCATCAAGTCTTCCCAAGTTGAAAACCCGAAGTCGTGGGCCATCACACCCACAGCAGCCGCAAAGATAAGTAAAAACATGTGGTCAAGCCCATGACCGATGTTTAATAGTAAGCGCACTGCTAGGGAATGATCTTTCGTCATGGTGATTAGGCCCGCCCGATAATTGAAGCCGTCAGCATGAGCTCTTCAAGAAGCGCGAGAGAAACAGCACCAGAGACTGAGTACGGATCGAGCTCCGGCTTCTCTGAGTACTTCAGCACGATTGACGTATTAAGTTTGGTGAGATTGACTTGACCCATTGTCCAGCCACCAAAACGACGCTCTGTAATTTCTTCGTAGTGCAACAGAACAACGTCCTTATGACGATCGTCCCGAACAATATAGCCATACAGCTCGTTTACTTGACGACGTCCGCCTTCGATCGCCTGCAAGTAAATACCACCACCATAGCAAAGGATGCCGGTAATGCCATTACTCAAATTGTGCTCACGGGCTGAGTCAAGAATCGACTGAGTCGCTTTCGTATCCTCGGGGTTAATTGCACGACTTACATAAAGCAGACGTACCAGCATAATTAGTTCTCTCTTGGCATTAAAGACAAAAATTCACGACGCAAATTTGCATCCTTCAAAAAAGCACCCCGCATGACTGAATTAATCATTCGACTGTCGGGATCCTTCACACCCCGCCAGGACATGCAGTAGTGGGTGGCATTCATTACAACGGCCAACCCGTCAGGCTGTGTTTTTTCTTGAATCAAATCAGCAAGCTGCACGACCGCCTCTTCCTGAATTTGAGGACGGCTCATGATCCACTCTGCCAAACGTGCATACTTGGATAAGCCGATGACATTGGTGTGCTCGTTGGGCATCACGCCAATCCATACTTTGCCAATCACGGGGCAAAAATGGTGGCTGCAGGCACTGCGAACCGTGATCGGACCAACGATCATTAGTTCGCTTAAGTGTTCTACGTTTGGAAATTCTGTGATTTTGGGCTGCGCAGCGTAACGTCCGCCAAATACCTCTTGCAAGTACATTTTGGCAACTCGTCGAGCGGTATCGTTGGTGTTGTGATCAGACACGGTGTCGATCACAAGGCTCTCCAGCACGCCCTTCATTTTTTCTTCAACTTCATCGAGGAGCAGACTTAACTCGCCAGGCTCAATGTAGTCCGAAATATTATCGTTGGCATGAAACCGCTTACGCGACTCTTGAAGACGCTTGCGAATCACCACCGAAATTGGTGTGCCCTTATCCTGATCAGTCGAGTTCATGTCGTGTGTTCTTTAAACTTTAATTAAGTCTGTCTAGGTAGATTACTGGCACCACCAACTATCGAAACCTGCGTTGAATCGCTGGACGGATCTTTAAAAAACCCACGTATAGACGTTCGAGACACCAAAGCGTCGGCTTATTGGAACAAACTACTCCCAGCCAACGCCACGTTGGTAACGCAAGCCAAAGCTTAACAAAAGCCTGAGCACCACTGTACAAATTATCGGCATGATCCCGCACATGGAATCGTGCCATCGCAGCCTGGCATGTTAGGCCATCACCAAGTGGGGTAGACCCCGCCACGCTGACATCATTCCAAACGATATCCCCAGATCCTCTACACCGTTGATAGAACGCAATTTCTCTGCGACAGAGCGGGCAAGAACCGTCGTAATAGACTGTAATTAAAGCCATTTTTGCATAAACAGGGCTTGCCCAGTTTCCGCGCTCAGTTCATATTGGGCAAACCCAAACCGCACATAAGACGCTTGGGCGACCTGGTTACCACTCAACACCTCAAGCGTGAGTTTGCAGCAACCGCGGGCCCTCGCATAGGTCTCCAATGCGGTTAAGAGCGCCTGCCCTACGCCTTGTCCTCTAAATGCAGGATCCACAGCAATGTCGTGTACGTTCATTAACGGCCGAGCTTTGAAGGTTGAATACCCCGGCATGGCGTTAAGCAATCCAATCGGACGACCCTCGTGGCTAGCCAGCCAGCTCACTGCCCCTGGAAATTTGGAAAGATCATCACAAAGGCGCTCTTTGGCTTCAGACTGTAGTGCCTCTCCTCCGCCCATCGGATCCTGTGCGTACATGTCCAGCATCTCCAACAAATCCGCACGATCAGTAGGGTTAAGATAATCAACAGCTCGGATGGAAATGCTGCACTGCATAAAAACCTGCCTCCAGCGACGAAAGAACAACAAGCACTAGCCTCTAGAGCGATGGTATAACAACCCGTGCTCTAAAACCCAGCAAACCACACTGAAGTTGTAAAAAGGTACCTCATGTCTGAGCCCCTACCCCTAGCAGGGATACGTGTTGTCGAGTTCACCCATATGGTGATGGGCCCAACGTGCGGAATGATTCTGGCCGATCTTGGTGCAGAGGTAATCAAAGTTGAACCACTTGCTGGTGACAACACCCGCAAACTGCTGGGCTCAGGGTCTGGCTTTTACCCCATGTTCAACCGCAACAAGAAAAGTATCTCCATCGACGTCAAAAACCCGATCGGTCGCGAAATTATTCTGAAGCTCGTATCCGGAGCGGACGTATTCAGTGAAAACTTCAAAAGCGGCACGATGGAAAAGTTAGGGTTTGGTTATCCCGCGCTGTCCAAACTCAACCCCTCCCTCATTTATGTTTCGCACAAAGGATTTTTGCCGGGGCCATACGAAAATCGAACAGCGTTAGACGAAGTCGTTCAAATGATGGGCGGACTCGCCTATATGACGGGACCAGCAGGACAACCGTTGCGGGCAGGAGCAAGTGTCAACGACATCATGGGAGGCATGTTTGGTGCGATCGGAGTCTTGGCCTCCCTACAGCAACGGAATCGAACAGGGCATGGTCAGGAGGTCGCCAGCGCATTGTTCGAAAACAATGTGTTCTTAGTCGCCCAACACATGATGCAGTTCGCTGTGACCGGTAAACCAGCAAATCCAATGCCTAATCGTCTGAGTGCCTGGGCCGTTTACGACGTATTTACCGTCAAGGATGGCGAACAAATATTTCTGTCAGCGGTAAGCGATACTCAGTGGGCCATACTGTGTAAGGAATTTTCCTTCGATGATTTAAAAGCAGATCCACGACTGGGCTCCAACAATGAACGCGTGCAAAATCGAAGCTGGCTCATTCCAATGCTACGTGAACGCTTTGCTGAATTGAGTGCAAAAGAACTCAGTGAACGTTTTGAAAAAGTCGGACTTCCGTATGCACCGATCACCCGCCCGCATGAACTTTTCGATGACCCACATCTGCTCGCGACTGGTGGCCTTGCTCCCGTGACAATCGCCGCTGACAATACGAGTTCCGGCAAAGAAATCGAAACCCGCGCAGCCCTATTACCGTTAGCGTTGAACGGCGAGCGGCTGAGAATTCGCAATGCACCGCCACGGGTTGGTGCAGACACTGTTGAACTCTTGATCAGCCTCGGCTATTCAAACGACGACATCAATCGATTCAGAGACGAGGGCATCATCCGCAGTGCTGAGTCAAACACCCAATAAATCTAATACTACTCTCTTAAACTTATAAAACTGGAGCAGGCATGGACTTACATCTGAAAAATCATCACGTTCTCATCACAGGCGGAAGTAAAGGGATTGGTCTTGCATGTGCGAAAGTTTTTCTTGAAGAGGGAGCCAAAGTTAGTCTCGTTTCGCGCGATCTAGCGAACCTCGAGACTGCCAAGAAAGAATTGAGCGCACAAAACCCTAGCGCTGCAGCGCATATCGCGATCTTCGCTGCTGATCTGAAAGATTCGGACTCTGCCGTCGCAGCGCTAGATGCTGCGGAGAAAGCTTTCGGACCTGTGGATGTGCTCGTGAATTCTGCGGGCGCAGCAAAACGTGTTGCCGCCGCGGACCTTAAGCCAGAGAATTGGCGGGACGCCATGAACTCCAAGTTCTTCACCTACATCAATATGTTGGATCCGTGTATCAAAAGAATGGGGGCGCGTAAAAAAGGCGTAGTGGTCAACGTTGTTGGAAACGGTGGAAAGTCCCCCTCAGTCTTGCATATCTCGGGTGGAAGTGCGAACGCTGCGCTGATGTTGGCGAGTGCCGGATTAGCTGCCGCCTATGCACCACACGGTGTACGAGTCAACGCAGTCAACCCCGCAGCAACCGCAACAGATCGCCTAATGGAAGGAATGAAAGTCGCAGCAAAGCACGACAACATTTCAATTGAGCAAGCGATAGAAAAAGCAACGGCGCGTGTACCAATGGGCCGACTCGCTTCCCCAGAAGAAGTCGCTGACACGGTCGTTTATCTATCCTCGAGCCGTGCCAGCTACGTCACGGGCACCATCATCACGATGGACGGCGCGGCACATCCCCTGGTCGTTTAATTCCAGTCATTTCAATATACTGCTCGATCACTGCTCGGTAAGAAGCATCTGGCTTCAAGCCGAGCTGGTGGGTGCGTTGACAATCAAAACGTGGAGGCCAACCACCCACGATCCTTTTAATCGTGGCGTCAGGCTGTACTGTCACCAAGGCCGCGACCTCCGTCCCGGCAACGTCTTTCAGCGCCTGCAACATCTCCCCTACAGTTACTGTCAGCGCAGGTAAATTCAAGGCCGTGCGGCCACCGAACTGTTCTCGACTGGCCTCAACCACTTTCAAAATTCCGGCAATCGTATTGTTCGGAGAAGAGAGCGCGACCTCAGTCGTCAGTTCAACAGGACAAACTGCTGCAACACCGGACAAGGGCTCGCGCACGATTCCGGACAGAAAACTTGAGGCAGCCCCGTTCGGACGTCCCGGTCTGACCGATACAGTCATCAATCGTGCTACACGTCCATCGATATAACCCTTGCGGGTGTAGTCAGCGATTAACTGCTCGCAAATGAATTTATGAATACCGTAACTCGACTGCGGGGTCGGTAAGGTACCGTCACGCACAACCTCCGACAATGGAAGCGCAGGATCCGAACCAAAAACTGCCACAGAACTCGCAAAAAAGAATAACGGTACGAACCCAGAGCGAACCTGTTGCGCACGTAGTGCATCAAGTAATTTTCGGGTGGTGTCCAAATTTGATCGCAAACCCAAGTCAAAGTCCGCTTCACACTCGCCAGACACCGCAGAAGCGAAATGAAAAACTGCGTCGTAATTGTTCACACATAACCCGTCGATTCGTGTGAGCAAATCCCCCACATCGGTTCTGACAAGCGGATGTGAAGTGATTTCGGGACGTGATGGCGCAAATAAATCCGTAAGTACCAGCGACTTGATGGACTTACCACACAGCTGACCACGCTTTAGTAGCTCTTGGGTCAATAAAGTACCGAGAAAGCCAGCCGCACCTGTAATTAAGATATTCATGTTTACCAAGACGCCTTAAAGAGTTCGCGCAGTTCTTGTATAGAAGACTCGTCAAGTGGTCGCGCAGTACATCCGCCTCGAAGCCAAAGCTTGGCCGTCTCCTCCAGCTCTTCGAGTATTGCCATCGCAGCACTCGGATTCGCACCCCACACTTGCGGACCAAGCTTGTCACACATCACTGCTCGTAACGACAAACCCTTTACCCGATATGACTGGATCAAGCGTTCGATCGCATCAGCCACTTCAGGTGCACCCGGTCGACAATACTCGATAAGCGGGACATGCCCAACTTTCATGACATAGTATGGAGTAATGGGTGGAACAATATCATCCTTATTCCATACTCCACGTAACGTTAAATCCACTAACCATGAGGAATGCGTATGCACGACGCACCCAGCATGCGGATCACAGTCGTAAATACGTCGGTGTAAGGTTAGCGTTTTGCTCGCGCGATCACCACTTAACTGTTCACCTTGCGAATCGATACGAGACAAACGTGTGGGTTCAAGAAAACCAAGACATGCATCGGTTGGGGTAATTAAAAAGCCGCCACCGTCGGAGAGAGGTATTCGAACGCTGATGTTACCCGTTGATCCGTGAACGTAACCTCTGTCAAATAAGCTTCGACCAATACGACAAATCTCGTGACGTAAAAAAATTAAATGATCTGTCTCAGTCGCGCTTGTCATGCTGATAACTTCTTAAAAGCTTTCAGCAAAAAGTCTTCCGTGCCGAAATTTCCGGATTTGAGAGTGATGTGTAAAAGCTCATCATTTACATTCGTTTTACCCACACACCACGGGACGCCGGGATCAATTTGAGCGCCGATCTGCAACTGTTGCATACCAAGGGCTTGCACCACAGCTCCCGAAGTTTCACCACCTGCGACGACGAGCTGCGCCACACCAGCATCAACGAGTCTGCGAGCTATTGACGCTAGCGTCTGCTCAACCCACTCCCCTACTTGAGCGATTCCAAGTTTAGTCTGGATCATTTTGAGCGCTTCGGGTGGCGCAGTTGAGTAAATGAGGATTGGACCCTCCACCAAGCGGGGAACGGCCCAAGACAGGGCTTCGCTTACAACAGCTGTACGCGCATCCGGACCTTCATCCATCCGCAAAGGATCAACCGCATACGCGGGACGACCCGCTGCGATAAACGCACCCACTTGAGCATTCGTTGCACGCGAGCAGCTTCCTGCCACGACAGCTTGCAAACCCCTGGCAGGCGGCAACGCCGCAGCACTGTCATTTGGCTTGATGCCGAAGTTTGCCGGCAAACCAATCGCTACTCCGGAGCCGGCAGTCACTAAGGGCATCTCAGTCAGCGCAGGAGCTAAGCGAAATAAATCCGCATTACTGATGGCATCAACAATCGCCACACGCACTCCCTGTTGCTTGAGTGCAGTGATGCGCTGCTGAATCGCCGACGTCCCTTGCGCAACCACCGAGTAATCAATCAAGCCGACCTTCTGTTTGGTCTGCGGTGCCAGCACGCGCAACAGATTCGGGTCTTTCATCGGCGTCAAAGGGTGATCTTGCATACCGCTCTCGTGCAGCAGCACATCCCCTACAAATAAATAGCCTTTGAAGACGGTACGACCCACATCCGGAAAAGCAGGAGTTGCGATTGTGAAGTCTGTCTGTAAAGCCGTCATTAAGGCATCGATAACGGGTCCAATATTACCTTCCGCCGTCGAGTCGAAGGTCGAGCAATATTTAAAATAAATTTGACTTGCACCCTGAGCCTGCAACCACTCAAGCGCTTGCAGAGATTGCGCCACAGCTTCATCAGACGCTATCGTGCGGCTTTTGAGCGAGACGACTACCGCGTCGACGGACGTATCCAGCGCGGCCGTTGGCACGCCTACAGTTTGCAGCACACGCATACCCGCGCGCACTAGATTGTTGGCTAAGTCGGTTGCACCAGTGAAGTCATCTGCGATACAGCCTAAAAGCGCCCGATTCATAATTTGTATCCGCTGAGCATCACTCTATTGCGTACTCATTGTGTTGTAGACGGACCAAATTATAAGGCAGGGTCTGCATTACACTTAGCACTATGAGCATCCCATCCCCTAAAGTCATCGCCCTTCCGCCGAACACGCTGCGTGCCAAAGGCAGCGGCCTAACGCTGCGTTTTGGGACTGCCAAAAGCCCCTTTGGTCCGTGCCTATTGGCCTGGACTGCGCAAGGAGTCTGCCTACTGCATTTCTTGGATGGTCAAACAGCCCAAGCCGAGATCATTATTAAGCATCTTTGGCCGCAAGCCTTGGCCCAGCAGAGCCAGGCTGAAGCGACGTCGCTTGCCGCCTCGATTTTTACCCCGAGGGGGGCCACAAAGCCACCCAGCGTGATTTTGTCGGGAACACCTTTTCAACTCAAAGCTTGGCGTGCTCTGTTGGACATTCCTTTCGGCGAAACGCGTTCGTATGGCCAGCTTGCCGAAGCAATGGGAAATCCCAGTGCAGCGCGTGCCGCGGGTACAGCGATTGGCGCAAATCTCTTGGCGTACCTCGTCCCCTGTCATCGCATCATTCGCGATACCGGTCAAACGGGTCAGTACCGGTGGGGAGCCCAGCGCAAGGCAGCTATATTGCAATGGGAAGCCGAGCAACTTGCGGCAGCCCACGCGAGCCGTTAGCATCTATTCATCTTTTGATTCAACAATAGGATTCGGTAATGAGCCACCTCTTTACACCCATCTCAATCGGCCCACTCAAGCTAGCAAATCGTATTGTTATCGCACCGATGTGCCAATACTCTGCAGAAGACGGCTTAACAACCGACTGGCACACCATTCATTTGGGTCATATGGCACTGTCGGGAGCAGGACTGCTCATCATTGAAGCGACAGGTGTAGAGCCAATTGGCCGCATCACCAATGGCTGTGTTGGTCTGTACTCTGATGAGACAGAAGCAGCGCTTAAGCGCACGATTGAGTCGGTGCGCAAATACTCAGATATGCCAATCATGATCCAGTTAGCGCACGCTGGCCGAAAGGGGTCTAGTCAACGCCCCTGGGAGGGAGGTCAACTCTTAGCGCCTAAAGATGGGGGCTGGATACCACAGGGCCCGTCTGCCATTCCTCAGTTGCCAACCGAACCTGCACCACAGGAGATAGACGCGGCAGGACTCAAGCGGATTCGGGAAGCCTTTGTGCAAGCAACCAAGCGTTCGGTTCGCATCGGTTTCGATGGTATCGAGCTACATAATGCACACGGCTACCTGCTGCATCAGTTTCTGTCACCCATCGCTAACCAGCGCAAGGATGCCTACGGCGGCTCCCTGGCAAATCGCATGCGCTTTCCACTTGAAGTGTTTGAGGCGGTGCGTGCAGCTACACCTGCGAACGTCAGCCTCGGCGTCCGTATCTCGGCGACCGATTGGGCTGAGGGCGGTTGGACACCCGAAGAAAGCGTCGAATACGGCAAGGCACTGAAAGCTCTCGGTTGTGACTTTATCGACGTCTCGAGCGGCGGTGTCGCACATCAACAAAAAATACCGCTAGGTCCAAAGTATCAAGTCCCCCTCGCTACACAAATTAAAAACGGGACAGGCATGCCAACGATGGCTGTCGGTCTAATCACTGAAGCAAAAGAGGCAGAGGAAATTATTGCGAATGGTGAGGCCGATATGGTGGCACTCGCGCGAGGTATGCTCTACGATGCGCGTTGGCCCTGGCATGCGGCCGCCGAACTCGGTGCAAGCGTGAAAGCGCCTAAACAGTACTGGCGCTCACAACCACGCGGCTTAACAACGCTATTCGGTGATGCAAAGACCGGTGGCCGATAGGATTACCGAATCGCCTCTAGTCCCTGAAGTTATTGAACTGAAGGGGCAGAGGTACGTCAGCCTTTTTCAATAAAGCAATCGCGTCTTGCAAATCATCCCGCTTTTTGCCTGTAACGCGTAATTTATCGCCTGTAATTTGCGTTTCTACTTTGAGCTTGGCCTCTTTGATCGATGCGATCAATTTTTTTGAGATGGCTTGCTCGATGCCCTGCTTAACCGTGATTTTCTGACGCGCACCACCGAGGTTTTCGAGTGGATCCGCGATATCCATACAGCGGACATCAATACCGCGTGCGCTCAGCCGTCCACGCAAAATATCAATCATTTGCTTCAGTTGAAACGCACTTGGGGCAATTTGAGTCACTACATAACCTTCCAACTCAAACTTAGCATCCGTTCCTTTGAAGTCAAAACGGTTCGCCAATTCACGGTTTGCCTGATCAACTGCGTTGGTCAGTTCATGTTTATCAACTTCAGAGACAACATCAAAAGAAGGCATAGCGAAATCCTGACAGTAATGACAGGATTCATTTTAGAATAGATCTCATCACAATTCACAGGGATGCATCCCATGGCAGACTGCACTGGCGTCATCAGCCAAATGTTCATTTACCCTGTCAAATCCTGCGCAGGGATAGCGCTCAGTGAAGCAAACTTGACCCCAACTGGCCTAGCTTTTGACCGCGAATGGATGATTGTGGATCAGGACGGCTTGTTTCTGACCCAGAGGCAGATCCCCCATATGGTTTGGATTACGCCAGAAATAACCCCCTCATCTCTGAAGCTATCCGCACCTGGGCAAACAACCCTTGAGGTCAGTTTCGATCAGCCAGTTGTAGCGCGCACCGTGACGGTGTGGCGTGACACGCTTCTCGCGGATGATATGGGTGACGAGGCTGCCAGCTGGCTCAATCAATACCTGGCCGTCCCAGGCAAGAACTTTCGCTTAGTACGTTTCTCAAAGAGCGCCAAGCGTATCTCTTCAAAAGACTGGACCAAAGAGGTCGAAGCGCCCAATATGTTCAGTGATGGATTCGCAGTCTTGGTTGCCACCCAACGCAGCTTAGATATCCTAAACGAACGCCTACAAGAGAGCGGGCACGAAGCAGTCGATATGCTGCGATTTCGTCCCAACATCGTGATCGAAGATCTCGATGCGCATACCGAGGACGACTTAAGTACCATCCAAATAAAAACACTTTCCGGTCTCATTGAACTTGCGCTAGTGAAACCGTGCCCTCGCTGCCCTATTCCAAACATCAATCCCTACACGGCAAATAGCTCACCAGAAGTAATCGACACACTCGCAAGCTATCGATCACTTCCTCGTATGGATGGCGCAATTTGCTTTGGGATGAATGCCATTGTGCTTTCAGGGGCTGGCCACACCTTGCATATTGGTCAGCCCTTTGAGGCCGACTTCGCAATTTAAAGGAAACACCTTATGGTTATGATGCTGCCATTTTTAAGCGCACTCCTCGCAATTTGGTTCACATTGCGCGGCAATCGCCCCTATACCGTGCGCGCATGGATCTTCACCTTCGTTGTGTTCATCGTCTGGATGCACTATCACATGACCGACAAGTTGAGCATTTCATTATGAATAAACTGACAGAGGATTTGGACGGCGCGCATCCTTATTTTGGCAAGTCATTGTCCTATTGGCTGAATGCGGCCGCACTCGCTGCAGTCTGTGGTTCCTTACTTGAGGCGCTTTTTTGGCAATTTTTCTTTAACGAATTACCGTGTCCACTTTGCCAATTACAGCGGGTGGGCCTAACGCTTGCAGGCATTGGCATGATGCTCAATATACGGTTTGGGCCACATGCCACCCACTACGCCATTATTCTGGCGTCTGCTTTAGCCGGTGCAGCCGCATCCGTCAGACAAGTCCTATTGCATATTGCACCGGGAGATCCAGGCTACGGTTCAACGCTGCTAGGCCTGCATTTTTACACCTGGGGCTTTATCTCCTTCTTCGTAATGATGCTGTTTTGTGTACTGATGCTCTGCTTAGATCGCGATCATATGCAGCGCTCAAAGGTTGTCACGGCGAGTGCTGTATCAACTTTTCTTATTGGTCTATTTTTTATCATCGCGGCAGTCAATACACTCAGCGCCGTTGCCGTGTGTGGCCTTGGACCGTGTCCAGATAATCCCACTCACTACTTGTGGCAAAAATAATGCCCTTCTTATTTCTGCGTATCTTTAGTTGGTTTGGCGCACTATGTTTATTGATGAGCACTGCGCACGGCGCACCGCTTAATCAAACTCTCACTACTTTGCATCATCCTGTGCCGGGTGGTGTGGCAGTTATCGAGATCTCGCCAAAGGTATCGAAAGGGACCACACCGGACGTCCGCTTTCAAGATAAACGCGTCTTAACGACGCGCGATGACACCGGGCGCATGTTCGCAATTGTCGGGATCCCTCTTTCCGTCAAACCAGGGAAGTACGACATCACAATCAATACTGGTCCGACTAAAAGTGTAGTGAGCTTCGACATCCGAGATAAGGTTTATCGCGAACAGCGCATTACACTTAAAAGCAATAAGCACGTTCATCTTTCAGACGAGGATTTAGCACGCTACAAACGAGAGGCTACGCTACAAGATAGTGCCTATCAGCAATTCAGTGCAACCCAGCCGAGCAATCTTATTCTGGACCGGCCCGTCGACGCACCGCTATCCAGTCCATTCGGACTCAAGCGATTTTTCAACGGAGAGCCGCGCGCACCGCATTCAGGCTTGGATTTTGCAGCACCAACTGGGACACCTGTCAAAGCTCCTGCAGCTGGCACCGTGATCTTGACCGGTGACTTTTTCTTCAATGGCAAAACAGTATTTGTTGATCACGGACAAGGGATGATCAGCATGTTTTGTCATCTGTCTATCATTGACGTATCTGAAGGACAAAAACTAGCGCGCGGTCAGGTTTTGGGTAAAGTCGGCGCAACGGGCAGGGTCACTGGCGCACACTTGCACTGGAACGTCAGCCTTAACGATGCGCGGGTCGACCCAGCTATTTTTATCGGAATGTTCACCCCATAACAAGATTACAAAGAGCTGGATTGTTATGGGGGAGTCAGGTAACCAGTCGCCTAAGCTTCAGAGGGGGGAACATACGCCCCATACTGGTTCGATTCCGGTACGGACTCTTGTGCATACCAATAGATCAAGACCAAAATCCCGATAATCGTGATAAATATGAGTTGCCACCAACCTGTTCGCCCGATATCGTGCAACCGCCTCGCACCTGCTGCCCACAAAGGGAGCACAAAAGCTAAGCTGATAATCATAGAGATCATATTGCCCGCAACCAGTCCGGCAATCCAGTTAATCAAGAACGTAAACAGATAAAACCACCAGAATTCACTCCTGGTCGCACGCCCAGAAAAAGTTGCGTATTTTGACAAGCAAGTCGAAACGGCTGTACCAAATTTCATACTTTTCTCTCTGATAATAAGAAACACAGATTTTAGTGCGTTACCCGATACAATCAAGCACTAATACATCTACCGTACGCTGAACGAACAACTATACAACCCCTACAGGTCTCGTCCACATGAGCATCCACTTTATTCGACACGGCGAAACTCTTCTAAACGCCGCCCGCGTCATTCAACCTGCGAACACACCGCTTGGACCTCGTGGACTCCAACAAGCAGACCTCGTCGCACAACGGATCAAAGCCCTCAAGCCCGCTGCCATTCTCAGTAGCGACATGCCGCGTGCATGGCAAACCGCACAAGCCATTTCAAAAGCGACGGGGCTTGAGCCTCAGCCAACCGCCTTGCTTTGGGAGAGAAATTTCGGTGACTTTCGGGGTAAGGCACACAATGCTTTTGACTTTGATCCGATCAATATGGAGGGTGCTCCTCCTAATGGTGAATCGCTTGCAACTTTCCATGCAAGAGTCGAGCAGGCCTTACAACAAGCCCTCGAATTACATGCGACGTTGAATGGCCCACTCGTGGTGGTGAGCCATGGCCTTGTGATTCACTCGCTACTCTCGCGCTGTGTTGATCTGAATGGGCATGTTCTTCCTGAACGGATCAGCAATACCGCAGTCAGTACGATTGATCCCGTAAAGCCGCATCGCGCCCTGCTGGTGAACTGTACGATCCACCTGTCAGACAGCGCACTCGCCGATGATGCCAAAAGCCTGTCGGGCGGTTAAAGAGTCGTTTACTTTCCGCCGAACAGCCGCTTTATTCGTGACCAGATAATCGATATCAACACGGCAAAAGGGTTGATCGCCGTTGCTGCGGATGTCGGCTGGCCGTCTGGACTTTGAAGAGTAGCCGTTACGTTGCGACCAAAATCTGCAATCATGCGTCGCACAAATTCTTGTACAAGACCAGACCGTGAAAATTGCGCAAGCGGTCCCTGCAATACGTAGGTGAGCTCTACCGTGACTTTACAACGCGCTTGTCCCAAGCTCTGCACTCGATACAGCACATCCCCCGTGGCGCGTGACTGACTGAGAGCATCTTGCCCACTCCCTCTCAATATGGCCTGTCTCTGGCCCTCATCAATCTGAAGCGATGCTTTACCTTTGAACGATGCTGACATCGGTCCAAACTTAACAGATACCGAACCCATTACGTCAGACCCTGTCATTGCATCGACTTTTGCACCGGGCAAACAGGCTGCGACGCGCTGCAAGTCAGTCATGAATACCCAAACTTGTTCCGCCTCAACAGGAACCTCAAAAAAACCTTCGACTTTTGTTCCTGCACCCTTGTTATCAGCGGCCAGAGATGGCCCCCCTTCTATGCCGATCGCTGAAGCCGTAACAACCGCAGTGTCCGCTTGAGCCGCAAATCCCTCGAAGCGCACAGCGGTATTTGTTTGTGTCTCCGATCGCTCTACTGATGCACGTCCAGATTGTTGCCGCTCCCGCAAAGCGCTCACCTCGGGATCTGGGTGTTCAGACAACTCACGTAAAACGTTCATGATTGCAGCGACGATACCCATATAGCCCGTACAGCGACAAATATTGCCCGCTAACTCTATCCGAACGCGGTCTTCGTCTGCATCCGGTAAACGTAATACGATATCCCTAGCGCTCGCCAACATGCCGGGGGTGCAATACCCACATTGCAGCGCATGATGAGCACTGAACGCCTCACGCAAGCGCCGCATAACTGGATCGCTGCCATACCCTTCAATCGTCGTGATGGATTGACCATCACAAGCCACAGCGTAAGTAATGCACGAGCGAACGGGCTCGCCATCTACCAATACTGTGCAAGCGCCGCAAACACCGTGTTCGCAGCCGAGGTGCGTTCCCGTTAACTGCAATTGGTCACGCAAAAAATCGCCTAGGTGCGTACGCGGTGCAACTTCCTTGGATAAACGCTGATCATTGACTTGAATTTGTATCGTCTTCATGCTCATTTTTGCACTCCGAGCGCCTGCTTCACGCAGCGCAGTACGACCTGAGTAAACATTTGCCGACTGATTACATCCTGCTGTGGAAGTGCTTTAAGCAAGGCAGCCTGTACGGTACTTTCATCAAATCCATCAAGCCCCTGCGCGGCAATACGAACTGCTAACTCAGACAACAAGCAAGGCGCACCATCCAATGCACCCACTACGATACGCGCCACCTTTGACGTTGGATCGATATAGGTCGCGCAGCTGGCATGAGCAAACTCGCCAGTTTTTCTGCAAAATTTTTGATATGCCCAGCGCGCCTGAGAGGACACCTCAGGAAAATGGACAGCAACGATCACCTCATCGGCAGTTAAGGTTGTGGTGTATGCGGCAAGCATGAACTGCTGCATCGTCAGCAACTTAACACCAGCCGGGGACTGAACCTCAATGCGTGCGTCCATTGCTGCGCATGCCAATATCCAGTCCGCCGCCGGATCGGCATGAGCAAGACTTCCACCGATTGTTCCGCGATTTCGTACAGATCGATAGGCAATTCGACCGGCAACGTGCCGTACAGGGTGTGTGCGAAGCAACTCAAAGACACCATCTTCTATTTGTGCATGCGTCACCGAGGCACCCACCCGCACATAATTTTGATGTTGTGTCACAGTCCGCATCTCTGCGAGCTT
>JACCDO010118795.1_pt1 | contig 34445 bp, 29 predicted proteins | sample 7446101 | NCBI WGS metagenome assembly JACCDO01 (sample SAMN15323440, study PRJNA562643) | freshwater metagenome | isolation source: river surface water | place: USA:Blue River Watershed | collected 2017-08-16 | reverse complement strand
GGGCTCTCGGTGAACTCCATAAAAAAGGTTTGCTATATGAAGGTGTGCGTGTCTTAGCGTATTGTCCTAGATGCGAGACTCCAATAGCGAACTCCGAGATAGCTATGGATAATAGTTATAAAGATATCACTGACATCTCTGTATATGTGAAGTTTGAGTTGGTAGATGAACCGAAGACATATCTCCTCGCTTGGACGACTACTCCTTGGACACTGCCAGGCAATACAGCTATAGCAATAAATAAAGATATAGATTATGTAAAAGTAAAAATAGCTGATGAACAATTTGTTTTAGCCAAAGTTAGTGTAGATAAATTGTTAAAAGACAAGGAATATACTGTTGTCTCAGAATTTAAGGGCACAGAATTGTTAGGCAAGTCTTATAAACCGGTCTTTGATTATTATAAAGATGTAGATATACCAAATAAAGAAAATATTTGGAAAATTTGGCATGCAGATTTTGTGACTATAGAGAAGGGTACAGGTATAGCACACGAGGCTCCAGCATTTGGTGAGGACGATATGAATTTGGCTAAGGCTAATAATATACCTTTTATTCGTCATGTGGAGCCAAATGGTGTTTTCTCAAAAGAAGTCGTGGATTTCCCTGGTGCTAAAGCTAAACCAAAAGAAGATCATCAGTCTACCGATGTTTTAGTTATTAAATATTTAGCAGGCAGAGGGACTCTCTTTGCTAAAGAGAAGATAATACACTCATACCCGCATTGTTATCGTTGTGATACACCTCTACTTTATTATGCACTGCCGTCTTGGTTCGTAAATATCCAGAAGGTTAAGGGTGAGTTGGTAGATAAAGCCAAAGAGATGAATTGGATTCCAGGACATTTGAAAAATGGACGTTTTCATAACATTTTAGAAAATGCTCCAGATTGGACTATTTCTAGAAATAGATATTGGGCAAGTCCACTTCCTATATGGAAGTCCACAACTGGCAAGGTGATGATGGTGAATTCTTTGGAAGACCTAAAGAAGAAAACTAAAAAGTCTGGCAACAAATATTTCGTTATGCGTCATGGTGGAGCAGAACACAACAAGACAGATACTGTCAGTTATAAAAATCAAGCTAGTGATCACCTGACTGAAGAGGGTAGGACTCAAGTTTTAGAATCTGCCAATAATTTAAAGAATCAAAAGATAGATTTGATTGTCACTTCTAACTTCGTCCGTACCAAAGAGACAGCAGAGATTCTCCGAGAGAGTTTAGGTCTAGATAAATCTGTAGTCGTAGAAGACCCACGATTGTGTGAGATAAATCCGGGCAACTTTGATGGTGGTCCATGGAGCGAATATCACAACCATGTTAAGAGTACTGGTCCAAATTGGTTTGATAGGATTATAGGCGGTGGAGAATCACTACTTGATGTGAAGAAGCGCACAGCCGAAGTCTTGTATGAATTAGAAGAAAAATATAAAGGTAAAAATATCGTATTGGTCACTCATGGTGGCCCAGCGTGGCTACTGTTTGTGAACACTGGTATGTTTGAGCCAGATCATAAAGAATATGTACCAGCCAATACTCATGTATTCGTCAAAGAGTTCAAGAGATTTGAAAATGCTGAAGTTCGCGAGTTGCCATTTACTCCTATACCTCATGATGCTAATTATGAATTGGATTTCCATCGCCCATATATAGATGCTGTGGTTTTGGCAGATGAAAATGGTGAGGAGTACAAGAGAATACCAGAAGTTATTGACTGCTGGTTTGAGTCAGGTTCGATGCCTTTTGCTCAGGATCATTATCCATTTGAGAACAAGGACTGGAAATACAACAACTTCCCATCAGGCTTCGTGGCTGAATACATAGCTCAGACACGCACATGGTTCTACTATACTCATGCCATATCTACGATACTTTTTGGTCATGCACCATTTAAAAATGTGGTGACCACAGGTACAGTGCTGGCAGAAGACGGCAGCAAGATGTCCAAGTCTAAGAACAATTTCCCTGATCCAACTCTACTATTTGATAAATACGGTGTAGATGCACTTCGTATGTATTTGATGTCTGGTCCTCTGATGAAAGGTGAGGATGTGAACTTCTCTGAGAAAAATGTCCAAGAATTAGCTAGTAAGATAATAGGCCGTCTAGACAATGTAGTGTCTTTTTATCTACTCTATCGAGATAAAAATTTAGAATCCAATGACAGACCAAAGACAAATAATATTTTAGATACTTGGATAATGCTACGCTTGGATAATCTAGTTGAGAAAATGACTGAGGGTATGGAGATGTATGATATGACTGAGGCTTCCAAGCCAGTGGAAGCTTTTGTGGATGATTTATCTACTTGGTATCTGCGTCGTTCACGAGAGAGGATTAAGGATGGTGATGTAGAATCAAGACAGACTTTGTATTTCGTACTGAGAACTTTAGTGAGGTTGATGGCTCCATTTGCACCTTTTGTCGCCGAAGATGTCTGGCAGAAATTGAAGAATAATAGTGATGTAGAGAGTGTGCATTTAGCAGAGTGGCCTAGTCTAGCTAAAAGTATATTTAACATATTTACAAAGAAGAATTCTACAATAGAAGATATGGCTAAAGTGCGAGATATTATCTCTAATTTATTAAAAGAAAGACAGCAGAAGAATATCCCTGTTCGTCAGCCACTATTGTTCGCTACTGGGCCATCTGTATCTCCGGTATATGTTGAAATTATAAAAGATGAGCTAAATGTCAGAGAATATAAGACTGGAGATGTCATTGGCATAGATACAAATATAACTCCAGAATTAAAACTAGAAGGTTCTTATCGAGAGCTGGTGCGCGCACTTCAAGATATGAGAAAGGCTATAGGCTTGACCCCTAGCGATGTGGTGACTATTTCTTTTGAGACAAATACTGAAGGACAGAATTTAATTAATAAATTTGAGTCTGATATGAAGAAAGTCGTAGGTGTGTCAAAAATAGAATTTACATCAAATGATGGCTCTGAAATTAAAATAGGGGAATTGATATTTAAAGTAAAAATACAGAAATAATATGAGTAGAAAAATAATAGATATATACAAGGAATATAAGATTTTGTCTTTTCTTCAGACACATATGTTTCGTGTCACTGCAGTCGCTTCGTTGATCTGTGACAATTTAGGAGAGAGTGTAAATAAGGAGGAGATTATTTCAGCGTGCCTTATACATGATATGGGCAACATAATAAAGATGGAAATGCATGTTTTTCCAGAGGTTTTTAATCCAGAAGGTATAGAATATTGGGAAGAAATAAAAAAAGAATATATTGCTAAATATGGCAAGAATGAATCTGAAGCCAATGTTCTTATTGCCAAGGAATTAGTTTCAAATGCGATTGTTGAGTTGGTAGTATCTTTTGGTTATCCAAAGGCAGTTCAAAATATGGAAGGAAGTGATTGGGGTAAGAAGATTTGTATTTATTCAGATATGAGAGTGGCCCCTTTAGGTGTACTTTCTCTTCGTGAGAGAATTGATGAAGGGCGCAAGCGTTATGCTCATCGCAAAGATTTCGATTTACTTGCTCTAGATAGAATAAAGACAGAAGAAGCTTTATTTGAAATAGAAAAGCAGATATTTAAAAATTGTAAAATAAAGCCAGAAGACATAACAGACGCAGTTGTGGCACCTATAATCGAAGAGTTGAAGAATTTTGTGATAAAATAGAAGGATGAAGATCAAGAAAATAGGGCATTGTTGCTTGGTTATAGAAGTGGATGGCAAGAGGGTTATGACTGATCCGGGTTCTTATACTATTCCTGAACAGGAGTTAGAGAGAAATATTGATTTGATTGTTATTACTCACGAACACCCTGATCATTTGCATGTGGATTCACTTAAAAATATTATGCTCAATAATCCAAATGCAGTTATCGTCACCAACACTGCTGTGGGTAAAATACTAGATGATACAGGATTAATCTATTCTAAATTTGAAGCGGGCCAGTGTGGCGAATACGCTGGGGTGTATTTAGAAGCTCATGGAGAGAAACATGAAGAAATTTATCAAGAATTCGGTCAGGTGCAGAACACTGGCTACTTTATAGGTAAAGATTTATTTTACCCTGGGGATGCATTTACTAATCCAAATAAAAAAGTAGATATATTAGCATTGCCTATTGCTGGTCCATGGATGGAAATAAAAGAAGCTATCCAATATGCTTTAGAGTTAAAACCAAGAATTTGTTTTCCTGTGCACGAAGGAATGATTATGCCCGATAGACCAGGTCCTATTTATAGGATACCCAGTGCTGTTTTCCCTAAAAATGATATTCAATTTAAAGTTTTAGAAATAGGTAAAGAAGAAGAAATATAATGCATCACATTTACCACACCGAAGGCATCATATTGGAGAGCTATGCTTCTGGTGAAGCAGGGAAATACTATGCAATATTTACTCGAGATCTGGGTATGATTTATGCTTCGGCCCAGGGTGTACGCAAGATGTCTTCCAAGCTTCGCTATATCTTGCAAGATTTTTCTTATATCAAGCTCGATTTGGTAAAAGGTAAAGACTTCTGGCGTCTGACTAGTGCCTCTAAGACTAATAGTTTAAATAAATTAATCAAACAGCCCAAACATTTCAAGGTCTTTGTAAATGTTGCCAAGTTGTTAAAGCGTCTACTTGCTGGAGAAGAGCCAAATGAGAGTTTATTTACGGATATAGTCAAAGGTCTACATATACTCGAGAATATAGAAGATGGAGAGGATATAAGTCACATGGAGATGATTTTGGTTTTGAGGATTTTAAATAATCTGGGCTACATCGGCAATGATATAAATGTAGAAAACTTGGTACAGTCTCCATTTGAGCATGAGCTAGTTTTCAAAGTCGCCAAGAGTAGGGGAGAAATACTAAAACAGATAAACAAAGCTCTGAAAGAAACCCATTTATAAAATATCTGTGTGGTGGTATAATTTATCTATATGCCACCAGGTAGCAATAATAAGTTAAGCAAGGTTGAGGAATTGAAGAGCAAGCTTTTCTCACGGAATTTTGAAGTAAAGATTGAGCATAGAGATGTGTTTTCTTCTCATGACAATGAACAAGTCATGGATTCCTGGAATATGAAAAACAATTCAACCAATAGTAAACAAGAATTTTTTATGCAGACCTCTCTTTTTAAGAAGTTCTTTATCTATTCTTTGTTTTTCTTCTTTATAGCTTTGGCTTATGGTTCTTATATGATTTTCTTTGGAGGCAACACCGTCTCCAATAACAACATAGATATCTCCATACTGGGCAACACCTTTACTGCTGGTGGTGAAGATTTGTCGCTTCAGATAGGTATTACTAATAAAAATACTTTAGCACTTAATTTGGTGGACTTGGTAGTTGAATATCCTAAGAGTTCTTCTGGAGATTTGACTGGAGAGGTAGAGCGTATTCGTGAGTCTCTGGGTACTATTGATTCTGGAGCTGTGAGAAATGAAAATGTCAAAGTAGTATTGTTTGGAGAGCAGGGCAGTGTCAGACCTATCCGTGTATCTATAGAGTACAGAGTGGAGGGTTCAAATGCCATCTTCGTCAAAGACAAACTCTATGAAGTAAATATAAATTCCACTCCTATTGATCTAACTGTAGATGCCCCAAATGACATAAGTCCAAACCAAGAATTAACTTTGAAAATCAAGTCTACTTTAAATGCTACCAAGACAGCCCAGAGCCTACTCACCAGAGTAGATTATCCTTTAGGTTTTAAATTTATTTCTGCTACACCCGAGCCTACATTTGGCAACAATGTCTGGAGTATGGGCGACATAGCACCTGGTGGAGAGCGCAATATCTCTATCACAGGTAAGATGATAGATGTCTTCGACGGTGAAGAAAAGGTTTTTAAAGTATGGACTGGCTCTCAATCCAAGACAGATAAGACAGCAGTGGATATAGTATTTAATTCTTTGGGCCATATTGTCACTATTAAGAAGCCTTTTATCGAAGCAGGTTTTTATCTCAATGGAGTAAAGCAGAGAGAGTACTCTATCGATAGTCGCGCAGGTATGACTGGTGAGATTCGTTGGTCCAACAATCTAGACACTAGTGTAAACAATATGAAGATAACAGCTTCACTCTCTGGATCAGCTCTAGATCGTAAGAGCATCAGACCAGAGCAAGGATTTTATGATTCAGCTTCGGACACGATAGTCTGGGATAGGAATTCTCTAAAAGATTTTGCCGAAGTTAGTCCTGGTGATAGTGGCTCGGTGGCTTTTAGTTTCAAACCGCTCTCAGCCTTCTCTACAAATGGCATCATTAGCAATCCTGTTATCAATGTAGATGTGTCTATAGCAGGTCAGCAAGAAATATCTGGTTATGATAATAAAGAGTTGAAGAATACAGATAGTGTCTTGATCAAGATTGTCTCTGATGCAGGCTTTGCCAACAAAGTACTGTATTATTCTGGACCATTTACTAATACAGGTCCTATCCCTCCAAAAGTAGAGAAGACTACTAAATACACAGTCGTCTGGTCTCTATCTAATTCTGCCAATGACATAGTCAAAGGTGTGGTGCAGTCTAGTCTGCCAACTTGGGTGGATTTTGTGGGCTTGGTCTCACCTCTATCTGAAGACTTAACTTACAATGACACTACCAGAGAGATAACTTGGAATGTGGGCAATTTAAATAAAGGTGTAGGTATTACTTCCAAGAGTCGTGAAGTGTCTTTCCAAATAGCTTTGTCCCCATCACTCTCTCAGAGAAAGACTATACCAGTATTAATCAATGAGGCTGTTTTGACCGGAGTGGATGGATTTGCTAATGTGGGTATTAGGGTAGTTAGAGGGGCTTTAAATACCAATCTAGTAAATGACCCAATGTTCCCAGCAAATGGTGCTACTGTCGCAGAATAATTAAAAATATAAAATATATGTCAGAAAAAAATACAAAACAAAATAACGAATTGATGGAGAAGATAGTATCATTGTGCAAAAGACGCGGTTTCGTGTATCAGGGCTCAGAGATATACGGGGGACTCGCAGGTACTTGGGACTACGGTCCACTCGGAGTGGCATTGAAGAATAACATAAAAAATATTTGGTGGAAGCGATTTGTTTTAGATAGAGAAGATATGTATGGTGTAGACGCAGCTATAATAATGAATCCAAAAGCATGGGAAGCTTCAGGCCATGTGTCTGGATTTTCTGACCCTCTTGTTGAATGTCAGAAATGCCAGCATAGATTTAGAGCTGACCAATTAGAAGACAAAACCAAATGTCCTGATTGTGGTGGTAATTTTGGTGAAGAAAAACAATTTAATATGATGTTTAAGACTCATGTTGGAGCATCAGAAGATGCTAGTTCGGTTTCTTATCTTCGCCCAGAGACAGCTGGAGGTATGTTTGTAAACTTTAAAAATATTTTGGATTCTTTCTCTCCTAAACTACCTTTTGGAACAGCGCAAATTGGTAAAGCTTTTAGAAATGAAATAGCACCTCGCGATTTCGTATTTCGTTCTAGAGAATTTGAGCAAATGGAAATTGAATATTTTGTTAAGCCAGAAGCATGGGAAGAGTCTTTTGAGCACATGAGAAATCAAGTTATAAGTTTTATTGATGATATTGGTCTCGATAAAAATCATGTTCATGAACTAGAAGTTCCAAAAGAAGACAGAGCTCATTATTCAAAAAGAACTATAGATTTTGAGTTTGATTTTCCTTTTGGTAAAAAGGAGCTTTATGGTCTTGCCTACAGAGGTGATTTCGATCTTAAAGCTCATCAAGATTTTTCTACAAAAACTTTGACTTATTTTGATGAGGAGAAAAAAGAGCATATTTTACCCCATGTTATTGAGCCATCTTTTGGAGTTGATAGAACCATTTTGGCTATTCTTGCAAATGCTTATAGTGAAGATGGTGAGGGGGAAGACACAAGAGTATTTTTTAAGTTCAAGCCAAATGTTGCCCCTATCAAGGCTGCAGTATTTCCACTGCTTAAAAACAAGCCTGAGCTCGTAGCTAAAGCTAGAGAGATATATGAGAATTTAAAGAAAGATATTCCCCAAATTATGTGGGATGACAATGGTAATGTCGGCAAGAGATACAGAAGACAAGACGAGATAGGTACACCATTTTGTATTACTGTAGACTTCGATACGATTGAGAAAAATGCTGGTGTCACAGTCCGTGATCGTGATACAGGTACTCAGGAGAGAATTCAAATTGAAAATTTACAAGATTATATCTTGGCTAAGATTAAATAATGAAAATATCAAAAAAGATTTTGCCTAACGGTTTGCGTGTGGTGACTATTCCTATGAAGGATAATCCTACAGCTACTGTATTGGTGCTGGTAGAAGCTGGTTCTAAATATGAAGACAAGAAGATAAATGGCGTATCTCACTTCTTGGAGCATATGTGTTTTAAGGGCACAAAGAAGAGACAAAAAGCTATCGATATATCTAAAGAGTTGGATGGTCTAGGTAGTCAGTACAATGCTTTTACTGCGCAGGAATATACTGGGTATTATGCTAAGAGTGATGCTAGGCATTTCAAACAAGTTTTCGATATTATCTCTGATATATATTTAAATTCTACTTTCCCTGAAGCAGAGATCGAGAAAGAAAAGGGAGTGATAATAGAAGAGATAAATATGTACGAGGATACTCCAGCTCGTCATGTGCAGGATCTAATAATGGAGCTTTTGTACGGAGATACACCGGCTGGGTGGAACATCGCTGGAGAGAAAAAGAATATTCTCAGTATGAAGAGAGACGATTTTGTTAAATATAAAAAGGAGCATTATGTGCCGAAAGCTACAGTTATCGTAGTCTCTGGTAGTGTCAAAGAGAGTGAGGTGATGCGTGAAGTTAAGAGAGTCTTTGGCGACATACCTAAACACAAGAAAATATCTAAGGTCCCTGTAAATGAAAAGCAATCCAAGCCAGAAGCTTTGATCAAATTTAAACAAACAGATCAAACACATTTTGTCTTAGGTTTGCGTTCTTATGATTTCTTTGACAAGAGGAGTACTGCACTCTCAGTACTCAGTGCTATTTTGGGTGGAGGTATGTCTTCTCGTTTATTCCAAAAGCTTCGCGAGGAGATGGGGGTGGGGTATTATGTGCGTGCTTACAATGATGCTTATACTGACCATGGTTTCTTTCAGATTTCTGCTGGTGTCGACAACAAGAGAATATACGAAGTTCTAAATGCTGTAATCTCTGAGTGTTCTAAATTAAAAGATGAACTTGTCAGCAAAGAAGAGCTAGAGAAGGTCAAAGAGTATTTAATAGGCAATATGAAATTGTCTCTTGAGTCTACAGACGATATAGCTAATTTTTATGGGGGACAGGAATTGTTAAAAAAAGAATTTAAAGATATTGATCAAAAAGCTCGTGAGATAAGGAAGGTGACTAGAGAGGATATCCAAAATGTAGCTCGTGAGATATTTCAGAACAACAGGTTGAATCTGGCTCTTATCGGTCCTTTCAATGAGAAGAAGAGTTTTATAGATATACTTAAATTTTAATTATTGCCAAAATTCATATAAGGGTGTTATCATACCCTTATGACTCCTAATCATACTACTATATCGATATCAACAGGGACTATGATCCGAGCTATTTTGCTTGTGCTTTTTGTCTTTGCCTTATATTTGCTCAGAGATATGGTGATGATTATTTTGACTTCTATTGTCATAGCTTCTTTCGTGGATTCTGCTGTGCCACACCTAGCTCGCATCGGCTTTAGTCGTGTGTTCGGTATAGCTGTTTTGTATGCAGTGTCTCTAGTTATATTTATTACATTTTTCTTCCTTTTTGCTCCATTGCTTATCACTGAAATATACAACTTCTCTCTAGCCTTATCAGCTTATGCTCCAGGAGTATCTTTCTTGAAATATTTTAATAATCCCGCATTTTCTGGAGCTAAAGATATAGTGGTGGGTCTATCTGAAGATTTCTCTTTGACTACACTGGCTCAAGTATCCAAAGCTTTTATTGATAATCTCTCTGGTACATTTTTCCAGACAGTCGCTGCTGCTTTCGGATCTTTGTTCAATGCTGTCTCTATCATTCTTATTTCTTTTTATCTTTCTATTCAGGAGAAGGGTATTGAGTCTTTCTTGCGATTGATTTTCCCAATTAAATACGAAGACTATGTGGTAGATCTATGGAAGCGTTCTAGTAGAAAAATAGCTTTCTGGGTAAAAGGCCAGATGCTCATCGCCCTAGTGGTGGCTGTCCTTATCTATCTATTGTTGTCCCTTTTAGGTATTCAATACGCTCTAATATTGGCCCTAATTGCAGGTATTATGGAGATGGTGCCTTATGGTACTATTGTGGCTCTTATCCCAGCTATGGCTTTCTCTTATCTATCTCAGGGTGGTCTGACTTCATCATTTATGGTGGCTATTTGTTATATTATCGTCCATCAATTCGAAGTCTTCCTCTTCGCTCCGCTTATTATTGAAAAGGTTGTAGGACTCTCTCCGATAGTTATCATCCTCGCAGCGCTTATTGGTTTCGAATTGGCTTCTTTCTGGGGAGTAGTACTTGCTATACCAGTGGCTGTGGTGTTGATGGAGTATTTGGGTGATATTGATAAGAACAAAGCTTTAGCTCGTATTCAAAATGAATCCAAATAATAGAAACTTTTACATTACGACCACACTTCCATATGTGAATTCTGATCCGCATATTGGTTTCGCCATGGAGATGGTGCGTGCAGATGTTGTCGCTAGATACAAGAAACTCGTAGGTTGTAATGTATTTTTTAATACAGGTACAGATGAGCATGGACAGAAATTGTTGCAGGGTGCAGAGAAGGAGGGTGTGCCAGTGCAGGATTATGTAGATAGATATGCAGAGAAATTTAAAGAGTTAAAAAATGTTTTAAATATATATCCGGAGGTGCATTTTGTACGCACTACAGATGCTCATCATCTAAAGGCTGCACAAGAATTTTGGAAACTCTGCGATAAGAATGGATATATTTATAAGAAAAAATATCAGACTAAATACTGTGTGGGTTGTGAGCTCGAGAAGACTGACAGTGAGTTAAATGCAGAGGGTCAGTGTACTTTCCATCCAAATAATAAAATCGAACTTATCGATGAGGAAAATTATTTCTTTAAGTTCTCGTCATTTCAGGAGAAATTGCTCTCTTTTTATAAAAATAATCCAGATTTTGTATTACCAGAATTCAGATATAGAGAAATTATAGCTTTCGTAGAGCGAGGGCTAGAAGACTTCTCCATCTCTCGTTTGAAGTTCAAGATGTCTTGGGGTGTTCCAGTACCTGGAGATGAGGATCATGTTATGTATGTCTGGTTTGATGCATTGGTAAACTATCTCTCTACTTTAGGCTGGCCAGAGGATGTGGAGAATTTCAATAAATTTTGGGTAGGTGGTACACCTGTACAATACGCTGGTAAAGACAACCTCCGTCAGCAGTCTGCTATGTGGCAGGCTATGCTTATGGCTGCAGATTTGCCGAATACTCATAAAGTTATAATCAATGGCTTTATTACCGGAGAGGGTGGGGTCAAGATGTCTAAATCTATAGGCAATGTGGTAAATCCACTTGATATAGTGAGTGAGTACGGCACAGATGCACTCCGATACTTCTTGCTTAGAGAATTGTCTTCTTTTGAAGATAGTCCATTTACTATGGAGCGTTTTAAAGAATCTTATAATTCAGGCTTGGCAAATGGTTTGGGAAATTTGGCTTCTCGTATCTTAACTTTATCTGAGAAATATTTAGAAAAAACTCCAGAAATTCCTGAGCAATCTGATTTCACAGAATACTTTAAATTCTTTGAGAATTTTGATATTAAAGGTGCTACAGATTTTGTATGGAAAGAGATAGGGGAGCTTGATAAATTCATCCAAGAGACAGAGCCATTTAAGGTGGTAAAGGTAGATGAAGCTAAAGGCAAAGAATTAATTTCAAATATGGTTGTGCGACTCTATGTCATAGCCCGTATGCTTAATCCGATAATGCCAGAAACAAATATAACTCTAAAAAAATTAATTAAAGAAAATAAAAAACCCGACAAGCCACTATTTCTCCGCAAAGATTAAAAAAACACAGAGCAATCTGTGTTTTTTTAATTGACTTTTTTATAAAAAAGAGCATGATTATATTTGAAGTACGCTCTTTCGTTGAGCATGCTCGAAGCCTCCCCCTGAAGGAGGTGCATGCGAGGATGGGGTTCCTACAGCCCTAAATCAAACCATAAAAAGACGCCCAACGGGCATCTTAGCTAATATTTAGAGTGGCCGCCGAGTGCCAAGCCGCAACATCAAATGACTCTAAATGTTAGTCACACCATCGGGGGCGCGCAGTCTTGTACTGCCGCCCCCACCCTTATTTATGCCCAGATATATAGATATACATAGTCATGTTAATTTTAAAGCTTTTGATGCAGATAGAGATGCTGTAGTCTATCGTGCGCTCGAGCAGGACACTTGGATGATAAATGTCGGCACCCAGATAGATACTTCTAAGGCAGCAGTTGAATTGGCAAATAAATACATAGAAGGCGTGTACGCCATTGTGGGCCTACATCCGATACATACAGGTGCTTCATATCATGATGAGAAAGAGCTCGGTGAGGGTGGCGCAGAATTCACTTCTCGTGGAGAAATTTTTGATAAAGATTTATATAGAGAACTTTTAAAAGATCCTAAGGTAGTGGGGATAGGAGAGTGCGGACTAGATTATTATAGATGCGATACAGAATATATAGAAAAGCAAAAAGAGGCATTCATCGCTCAGATAGAATTGGCCAATGAATTTAATAAACCATTGATGCTTCATATCAGGAACAACAAAGAGAAGCCCGAATTTAACGCCTACATTGATGCACTCGAGATTTTAAAACAATACGCTAAGGTAAAGGGTGATGTGCATTTCTTTGCTGGGGGCTTAGCTGAAGCTAAGGCATTTGTAGATTTTGGTTTTACTTTATCTTTTACTGGGGTGGTCACTTTTACTCATGATTATGATGAAGTTATTAGGCAAACTCCTCTAGAAATGATTATGACTGAGACAGATGCGCCATATATCACCCCCGTGCCTTATAGGGGCAAGAGAAATGAGCCCTCATATGTTCGAGAAGTTACCAAGAAGATAGCCGAGATAAAAGGCCTCTCCGAAGACGAGGTGGCTACAGCTATAGTGGCCAATGCCAAGCGAGTATTTGCAATTTAAAGCCTTTTTTGCTACTATGCATCTTATGCAAGATATGGATACAGAAGTTAAAAACGAGGCAAATGGCAAGCAAGTTTACGAACTTGGCTACCTTTTAGTGCCTACTCTAACAGAGGAGAATTTCCCTGTAGTTTACAATTCTATAAAAGACTTAGTTTCTTCTTTCGAAGGAGAATATATCTCTGAGGAGATGCCTAAGATGATTCCGTTGGCTTATCAGATGGTCAAGGTTGTATCAAACATCCGTCACAAATTCACTACTGGATACTTTGGTTGGATTAAATTCACAATGGATAAAGAGAAAATCGGTGAATTAAAAAAGAAATTAGACTTAGATCCAAATGTTATCCGTTTCCTAATATTGAAGACAGTAAAGGAGAACACTATGGCTACTAAGAAATTCGTCGGTAAAGATTCTGCTTACCGCAAGTCAGCTACTAAGAAAGAAGAGGGTGTAGAGGCAGAACCAATAAACAAAGAAGAGTTGGACAAAGAGATAGATGCTATGGTTGAAGCTTAATTAAATAAATATGTATTTAAATAAAGCAATTTTAATAGGAAACCTTACACGCGACCCAGAGCTCAAGAGTCTTCCTTCTGGTATCAAAGTCTGTTCTTTCTCTATAGCTACAAATCGTGTTTGGAAAGACAAAAATGGCGCACGCCAAGAATCAGCGGATTATCACAACATAGTAGTATTCGGACGCCAAGCAGAGACAGTAGCCCAGTATATGAAGAAAGGCAACTCGATCCTAGTAGAGGGTAGAATGCAGACTAGAAGTTGGGATGATAAGAATTCAGGAGAGAAGAAATACCGTACAGAAGTCATAGCAGATAGAACACAATTTGGTCCAAAAGGAGGTGCAGCACCAAGTGGAGGTACATTTAAGACTTCAAATGACACAGCTCCAGCTGGTCAGGAGAGTGGGGACGAGATAGAGTACCCAGAAGAAGACATTAACCCAGAAGATATTCCATTTTAATTAATAAATAAACAATTATGAAACAAGATTACTTTTCAGCAAACAATATAAAATTTATAGATTACAAGGATATAGAAATCCTAAAGAAATTTCTAAATGGTTCTGGTAAGATCATGAACCACAAGCGCACAGGGGTGACTTCAAAGAACCAGCGCGCATTGGCAAATGCTATCAAGCATGCTCGCTTTATGGGTCTGCTACCTTTCGTAGCTAAATAATTCTATGTCAGCAGAGAGACTACTTAAGTTTCCTGATAGAAATTTTAATAAACCAACTCCTTATTTGGATCAGGTCGCTAAGCTACATTTAGTAAAACCTGTTTTTCCTGATGCGAAACAAAAGAATATTTCTGGTGGTCTAGAAGCGCATGAATATGCTTTGTATACCGATTTGGTAAATCTAGGTAGGAATAAAAAACCTATTAGTAACTATATGCTAGATTCGCTAAAAATGGGTCTAGAAGCTGTGAAGAGAAAGAAAAGTAAACATGCTGAGCTTTTTGAAAAAGCTATTGATGATTTGGTTCAAGCTTATGGTTTGTTAAAATAAAATCCCCTTAAGGGGATTTTATTTTGTATATTTGTTATTTATTGCTGGACTCGTTCTACGTATTCTCCAGTCTCTGTATTGATACTTAGCATATCGCCCTCTTTTATAAACATAGGGACATTTATATTTGTACCATTTTCTAGTATTACTGTCTTCATGCCACCCTTAGAAGTATCTCCACGGACAGCAGGGGCAGCTTCTTTGACCAAGAAACTCATCTTGATAGGTAGAGTGACTTTGATTGTACGCTCTTCGTCTTCGTCATTGGTCCAGACTAGGGCAGTGACCAAGCCATTTTCTTTTAAGAATTTAGCATTGTCTGCTACTAGGGCTTCGTCGAGCTTAAATCTGTTTTTAGGATCATTTGGATCAGCAAACCAGTATTCTCCACGGTTGTGATATAGGAATTTAACCTCTCTCTTCTCCACATCTGCTTCATCTGCTGTATCAGACACATGAAATGTAGCAGCGATAGTCTTACCGGATATCAAACTTTTCAATTTCACCTGGTTTTGAGGCTTTCTCTGTTGAGTACGAGCTACATGGCTCTCCACCACTTCACATGGCTCATCATCATGGATGATGATTTTCTTCTCACGAATTTCATTGTATTGTAGTTGTGACATAAGGATTTTTAAGGAGTGAAACGACTATAAAAATCGTTACCCCGCACATAATTATTTTAAACTATCTAATAATCTTTCTTTTAATTTCCTCAAAGATTGTCCGTAATGCTTTAACATACGCTCTCTAGTCATAGCATCCTTCTTTGATTTATACGCTTCATAATATATTAATTCGGGTTTTTTTGCAACGTGTTCTTTTAAGCGTCTTTTTAAGTCACTAGTATACCCAATGTAGATATTCTTATCTCTATTGTTTTTTAAGAAATATACATAATACATTTATGTGCGGGGCTAAAAAATATATTTCACTACGTTTCATTATTTTTTAGGCCTCCTCTGCAAATTTCTTCTTTATTTCTTTTAGGATAGGGGAGGTGATTTTAGGGTTTTCTTTTAAGAATTTACGAGTGTTGTCGTAGCCTACACCTAGCTTTATTTTCTCAGCTTTTTCATCAGCAGGAGTGTAGAAATATGAATTTCCAGTCTTTTCAATGATTTTATATTTCTCACCTAAGGCCATCAATTCTCCTTCTTTGGATATACCTTCACCATAGATGATATCAAATTCTGTTTGTTTAAATGGTGCAGCCACTTTGTTTTTAACTATTTTCACTCTAGTACGAGAGCCCACTACTTCTTCACCCTTTTTGATTTGAGCTATTTTTCTTATATCTAGGCGTACAGAAGTGTAGAATTTGAGAGCTTTTCCTCCTGGTGTAGTCTCTGGGTTGCCGAACATCACTCCTATCTGCATTCTAATTTGGTTGATAAATATCACCACAGTTTTTGAACGAGCGACTATAGCAGTCAATTTACGAAGTGCTTGAGACATAAGTCTAGCTTGTTTACCCACATGGTGTGCGCCCATATCTCCCTCGATCTCATCTTTTGGAGTTAGTGCAGCCACAGAGTCCACCACTATGACATCTATCTTACCAGTACGCACAAGACTCTCGACTATTTCTAATGCTTGTTCGCCATTGTCTGGTTGAGAGATAAGAAGTTCATTTATATTTACACCGAGCTTCTTTGTATATTCAGGATCCATTGCGTGCTCTGCATCTATGTAGGCACAGACACCGCCTTGTTTCTGAGCTTCAGCCACGATGTGTAGAGACAGGGTAGTCTTACCAGAAGATTCTGGTCCAAATATTTCTATGATTCTACCACGAGGAATACCACCCACACCGAGAGCCATATCTAATCCGATAGATCCAGTAGGTATGACATTGATATCAACTTTAGGACTATCACCGAGCATCATTATCGAACCTTCTCCGAATTTGGTCTGGATAGCTTTCAGAGTATTAGCCAACTCACCATTATTTGTCTTCTCTTCGCCCTTTTCTTTCTTTTTTATTGCCATATGATTTTTTATTTTCCTATTAATTGATAATTTTTCTCATCTTTGTAGCCAAATTTGTCTTCAGCTTTGATGTCTAGTGTATTATAACCCGGAAGTAGCAGTATTGTCTCATCGAAGTTTCCATCCTGATTTATCGATATATTGCGTCCATTTAGGGTCAAGGTCTTAGCATTTTTAGCATTACCTGTCATTTTGATTATATTTATCTCATCACCAGTCCGTCTCTCTATCTTTACATTTTTTATCTTCACTCCCAGTATTAGATTTTTAGCATTGAAGAAAGCATAGACCACGATAAAGATAAACAATATCGATAGGGAAGATATCTTCAATATTCTTTTGATATCTTGATTAGTCATTAGATTACATTTTCACCAGTCTCTGTGTGCTCTATTTTTTCTAATACTTCTCTAGGCTTTGCTCCATCTCCAGGACCGATAACCCCTCTCTCTTCTAGTCTATCCATCAGTCTAGCTGCACGAGCATAACCGAGTTTTAGTTTTCTCTGTAGATATGAAGTAGAAGCTTTACCTGCTTCTATCACAGCCATACGAGCTTCTTCATACATCTCATCTTCGTCACCAGCCTCTTCATCTTCTAGGGTACTTTCAAATATGCTCTTATCAGGGGAGATAGATCCAGCTGAGAGTGAGATCTCTTCTGTTATCTCGTCTCTATAAGCATCATTTAAGTATTTTACCACTTTCTTCACTTCGCCTTCAGAGATAAATGCTGATTGTAGGCGTTCTGGCTGGGCTTCTCCAGAAGAGTAGAGCATATCTCCAGCACCGAGCAATTTCTCCGCACCTCCAGCATCGAGTATGGTTCTAGAGTCTATTTGAGAAGACACTTTTAGGGCTACACGAGCAGGGACATTGGCTTTAATCAATCCTGTGATGACATTTACCTCTGGTCTCTGAGTGGATAGTATGAGGTGTATTCCCACAGCACGAGACATCTGAGCCAGTCTGACGATAGCTGCTTCGAGTTCACGAGGATAAGCACTCATAATATCTGCCAACTCATCGATGATGATGACGATATACGGCATTCTCTCTTCTGCTACTTCTACTTCTTCACCCTCTGCGTTTACTTCAGTCTTTTTCTTGCCTTTACCGAAGACATTACTGTGGTAAGACTCTATGTCACGCACAGATTCTGATTCGAGTATGTCATATCTTCTATTCATCTCTTTCGCTGCCCATTTTAGAGCCAGTATAGCTTTCTTGGCTTCAGTGATTACAGGAGTGAGTAGGTGAGGGATGTTCTTGTACAGTGTCAGCTCTACTCTCTTTGGGTCCACCATGATGAATTTCAAATCATCTGGGCCATTTCTGTAGAGTAGAGAAGTAATCATTGAGTGTATAGTCACAGACTTACCAGATCCTGTAGTACCAGCCACGAGCACATGGGGCATTTTAGCCAAGTTGCCAAATACTGCTTTACCAGATATACCACGACCGAGTGCGGTGAGTAGGGGCTTAGCACCATTTTGGAATTTCTCATCAGACAGTAGAGTAGCTAGGCCAACCACAGATTTGGATTTGTTTGGTATTTCTATACCCACGAGTGACTTTCCAGGGATAGGGGCTTCTATACGGATAGGGTGGGCAGCTAGAGCTAGAGCCAAGTCATTTTGTAGTCCGACTATACGAGAGAGCTTCACACCCTCTGCTGGCTTGAGCGCATATCTAGTGACTGTAGGTCCTACAGTTATCTCATCCATCTCTACTTCAATACCGAAGTTCGCCAATGTTCTCTTGATTATATTTGCATTAGCTTTTATATCTCCTGTATTTGGTTTACCTTTATCTTCTTCTAGTAGATTAAGTGGGGGAGGTACATAAGTAGAAGCCAGAGCTCTCTTGCTCTTCTTTATAGGCATCTCTTCCTCTTCATCTTTTATGGGTTCAGGCTCTGTTTTCTTTTCACCAGCAACCATTTTCTTCATCTTCTCTATAGCACTAGGCTTCTCTTCTTCAGGCTCTTCGTCTTCCTCATCTTCCTCTATTTCTTCTTCATCCTCTTCTTCTACTTTTTCTTTTCTAAACAGAGCTATCAGTCTATCGACTAGAGGCATTAGTTCTAGTTTGGCATCAAACATAACTAGTATGGATATGATTAACAATGCTCCTAAGAAAACGATACTAGCATACACATCAAATAGAGATACAAAAGGTATAGCCAACACTTGTCCGAGTATGCCTCCAGCATGTGTGCCTGAAGCGATGTCTATCATACCCAAACTCGATAATAAAAATAGTACAGAGCTCACTGTTCTGTGCCAGCCGAAATTTGGTACTTCACTTTTCATAAATGAAGAACCGAGCAATACTAATAGTAGTGGTAGTAGGACATAACCCACACCTAACAAGAAGTGCAATTTATCATAAAAGAATCCACCCGCTACTCCCGCGAAACCAAATTGTGACATTAAAAAAAATAATGCTAAAACGAAAAAAACTACAGCCAAGATGCCGTGTTTAGTTTCTGTTTTTAATTTAGAATTTGAGTTGTTGTCATTCTTAGATCTTTCACTTTTTTCAGATTTCTTTTTGTTGTTTTCCTTTTTCGCCATGCATCTATTTTAACACAATCTATTGTTTCCCTCCACAAGATTATGTTTTAAAATGCACGCATAAAATTCTGCTGAATTTTTGCTCAAGACTCGGCTCGCCAGCCTCCGTAGCCATTTTAAAATATAATATTGTTACAGAATTTATTTAATATTTAACACCAAAAGTAACGATTAGAATGCTTGCGCAGGAACTTAGAAAATAAATAAAGTACTCTTTATATTATTTTCTTGAGTGACGAGCAGAGCAATTTTAGAGCTCTAAAATATGTGTGCATTATAATCGTTACTTTTGGTGTTATGCCTGTCTTTTATGAACTCTTGCAATAAGTCTCTAAGCGTATATAATGGACAGATGTTTAGTCAAAATGACAACTCCAACAACAGCTTAAAAGACGGCTCAAACTCTCTAGGGGTGGTCATAAAAGACGCCTCAAAGACTATCTCTTATACAAAGACAACCAACCTTATTACAGCACTTTATATGGTTACGGACATAATGGACAGAGACGAACCAATGCGTAATAAATTAAGGACATTAGGCTCAGATATCTTATCGGACATATACTCAAAACCCAGCAATGCTTTGAGGAAAATTGCCGAGGTGATGGCCTTTTTAGACATAGCAGGCATAGTAGGTATTGTGTCCGATATGAATATAAATATCCTAAGAAAAGAGTTCAATATGCTCCGTCTATCTATCCAAGAATCATTAGAAGTTTCAGAGTCTAGTTACTCTGATTTAGACCTAAATGATCTCTTCGCTCCGACTTATTCTCTACCAAGTGAGTCTATACAAAATGAGAAAAGAAAGATTTTTAAAATAATGAATCCGACTCGTATCGGTGTCCAAAAGGGCAGTACTTTACTCAAAGCTTTAGGCAGTGTATCAGTCAACCACCCGTACTCAAATACTAGTATGTCCGATAAGAATAATTCTAATGGACATATCAAAAGTCCGACATCTGGTATAGACTTTGAGGCACTAAAAAGACAACGCCGAAATGAAATTTTATCTATAATTAAGAACCATGTTGGTGGTGCAACCATAACAGACATTCGTTCTAAAGCTATAGGTTCATTGACCACTTGCAGTGAGAAAACTTTGCAAAGAGAACTAGTAGGAATGCTAAAGGACAACCTACTCAAAAAGACAGGGGAGAAGCGCTGGAGCCGATATTTCTTGTCCTAATCTGTGTCTGATAGGGAGGTCTTTTTTGCGTCCATATTTGTACTTTTTAGGATCCAAAACCTCACCTACATAACACTACTTTTCAGCACCTATAACCTAGCCCCTAGACACTGATTTTTGGGTTGCTTTTTTGGCCTAAATATGCTATGCTTGTTTTACTGGGTAATTGTCATTTTAGGCTCATTTTTTGGGCTTAATTTAGCCAGTTATCCACATAATATATTGTTCTATTAAAGAGCAGTGTATTATAATAACTTTGTGTTGAGGCAAGCACTTTTTTAGTGTATTGCTTCTCACAAAAATCCATTCCTTTTTATCCAACGATTTCGTCGAAAAAATCCTGGATAGAAAACCGGAAAGGTCATTGAAAACAGAATATAGTTTTCTTACGAGACATCTCGTAGGATCGTTCGTTCGTTTTCAGTGTTCGTTCATCTCTGTTCATTTTTTTCTACTACATTATTATTTATTATTAATTAATTCGTAGGAAAAAATGATGGGAAAATACGCTCTTAGTTTTGTCGAAACTAATTAATGGCGTAACAAGTTAAAAATAATTTATGAGTAATTTATTAAAATCAAAAATCTTTCTAGGATTTATGATTGTTATGGTTATGCTCGTTGGTGTAGTTGCTTTCGCAACATCATCTGATGCAGCTGACTGTACAATTACAAAGACTTTGAGAGTAGGTTCAAAAGGTGTTGAAGTTAAATGTCTTCAATCAACTCTTGGATTAACTGCTGATGGTAGTTTTGGTCCTAAGACTAAGGCTGCTGTCGTAGCTTGGCAGGCTTCAAAAGGTTTAGGTGCTGATGGTATTTTTGGTGCTAAGTCACGCGCAGCATTCACTGGCGTAGCTACAACTCCAACTACTCCAACAACTCCTACTACTCCTGCAGCTAGTGGTCCAGTATCAGTTATGTTGTCTACAGATAATCCAGCAGCTCGTTCTGTTGTGACTACTGAGGCAGGTGCTGATCTTGCACACTTTGCATTTTCAGGAACAGGAACAGTTACAAGTGTAACTCTAAAGAGAAATGGTATTTCTGCTGATTCATCTCTTAACAATGTGTACCTCTATGATGGAGCTACTCGTTTGACAGATGCTGCTTCAGTATCAAATAACAGTCAAATAACTTTCAATGATCCAAACGGCTTATTCAATGTCGCTGGTACAAAAGTTATCTCTGTAAGAGCTGACTTAAACGGTTCTTCTGGTGAGACTCTTGGAGTTTCATTGGTAGGTTTCCAAGCTTTGGGCCAAACAGCTACAACTCTTGGTACACCAATAGCAGGTAATTTGTTCACAGTTGCTTCAGCATCACTTGCTGCAGTTTCATTCGGAGCAGTAACACCTGCTGTTAACGCTAACTTAACTCCTGATAAGGATGTTATCGTTTGGCAGTCTACAGCTTCAGTAACTGTACGTGATGTATATCTAACAAGATTTGCAATCCGTGAAGTTGGTTCAATCGCTAAGACAGATCTTTCAAACATCCGTCTTATCGTTGACGCTACTACAGTTGCTACAGTTGCAAACCCTGATTCAAATGGTTATGTAACATTTGCTCCATCTTCTCCATTAAAGCTTATCTCTGGATCACACGTATTCAAGGTAGTTGCTGATGTGACAGGTGGTTCATCTCTTACATTCACATTCTCTCCACGCAATAAGACAGATATCGGTCTAGTTGACAGTCAATACAATGTTGGCTTCTTGACTTCTACTGCTATCGGTTCACTTGCTGGTAATCAACAGACTGTTGATACAGGACGCATCGTAGTACAAAAAGCTTCTAACTCTCCAACAGGAACAGTTGTGCTTTCTGGAACAGATGTAGTATTGGGTCGCTTCACAGCAACTACATACGGTGAGAAAGTTAAAGTTGATACTCTATTAGTAGACTTCACATCAAGTATTACAGCTAAATTAAGAAATGGCCGTATCTTGGTTGATGGTCAGCAATATGGTTCAACAACAACAATCGATCCTACAGCTACCGCTGGCACAGGTACATCATTTAACGTAAACCACACATTCCTTCCAGGTACAGTTTCTGTAATCGAAGTTCGTGCTGATGTTTACGATAACGATGGTACAGGTGCATTCGCTGCTGGTGATACAATCAAGGTTACATTGTCAACAGGTGTTAACAACGCTCAAGGTCTAGTATCTGGCGATGCAACACTTGATGTGCCTACAGCTAACGTTGATGCAAACACTGTATCAGTTGGTTCAGGTTCAATGGCTCTTGCAAAAGACCAGGCTTATGGTGATCAATCAATAGTTGTTCCTTCAACAGGTACACTACTTGGTTCATTCAATTTGACTTCAGGTACAACTGAGGCATTGAATGTTGACACACTTACAGTTGACTTCACATTTGCTGGAGACTTCGGTGCTGCTGATTTGTCAAATGTTTATTTAATGTATGGTTCAAAGAGTACTTCTACAAAGTCTACAGTATCTGCTTCTACAGGTGCTAACACTTGGAATATCTCTGAGGCTCTACCTGTAAACAGTACAATGACATTCAAGGTGTACGGTGACATCGCTTCTGGCGCTGTTGTTACAGCGGGTGGTGATACAGTTATACCTTCATTAAAGGTTTCAGGTACATCTGCTTCAGGTACATCTGTTTCAACAAACAGTGACGCTGTATTAGCAGGTCAGACAATCTCAGCAGTTTCTGGTGGTACATTGACAGTTGCTCTTGATGCAAACACTCCTGTGGCTGCACAAGTTGTTGCTGGTACTACAGATGCAGCTGGTGCACTTAAGATCAAGGTTTCTGGTACTAACGAAGATCAGTATGTAAAGCTTGTTAAGATCTATGTAAACACTTCAGCTAACTCAGCTGCTGTGTCTTCTATGAATCTTGCATCTGCTACTTCTTCTAACGGTACATACAGTACTGTTGGTACAGATCAGACTGTTATCAACCCTGGTGCTGCTGCAACTCCTGGTTATGTTATCTGGAACCTTACAGGTGCTGGACGCATAACAGTTCCTAAGAACGGTTCAGTTTACTTGAAAGTTACACCTACATATGTTTCTTCTGGTCAAACAACAGTTACTGGCCTAACTCCAAAGCTATTCTTGGGTAACCTTGAAGCTGAGGGTACAGCTACATTGACTGCTGGTGGTTCTGCTTTGACAAACTCAACAGGTATAGTTGTTAAGTCTAACAACTCAGCTGTTTATGTTACTTCAACAGAAACAACAAGTGGTGCTCAATCATCTTCTACAGTAACTATTGTTACTGCAAACGGTATCACATTTACTCCTGGAGATGTAATCTTCGTTGATGAAGATGCAGGTGGTGATTGGGATCCTTCAACTGAAGAGTTGATGGTTGTAACATACGATAGTGGTGCTAACTTGTCAGTTATGAGAGGTGCATTTGGTACAACTGCTCAAGCATACTCAACAGGTAAGACTATCTATCGTTTGGATAACGCTTCAACTACACGTGGTATAATCGGTAACCAAATGACAGTACTTAATACAAAGCTTGGTATCGCTCTTAAGAGTGATTCACCTTCTGGTGCATTCACTGGTGAGCTAGGTAAGTATGTATTTGGTATTACAGTTTCTGCTGCTAATAACAGTGCAGACTCTGCTACAAACACTGCAACAATCACTTACATGGATGTTTCAGTCGGCAAGTCTGCTGCTACTATAGCTAACTTGAAGGCTTATCCAGCTGAATTTGATCAGAACGCAACATATGCTACAACTTGTATGGCTCTTAGTTCTACAAAGTGGCGCTGTACAATGAGTACAACTGGTTCTACAAACCAAGTTGATGAAAATAGTTCAAGAAGTTACACATTCCGTGGAGATCTTGGCTACTCAGCTGCAGGTTCTATCAGTTTCAGTCTTGCTGCATTGGGTACATCATCTGATTCATCAAACTCTGTTTATTGGACAGATGGTACTACAGCTCAATACTGGGTAAATCAGCCTACAACAGTGATTCAGGGTGGTTCTCTAACTACAACTGCTTCATCTGGTACAGCTGATTCAACTGCTCCAACAATATCATCTATTGTTATGGCAAACGTAGCTACAGCTAACTCAATTGCAGCTACTGATACTATTACAGTTACATTTGCTGAGATGATTGATCCTACTTCAATCAACGCTTCACTTGTCCCTGGTAGTTCTGTAACTGGTGTTGCTGCTGCTTCAACTGGTGGATTCACTGGTACAGTAAATGGTGTTATGACACTTACAAATATCACTACATTTGATATTTCTGGTGACGGTGACGTTGCTGGTGTTGTAAGCTTCACAACAGACTTGGCTTTGAACAGTGCGGGTACAGTATTAACAGTGACTTTGAACACTGGTACTACTCGTGCAGTTACTAACCAAACAAATACTGCTGGTACTACAGTTGCTGGTACAGTTAAAGATGTTAGCGGTAATGCTATGGCAGCCGTTGCTTCTCCTGCTCCAACTGGTTCCTTCTAGTATTTCCTAGTTTGACTTAAACACTCAAACAATAAAAACACCCCCGAAAGGGGGTGTTTTTATTTTGCCAATTTTTACATTTATCTTGTCGAGGACTGTCCTCGACAAAGTTAATTTAGGTTGATTATTGAGTGGAATTCTATATAATTAGAATTATGAATAATATGAAAGAAAATATACAAAAATATGTCAGTATTGTAGTGGTTTTATCATTGATTTTAATAGTTGTATTTTTTGTTTGGAATAAGAAGGTGTCTGCACCTGTGGATAATGTGGAGGTCACAGATCCTACAGTAGTGGAGACCCCAGATACAAAGACTCCGGATAATGTAGATACTACTAAACCAGATACATCTACATCAACAACTCTGACTGCTGAACAGACTGCACTTTTAGCTAGATTGCAAAAGACAGTAGACGATAAAGACTTCAATGCTTTTGCAGATGTGCTTTTAGAAGTATATAAAAAAGATTGGGGGAATAAGAAAGAATTTTCTGCTGTAGAGAGTAAGATGTATGTCTACGCTACAAATGAGTACTGGGTAAAAGGGGATTTAGAAAATTCTCTTCGTGTGGCAGACATAGTGTATACCAAAGTAGTAGAAGGCTGGCGCTTTAGATATCTCCGTATTGTGACTCTGGAGAAATATGGACGCAATGCCTTAAATGCTGGAGACTTAGTAAAGGCTGAGAGTTATGCCAACCAAATCCTACAAATGATGTATCGCCCAGAGGGAGCAAATTTGATGGCAGATATATATATAGCTAAAATCGAGCAGAATATCAAAGACGGCAAACTAGAATTGGCGAAACAGAACTTAGGATTTATCTGGGGCTTTGAGGTGAGTCAAGATAGAGCAGATAAATTTGAAGCATTAAAAAAGCAGTTGGGTTTATAATTTAATGGTATAATATATTTATGTTCACTAGAAATTTGGTGTTGTTTTTGGGGATACTGGCAGTTATTGCTTTTCTCTTTGTTGCGTTCAAGTCTTTTCAGGGGGTATTTAAGAGTGGGGCTCCTAAGGTAGAAGATGCAAATAAGACAGAGGTCAAAGAGCCTACTCCGAAAGCATCTCCTTCAGTATTGAAATACAATGATGCTTTAGTCTTGTACAAGGACAAGAGAATTCAACTAGACGGAGAGTGCAGAGCTACACCACAAAATTTAACATTTAAAAATGGTACAAAGATAATGGTGGACAACAGATCAGCAAAGATTCGCAGTATCAAACTCGGCAGTACTATGAGTATCAATCCTTGGAGTTTTAAAATTGTGACTTTGTCTTCTAATACTTTACCAGCGACTTGGCTACTCGATTGTGATGGTTCACAAAATGTAGCTACAGTTCTAATCCAGAAATAATATGGGAGATTTGGTGACTATTTTTATATATATGGTCGCTGTTTTTCCGTTTTTTATTTTCGTAGAGGCGACAGAGATAATCGCCAAGTTTTTGAAAGACCGGAAGATATATGTTGGCTGGGATAGGTGGCATTCTCTCCTCGTGGTTTTGATAATTTTGTTTTTGATTTTTTATACTGTTTATTATAGATAGGGTATTTATATATATTTTTACACAAGCTAGGCTTGTTTTTTAGGCGTGGAGTTGTATGATATTAGATACACCAAATCTACGGGGCAGTCTCGTAGGATAGGTGTAGACACGGAGGTGTGCGTGAAGGGAGACACTGACCGCCGGGCCGAAGAAGCCCAGCGTATCAACAAGACCGGAGAGCTGCCGAAAGGCGGTGCCGAGGTCAGTACCAAGACCCTCCACCTCCGTGAGGAGGTTTCGGAGAGTTCGTCGTCCGGCCGCCGTCGGGATTCCACCTGGAGGTAGCCATGCGACACGATGACGACGAGCGGGGTGTGCCAGATGTTCTCGGCCTAAAGGCTACGGAGGGTGACCACTCAAGCCAGGAGGTCAGGACCTTCTTGTACACAACTCATGTTCACCCCCTGGACATCGACGAGCTCCAGGGACTCACCGAGAACACCACAAGCGACGAGGAGGGCTCGTGATCAACAAGATGGCTGACCCGGTACTCAAGGATGCCCTCATCGGGGCTGCGGTCGAGCGGTTGCGTGGTGACAAACACCACCTGTCGATCCACCCAGACCCCGCAGTGGTCGAGGATGCCGTCAGTCACGGCCGGCTCGTCCACCCCTCGATTGAGCACATGGGTGCTGTCGAGGTGACGGATGTCGCTCGCGAGCACTCGCCGGAGTTTCAGGCGCATGTGCAGCGCTTGCTCTCCGGTGGCAATACCAGGGAGGTGGTAACATCCTCTGGGATCCCGTACAATCACCACAAAGCCGAGCGCAACAGGCGTGTGGCGAAGGCGGTCGAATTCTTCAGTCGGGTCGCCCAGCGACCCACAACGCCGAAGTAGCACCAAGGGCCGGAAACGCAGAACAGAGCGTGGATGGCCCGACCCTACATAGGGTAGTTCTTTTTATAGAAGTACAAAAAGTTCGGAAGAGTAGAGTCATGACTGATTCCTCTTCCACAAGTTCGTCGTGTGGGTGGATCCAACGTGGCACGCCGCATTCCTGGCTGGGGAGAACACAGCATTTTTACAGGAGTGCAACCCCAGTGTCCCCACCTTCACGACGAAACAGTTGACCGGGAACGTACAGAAAACCTGGTATTGGCAGATTTTGCCACATGTTTGCGAATCTCGTTTAAGGTGCTTGGTCCCCACCAAAGAACTAGAGATTCAAAATATGGAGCGTAAGCTCTATCAGAGAAGTATGTGCATCACGTTCCCGGTCGCCCCATCTGGCCGGAGTTCTTCACTGAACCCCGGCCGTTTCGTTTTTTAACTAGAATATTTGTGTTTTATTTTGCTATAATTATTTTATATGGAAACAACTAAAAAGATTTTGAAATGGGTCGGGGTGGTGTTGGGTGGAGCTTTTGTGTTATTAGTAATAGTGCGAGCTTTTCATTTTTATAATTTAGATAAGATAAATGCTCAGGTGGATATAATTCACAATACTAAGCTGCAACTTTCTGATGTGATGGGAGACAACCTGCCTCCAGATCCTGGTGCGGAAGCGGACAAGACTGTCGCCGGAGTGGATGCTAATAAGAATGGTATTCGTGATGATGTGGAGTTAGCTATTTTTAATAAATATCCAAAGTCTGCAAAGATTCGTGGGCCTCTTTTGCAATATGCTCTAACTTTGCAAATGCATTTTACTCAGCCGATGCTGGATAAGATTAATGTTATAGAAGTTGTTGTAGAGTCAGATAGGGCTTATGCTTGTGTTGCCGATACTTTGGTTCCTAGGAAAGATGAAGAATCTCCTAGAACTGTTGCCGATGGAAAAAAAATAGATGTGTTTGTTGATTTTGTAAAAGATTTACAATTGAATACAGAAGAGAGAAAACAATCTTATGAAAATTTCTATCATTATTTGGGTAGTTATGGTGATTCAGAAAATGAAGTGTGTGATCTAGATTATTCAAATTTACCAAATTAAAATGAGCTGGTTTACCAGTAAAAATACAATAAGTGTCATAATACTATTAACATTTTTCGCACCTATTTTAGTTTCTGGGCAAACAAATAATAGTGTTTGTGACAAGGATGGTTTTACTATTTTATTAATAAATGGTGTTAGTACCTCTGATTCAAGAGCAGCTCAAAATAAAAGAAAATTAGCTAGTTTGTTAGTTGATAATTATAAAGGACAATTTATAAATGTTGATATTTTGTTCAACCCCTCCCACTTTGCTGGTTTGAGTGATGCTCTCGATGTGGTAAATCAAAAGATTTATGAAAATAAAATAGTCACAGATTATGATTTCTTGGAGATGTGGAGAGATGCTAGTGAGAAGGTGAAGACTCAGAAATTGTTGTTAGTGGGCCACTCCCAAGGCAATTTCTATGTTAATTCTTTTTACAATACTTTAGTTGATAAAGTCGATGGAGTACCGAGCCAGTCTTTTGGAGTGTATGGTGTGGCTAGTCCTGCTAGTTATGTAGCAGGAGGAGGTAAATACATTACTTCTAGCAATGACAAGGTTATCGATGGTGTGCGCATTACGGGAGAATCAAATGTCTTGCCTAATAATGTAAATATTCCAGTGAGTACAAAAGATACACTCGGCCATGATTTCACAGAAATATATATGGCCAATCAGGGTGACAGAATAATCAGTGAGATTTTAAATTCATTAAATAAATTATCATCAAATGATATTCAAAATACTAATCAAACTTGTTTTGTAAGGCCACCGTCTGATTTTACAGATTTGGTCACTAGGGGTATATATATGGTGTCTGACCCTCTGGCATATGTGTCAAAAGAAGTTGTAGTTGCTACTTATGATGGTCTAGATTATATGGGCAATGCTGTTTTGTATGGAGTGAGCAAGACTGCGGTATTTGCTTACAATGTTTTAGATGCTATTGGAAACGGTATTATAAACAGCACTAAGGCTTTAGCTTTTGGTATTTATAATATCTTTACTTATATAAATAAAGATAGTTTGCCTGTGGGTGGCGATGCGGTGTCTGCTTCAGTCGTATTGGCCGAAGAGCCGGTACCTGAGGTGGAGAAAACAATAATAGAAAAGCCAATTAATGAGGTGAAGGATCCTTTCGCTAGTGGAGAATTTCAAACTATAGTTTTGTCTGAGCCGCTGGTGTTGGAGGATAAAAAAGAAGCTCCTGCACCAGTAGTACCAGAAAATGTTGAAGTATATCCTCGTCCATTTGTCCAAGTCCACAATGATGATCCTGGTAGTCCAACTCCAGTGGTAGTATCTACACCAGCACCAACTCCGGACACTACTCCGCCAGTTATTACAATATCTGGCGATACTAATTTATATATAACTAAAAATTCTACATATACAGATGCTGGTGCGAGTGCTTCGGATGCAGTGGATGGAGTAGTCTCTGTGTCGACCAGTGGCACAGTAGATACCTCTACCACAGGTACTTATACTATTACTTATACAGCCACAGATGTAGCAGGTAACACCAGTACAGCATCTCGTAATGTGAAGGTTTCTACTTATGTATATATTCCTAAAAATACTTTCGGCACTAACAATGGTGACGGCAATGATTGGCAAGTGTGGACTTTTAGTGGCTCATATATTTATGATTGGTCAGATACTTATGTAAATAATTGTTTGAAACAAAATTTTAAAATACAGAGTTTGTTAGGATATAGTTGTGGGCAGTGTTTGCAACGGGGAATATTTAACCACAATCCTGAGATGGGTTTTGAGCCTAGTGATGTGACCATGTCTTATTATGAAAATAATCGTCCACAAAATGGAGGTACAGGTCTTCTGTATGAGGTAACGACACAGTGGGATGCTACTGGTTATACATACACCACCATGGAAGCTGGGGTGTTGTACGGTACTGGTCATATAGATGTCTCAAATGTAGATCAAAATATGTATGTGGGTTGGGATGGGTCACATAACAATTTTCAGACTTTTCCCTCAGGAACTTATGATGGTTTCTTTCATCCATCTGGTTATGGTAACCCTAATTTGCCGGACTATTTTGCTGGAAGTAGTATGGTTATAAAACCATATGCAGTATATGTACCATAGCTGTTAATTTGATTTTAGGGTGAAATTAGCAAGTCTGGTATAATGAGTTTAATGAAGAATAACTTTTTTAAATCCCTTATCCTTTTTGTAGGATTGATAGCTGTGGGTCTGCTAGGTGTGTATTTGGCTAACCATTATAAGGATGAAATCAATGCTTATGGTGCTGGGGCAGCCAATGTTGCAAAATAGGATATTTATGATATAGTATCTATACCGCAGAGAAAATAGGTTTACCCTGAGAGCAATCGAAGGGCAGTAAAATCCCTATTTAGTGGGTCGATAGTGCTAAACTTTTTAAAGTTTTGGCATGAATCTCGCGGCGAAAGCCGTTTTTTTAATTTCAAATAAAAAAAATGTTAACAAAAAATAGAAAAGGAGAAATGATCAAAGAGATCGAAGGTGCAATAAAGAAGAGTAAATCACTCGTATTTGTTAACTTTCATGGTATGACTGTTGCCGATGAGACAACACTCCGCCGAGATCTTCGCGATAAAGGAGTAGGGTATAGAGTGTCTAGAAAGACATTGTTAAAGCGCGCACTAGATGGCAAGGCAGAGGGAACTCTACCTGAGCTCGCTGGTGAAGTGGCTATAGCATATTCTGAAGACGATATAGCTTCTCCAAGAGAAGTTTACAATTTCCAAAATACTCATAAAGGAATCCTAAATATTATCGGAGGAATTTTTGATGGGAAGTTCGTAGATGGAGCTAGAATGATCGAGTTAGCTACTATTCCTAGTAAGGAAGTGTTGTTATCCAAATTGGCTTTCTTGTTCAAGAGTCCTATGCAGCGTGTGGCTATTGCCATAAATGAGGTTGCAAAAAAGAAAGCTTAATTATTATTAATTAATTACGCAAAATTCGAAATTTTATTCGCGTCTTTACTCTCTCTACGGGGGCTCCGACGCCGACTCATAAAATTTGAATTTTGCTTCATTATAAAAAATTATGAATAAAGATACATTGTTAGAATGGTTAGACAAAGCAACAACTCTAGAATTAAACGAAGTTGTTAAAGCTATAGAAGAGAAGTTCGGCGTATCTGCAGCTGCAGTAGCAGTAGCAGGTGGTGCAGGCGCAGGAGCAGGTGCTCCAGCAGCAGAAGAGAAGGATGCATTTACTGTAGTCCTAGCTTCAGCTGGTGAGCAGAAGATTGCTGTTATGAAGGTGGTAAAGGAGGTATTGGGTCTTGGTCTTAAAGAGGCTAAGGATCTAGTAGATGCTGCTCCAGCAACACTAAAAGACGGTATGAAGAAAGCAGAGGCTGAAGATCTTAAAAAGAAGATTGAAGAGGCGGGCGGTAAGGTAGAATTGAAATAATAATTTCAAGATTTTACACCACACAAAAAAACACCCTTCGCTTTCGCTCTGGGTGTTTTTTTTGTTTCGCTTGTTTTTTATTAAAAAAGCGTTAGAATACGGACATGGAAATTCTGGGAAAAATACTCGGTAGTCAGGCACGGGTCAAGATAATGAGGTTGTTTCTGCTAAACAAAGATACTGCCTTTTCTAATAAAGAGATAGCCAAGAGAAGTAGGGTTAGTCTAGATGCAGTACGCAAAGAGATCCGCCTTTTGGAGTCTGTGGGTTTTCTACGCAAGAGACCAAATGATTCAGTATTTAACCATACTTTTAGATACTCTAGAGAATTTGAAGGTCTGCTCATCACTACTGATACTGTAGATAAAGAGACTATTCTAAATATGTTTAAAAAGTCAGGCAAGATAAAGTTGCTGATTATTTCTGGTATTTTTATCAAAAATAAAGACTCCAGAGCTGATCTGCTCATAGTGGGGGATAGTCTCAAGAAGGGCCAAATAGAAGAAGGCATCAGAAAGATAGAGGCGGAGATGGGTACAGAGCTGACTTATGCTATTTTCGACACTAAAGAGTTTATCTATAGAATAAATATGTATGACAAGCTTATTAGGGATATATTAGACTTCCCAAATGAGGTACTTATACAGGTTAAAGAGTTATCCACACAGGTACTTAAAAAGGTCTAGAATTTGATATAATTAGTACATAGAACTTTATAAGGTCGAACTTAAAAAGTGATTATTAATTAATATTATTATCGTATGATTTTATCAACATGGAGTGGTGAATTCTATAATGCATTAGGAAGTGTATGGATGGGATTCGCACAATTTACTCCAAACTTTGTTTTCGCAGTTGTGGTTTTTATATTGGGTTGGTTCGTAGGTTCATTTGTTGCTAAAGCAGTAGAACAAGTTTTCGGTATGTTAAAAGTAGATAGTCTTCTAGTCACTATCGGAGCTGAAGAATTGGCTCATAGAGCAGGAGTCAATCTAAATTCTGGTCGTTTCGTAGGTGCTTTGGTAAAATGGTTTTTCATAGTCGTATTTTTCCTTTCTTCACTAGCTTTGGTAGGATTGAATGATGTTTCAATCTTCTTGCAGACTAGCGTGCTTGTAGTTTTGCAACAAGTTATCATTTCTGCTTTTGTTTTAGTTATCGCAGCATTTGTAGCTCAGACAGCTTCAAAGGTTGTGTTGGCTTCTGCTAAAGGTGCAGGTGTTGATAAAGCAAATTTGTTGTCTACTGTAACAAAATATCTAGTTTGGATCTTTGCTTTTATTATTGTTTTAGACAAATTAGGTTTGGGTGATTATATGCACATTTTATTTGGTGGAGTTGTAGCTATGCTCGCTCTAGCTGGAGCTATTGCATTTGGTTTGGGTGGTAGAGATGTGGCTGCTCGTTTCCTTGAGAAATTGAACCACGAAGTTAAATAATTAGCCTTATAATTTGGGCTTAAAAACCCATATTTAGATACAAAAAGGATGTCTCCAGTTATGGCTTGACATCCTTTTTGATTTAGATTATACTCTTTCAATCAGTATGAATATTACAAGAAACAGTTTAAAAGGACGGCCCTAGCAGACTTTTCTTTGTCTGTGCGAGCCGCCTAAAAGGCGGTTTTTCTTTTGATAGGATTACTTGTAACTTGAAAATTGAATCCTTGTTCTCTGTGGCTTAAAGAGGTCTTTTATATTGGTGCAAACCAAGTAGAGGGTCTTCCTCTTATAAGTGGAGAAACAAGGGAAGAGATCAGAGTCATTAATTCGCGAGCGGTCGCGATAAAATTAATTTCTTTCGATCTCTGTTTTTAATTCTCTGATAAAACAGAGAATGTGGTTTATAAATTTCTTAACAGGAAATTTAAGGGCGTACGGTGGATGCCTAGACTTTAAGAAGCGATGAAGGACGTAGCGTAGCTGCGATAAGCTTCGGGGAGGTGTGTAGCAACCTTTGATCCGGAGATTTCCGAATGGGGAAACCCTGTTTGGTAAACCCAAACAATTTTTTACTTTAAGTAAAAAGAGCAAACCCTGGGAAGTGAAACATCTCAGTACCAGGAGGAATAGAGAAAAATTTTTATTTCCTAAGTAGCGGCGAGCGAAAAGGAAGAAGCCCAAACCGAAGTAGCAATATTTCGGGGTTGTAAGATAACAATGTAGATTACTAGAGGAGTCAAAAAATAAATTATTAGTTGAAGTTGCTGGAAAGCAACATCATAGAGGGTGATAATCCCGTAAACGAAAATAATTTATCTCTTTTATTGTTATTCTTGAGTACCTCAGGACACAAATGGCCGGGGGGAATCTAGCGGAACTAACCGCTAAGGCTAAATATTCTTAAAGATCGATAGTGAACTAGTACCGTGAGGGAAAGGTGAAAAGCAGTCCGGTTAGGACAGTGAAATAGACCTGAAACCGTATGTCTACAAGGAGTCGATGCACAATTTCGATTGTGCTACGGCGTGCCTATTGAAGAATGAGCCAACGAGTTTATGCATACTGCTCGGCTAAGTGGACTAAAACCACGCAGTCACAGGGAAACCGAGTGTTAATAGCGCGTAATTGGTAGTATGCATAAGACCCGAAGCCAGGTGAGCTTGCCATGAGCAGGTTGAAG
>JACCDO011183308.1_pt1 | contig 34463 bp, 38 predicted proteins | sample 7446101 | NCBI WGS metagenome assembly JACCDO01 (sample SAMN15323440, study PRJNA562643) | freshwater metagenome | isolation source: river surface water | place: USA:Blue River Watershed | collected 2017-08-16 | reverse complement strand
GGGCATGTCGAGGTTCTGTTACCTCGTAAAACAGCAGAAAAAAAACTAACTGCAAACGACGAACGTTTCGCACTCGCCGCTTAATCCGGTGAGCCTTGCAACAGTTGGCCGATAGGCTGGGTTAGGGTGAAGGGGTGTCAAAGCCCCCAAGTCCTAGCTGCAAGGTAACTCATATTGGCTGGCATGACATCGGGCACCTTGATGTTGTGTGAGAACTAAGGATGCTGGTTGGGTACATAGCGTGTCGCTGCGCGATGTAATCGACGAGACCCAAATCAGACGACTACACATGTAGAACTGTACGAAAAAGGCTGATGGACGCGGGTTCAAATCCCGCCAGCTCCACCACACACGGGGGACAGATTTTCTCTGTCCCCCTTTTTCTTTCCCGGAAGGCCCTGTTTCTGCGGGCTTTCGCGTTTTGCCTTGTGGACGCGATGGGTCAGATTTCCCTGGTTTTTGTCCTCAGAGACCACATCTGTCTCTTTTTTCTCTGTTGGCTTGTGGACGTGTCCATGAGCTGAGCCCAGTATTCATGCGGGTTTCATGGATTGGGTTGGACCTTGTCGCTGCACGAGCATTGGGGATGTGAACTCTTCAAAAATGTCCAAATGCCGCAAAGAAGTCATCACTGAAACATCAGATGACCGGCAACAATCGGCCACAAGCGGTCGCCAGCGTGCAATAGCAAAAGCAGGCATCAGGGGAGACACCTATACCCGCTGTCAGTCAATCATCCGATTCGCCATCAAGATGGAATTTATTCTTTCTCGATACCCGATGAGGTAATGATCTTCTTCCATTTGTCAGATTCAGCTGCTTGGAACTTCCTCAGATCTTCGGGCGAGCCAGCTAAAGCTTCAAAACCGTTTTGACCGAGGAAGGCTGAAACAGAAGGACTTTTGTTCGCGCGAGCCAGAATGTCATGTAGGCGCGAGATTACAGGGGTCGGCGTACCAGCCGGTACGTAGGCGGCGAACCAGAAGCTCATTTCGTATCCTTTGACACCTGCCTCACTGATACTGGGGATTTCCGGTGCCAAGCCAATACGAGCGGCTGTGGATACGCCCAAAGCCTTTACTTTCCCCCCTTTAACCTGAGGCAGCCCCGTGGCCATGTCGGTAATCATCATGTCGATCTGACCGCCAATAAGATCAGTTACTGCAGGCGGGTTACTGCGGTAGGGAATACTCAATATGTAGGTTCCCGTCATCTGCTTGAACAACTCGCCTGCAATGCGGCTGGATGAACTGCCATAACCAAAAGACAGCTTTCCCGGTTTCGATTTGGCGAGCTTAACCAGATCCTGAACGTTGTTGACAGGTAGGCTGTTATTCACGATGAGGATCTGGCCGCCTTTTGACAGTGGCGCTACCGGCTCGAAGTCTTTCACCGGATCATATGGCAACTTCTTGAACAGATGTTCATTGGCAGCGTGGGTTGTATTGGTGGTGATGAATACCGAATAACCGTCCTTGGGCGCTTTGGCTGCAGCCTGTGCGCCGATGAATGCATTGGCACCTGGCTTGTTGTCGATCACAACCGGTTGTTTTGTTTCTGCTGTGACAGCCTGACCCAGGGCTCGCGCGAGTTGGTCGGTTGCGCTGCCAGCAGCGAATGGTACGATGAATGTGAGTGGTTTGTCTGGGTAGTCTGCGTGAGCAGAAATACTCGCCATCATTGATAGTGCAGTAAACAGAATTCGGTAATTCATGGGTTTTTCTCCTTATTCAATTTAATTCGACAGGCAAAGTGAGCAGCCAAGCTGAGAGGCATTTCCCGTGGCTGTCTAGGTTAAGCGCGCCATTCACGCCGCCTTCCAGAACGTCATCCAGCACGAAATTCATCGCGTTGAGTTTTGGTAATAGATAACGGCGAACGGCGGTGGGGTTTCGGTGTGCAAATAATTCAGTGACACGCGCTTCGGTGACCTGCGTTACTAATAGCTGCCAGTCATTTGCATCGTAGGCCACCAAGCAAATGGAGGCGCGATTGCCTTTATCCCCGGTACGAGCGTGCGCAAGGGTGTGTAGCTGAACTGTGATCATTCAACAAAGCTCCAGTTGGGTTGGAGCCATTCACGAGGGACAAAGCATGAGTCACTGGCCAGGCGAGGTGTGATGTGGGTGCGTACGCCACCGCCACCCGCAGGGCCACACGTGTAGAGTGACAGTACTTCGCGGGCAAGAATATCGGCCGCTTCGCGTGATTCAGGTGCGGCGGCGATTCGCAGCCGCACGTCTTGGTGATTGGTGCAGCCGACGGCACTGGGTATTTCATCCCGCCAGCGACTTGCATCGTCAGCGAATACGCTGGACACGCCGATCAGATCCGCGCGCAGTGGCAAGGTTCCAAGATTGTGAAATTGCATTCGTTCGCAAACAATTCTTGCTGCAAGGCGTGCTCTGGCTTCAGCATTGGGGCCTGCATATGAGATTTCGCACTCAGCCAGCCAGCCTCCTTCGTAGCAGACGGTGGCTTTTAGCGTTGACGGTCGTTCGTGGCCACGGATACCACTGACGCGAACGCGGTTAGTCCCGTCGTCGGCGAGCCATGCATCGCTGATATCGGCTACCACATCTGGAGTGAAGTAGGCGGCTGGATCGTGGATCTCATAGAGCAGTTGCTCGGTGACAGTACGTCTGTCAACGCAGCCGCCAGTACCATCGGCCTTAGTTACCACAATGCCACCGTCGGCATCCACCTCTACAATAGGAAAACCCACATTGGACAAATTGGGGACATCCTTGAATCCTGGATCGGCAAAGTAGCCGCCGCAGACCTGTGCGCCACATTCAAGTAAGTGACCGGCCATGGTTCCACATGCGAGACGATCCCAATCGTCCATGGCCCAGCCAAAGTGAGCCAGTAATGGTCCAAGCGCAAGTGCTGGATCCGCGACACGTCCAGTTACTACAATCTGCGCGCCCGCGCTTAGGGCCTGCGCAATCTCCTGAGCTCCAAGGTACGCATTTGCACTTGCTAGAGATCGCCCTCGCAGTGCAGTAGGTAAAAGGCGGTCAAGACTGTTTGGGGGCAAAGTGGTAAGGAGGTCGTCTCCATGAACCACAGCAATTCGAAGGGGTGGCAAGCCAAGCGCCCGTGCCAATTTCTGCAATCGATGCGCAGCCCCCTGCGGGTTTGCAGCACCGAAGTTGCCCACGATGGGAATACCCGCATCGACGCAGTCGCGCAGTACTGGAGAAACGAAGCGCTCAAGAGTGGGTTCCCAGCCGGAATCGCTTTCGTGTCGACGTTTAACTTGGGCAAGCGCTAGGGTACGCTCAGCCAACGTTTCAAACATGAGAACGGCAGGACCGCCTGCAGCGCGAAGGGTTCGTACTACCGGCACAGCTGCGTCCCAGCGGTCACCTGAGAAACCTGCGCCGCAACCAATTCGAATAAGGGGCACATCACCCCATGGAGACTTGAATGTCATGCCTGCGAGATTAGGCTCTGACAAGTTTTTCGTAAAATGGATTTATTGGATAATTTGATCGATGAAATCAATAAATCTATCTTCCCGCGATCTGGAAGCTTTTTTGGCTCTTGCGCATGCCCGGCATTTCACCAGGGCGGCTGAAGCTTGTCATTTGTCGCAAAGTGCATTCAGCCAGAAGATTTCTCGTATTGAGCAAATCGCGGGCGTAGCTTTGTTCGCTCGCTCTACCCGCCAAGTAATTCTCACGCCAGAGGGTCAAGTTTTCGCTGAAGAGGTGCGACGCATTCAGCAGGACCTTCACCATGCATTAGGACATCTGAACGACCTAGCCACAAGACAGGTGGGAAAGGTCGCTGTAGCCGCGTTGCCTTCAGTCGCAGCTACCTGGCTACCAAATGTGCTGGCAGATTACCGGCAGGCTTACCCGAACATCCGGCTAACGTTGAACGACGCGCTGGCTGACGGTGGCCTATCGCTACTGCGCGAAGGCAAAGTTGATCTCGCGATCACTGCCGGTGGTGATCTGCGCGAATTCGATCTGACAGAACTGACACAAGAAAGGTTCTATTTGGTTTGCAAGAAAAACCACGACCTCGCAACTCGGCGAAGTGTCACGCTAGCACAACTGGCTGATTTGCCGATGGTTCACTTGGCTAGAAGCAGCAGCGTACGCAAGAGGCTAGAGCTAGCCGGAATGAGCGCTTTATCAGACTCATTTGAAGTTGAACATTTGGCGACAGTTGCTGCGTTGGTCTTGAAGGGCTTTGGCATCACCGTTGTGCCCGAGCTGACATTGTTTCACTTTCACCACGAGGGTCTAATTCATCTGCCTGTGCGCGACAAGTCGCTTTTCCGAAGACTAGTTCTTGCGCGTCGCAAATCTGAGGCGTTGTCGGCGGCTGCAAATGCAATGCACGAGGCCATCATTTCAGCTGGGCGAGGCCAAGTTGAATCACTCAGAAAACGGTAAACATAGCGCGTTTTGTAGAGCAATAAAATTACATTTAGCCGATCAGAAAACTTTCAATAACTGTGTATGAATGACCTGTTTACGCTAGTACAACGAATGCTCCGGATCGGATTGAGACGGTCAAGCCTAATTGAATCAGCTCGGCCAATAGCAGTTCTTTGTTTTGAGCAGACTAGCACTTCTTTGCAATCGATAAAGACGTTATCACTGGGTAACCGTCTGCGCCGCTTCTGCATGTATCCAAGATAGGAACGCCTCGACCGCTGGTCTCTTGGCATGGCGCTCGGGATAAACCGCGAAGTGCGCTTTCACACGTATCGATTTGTCAAGGCCGAAAAGAGGTTTGAGCTTACCTTCAGCCAAATGGCCTGCAGCATTCATCATGCTTTCTAGCGCGACTCCTAGCCCCTGAGTGGCAGCGTCCAGTGACATCTGGGCACGATCGAAGCGCACGGGGAATCGCTCGGGCGCTTGCAGTTGAGTAAAGCGTCCAAACCAATCAGACCATTGCACTACGCTCACATTGCTTTGAATCAATGGTACTTCCAGCAGTTGCTCAATCCGCTTCAGTTTGTGTTCCTTGATGAAGGCGGGACTAGCCAACGGAATAATAGATTCCACGAAAAGTGGTTCAACGATCAGGTCTCCCCACTGAGGTGTTCCATAGCGTATGTCGATGTCTGCCTGTCCAAGCGCGAAATCGCTAGGTGTATGAGCAGCAGATAGATTGAGCGAAATATCGGGATAGGCCAAGGCAAAGCGACGTAGTCGCGGCATCAACCACAAAGATGCAATGCTTGGGGCACAGTGAACATAGAGGCTATTACGTACACCTTGGCGAAGGTCATCAGTGGCTGCTGCAATGGCTGATAAAGCTCCACTGACACGGAGCAGGTAATCCTCGCCAGCAGGACTGAGTCTCACTCCATGTGCACTGCGCTCAAACAAGCGCATGTCGAGTTGGGTCTCGAGTCGCGAAATTTGGTGACTGACCGCTGAGGGCGTGAGGTTCAACTCAGCGGCTGCGAGAGCGAAGCTTCGTCTACGCGCCACAGCTTCAAAGGCCTGCAAACTGGTCATGGGAGGTAATGAAGACATGGGGTGAACCCTCGGATTGAATGACGAAATGTCATCTTAGACTGAAAAACAATCGCTTGTCGTAATTTTAAGGGGTGACCAGAATCGCACCCATCAGAACTTCATTTCAACTTCGAGCGAGATACAAACATGCTTCTGCAAGACAAAGTAGCTGTCATCACCGGTGGCGCCGGGCTAAATGGATTGGGTTTCGCAACAGCCCGCCAAATGGCTGCTCAAGGTGCCAAAGTTGTCATCCTCGACTTGGAACGCGCTAAGCCTGCAGATGCTGCTGCAATGTTAGGTGCGGGTCATCTGGGTCTCGTGGCCGATGTCACAAGCAAAGAGCAGTGCGAGTCCGCTGCTGCTGCCGTCGTAGCTAAATTTGGTCGAATTGATATCTTGGTCAACAACGCTGGCATCACTCAGCCTGTCAAGACCTTGGACATCACTGGTGCTGATTACGACCGCATTTTGGATGTCAGCCTGCGTGGAACGCTGTACATGTCTCAGGCGGCCATTCCAGCAATGCGAAAGCAGCAATCGGGTTCCATCATTTGCATTTCATCGGTATCTGCACAGCGTGGCGGTGGCATTTTCGGTGGCCCGCATTATTCGGCAGCCAAAGCAGGTGTTCTCGGTTTGGCAAAGGCCATGGCCCGCGAATTCGGAATTGAGGGCATCCGTGTCAATTGCATTACTCCGGGCCTGATTGAAACCGACATCACTCAGGGCAAGCTCGACGATGCCAAGAAAGCTGAGATTTCTTCCACTATTCCTTTGGCTCGCTTGGGTCGTGCCACAGATATTGCTGGCGCCTGCGTTTTCCTTGGAAGCGATCTTTCTGCATATTGCACCGGCATCACGCTTGACGTGAACGGTGGCATGTTGATTCACTAAATTCCCACCAACCCTCGTCAACAAACGGAGACAAACCACCATGAAACGTAAGACATTTACAAGATCCTTGCTTGCCGCTGCCGCGATCGTGGTGCTGCCTTTGGCCGCACAAGCGCAAGCTGTAAAAATCACTTTGGGTCATGGAGCGGCCCCAGGCAACCCCCGTCATGAAGCGTCGGTTAAATTTGCAGAAGTCCTGAAAGCCAAAACCAATGGCCGGATAGAGGTCCAGGTAGCTCCTTCGGCGCAGCTCGGAGATGACGCTGCTATGGTTACAGCGCTGCGCACAGGTGCTTTGGACATGTCGGCAAATTCACAGGGTGCAGTGGCCAATGCTGTACCTGAGTACAACGCTTTCGGCATGCCTTTCCTCTTTGCTACGCCTGCAGCTGCCTTTAAGCTGTTGGACGGCCCCCTTGGCAAAGAGCTTGCTGATCGCTCCGCCGAGAAAGGCATGGTGCTTTTGGGCACCTGGGATAACGGCATCCGTCATATGACGAACAGTAAGCGTCCCATCAGTAAGGTCGAGGATATGAAAGGCCTGAAGATGCGTGTACCGCCTGATGCAACTTTGGTTGACATCATGAAGTCGGTGGGTGCGGAAGCCCAACAGATCCGTTTCGCCGAGCTGTATGTTGCCCTTCAGCAAGGTGTGGTGGACGGCCAAGAGAACCCGCTCGTGAACATTCACGCCAGCAAGTTGTATGAGGTTCAAAAGCACCTCGCACTGACCAGCCATCAGTTTCAAATGACCCCGCTGCTGATGAGCAAGCGCACTTGGGATCGACTCTCCGATGCGGATAAGAAAGCAGTGCAGGAGGCTGCATCCGAAGCAACTGCATTGCAGCGCAAGCTCTCACAGGAAGCTGATGATCGTCTGTTGGCTGACTTGAAATCTAAGGGCGTCCAGGTTACTACACCGGATCGCGCTGCCTTCGAGAAGGCAACATCTGAAGTGGATGACAAGTGGATGGCCAGCAATATTGGCCCGTATGTGAAAAAGGTTATCGCTGCCGCGCGCGCTAAGTAAAACCTGAATGCGACGCTAGACAGAGCATGTCTAGCGTCGCCAATATTTTGGAGTAATTTCCATGCATAACGCAAACCCTAGCGTAATTGAGCGCATCATCACTAACTTGTGTCGTGTTGTATTGTGGGTATCAACGGCAGTAATCTTTGTAATTCTTGTCGGCAACACAGCCTTGCGTTACATCACTGGTTCTAGTTTGCAGTGGGCAAACGAAGTTCCAGAGCTACTTTTTCCTTGGCTGGTAATGGCGGGTGTTGTACTAGCCTCCTTGCATGGAGCACATATAGCAACAACATTTCTGATGGAGGCAGTTAATGCAGCCGCCCGACGAATCGTTTCCACCATCAGTTGGCTGGTTGTCTGCGGTCTGTATACAACACTCAGCATCGCTACTTATCGCATGCTGGAGGTGGTTCACGATGAAAAGTCGCCGATCCTTCAACTGCCTGGCTCTATTACATATGCATGCGTGATGGTTGGTATGGCGTTGCTGGCTGTACTTTCTCTTCAGTCCGCCTGGCGTTCATGGTTTATGTCGAACGATATCAAAGACGTGGACGAAAACCACGTTCCCACCGCTCACTGGTGATTCACTTTTCAAGAAAGAACCGCTATGAGCGCACTCATCTTATTCGTTTTCTTGGTTTCGGCGGTAATCGCCATGCCCATAGCTCATGCGCTGCTGATGGCTGCCATGACCGCAGCCGCTGTATCAGACAAGGTGCCTCTTGATTTATTGGTGCAGCAAATGGTGGCTCAAGTTCAGAGCTTTCCATTAATTGCCATTCCGTTCTTCATGCTTACTGGGACCCTCATGATGGGTGGAAAGTTGGGTGAGGCATTGGTTGGGGTTTTGTCCGCATTGATCGGACGTTTTCATGGTGGCCCCGCACAAGTAGGGGTGCTTTCTTCTACGCTTTTTGGCGGCGTCTCAGGCTCTGCTGTTGCAGATGCCTCGGCTATTGGTTCACTCCTGATTCCTTGGCATAAGCGATTGGGATACCCGGCGGCATTTTCCGCAGCGACACTTGCATCCGCAGCAACGATTGACATTCTGATTCCGCCGTCAATTCCCATGATCCTGTTTGCACTGAGCTCGAATGCTTCGATCGCTGCACTATTCGTTGCAGGAGTACTACCAGGTATCTTGATGTGCGGTGGTTTCATGGCAGCCTGTTGGTGGGTAGGGCGTCGTCGCGGTTTGCCGCGAGACTTGACGCCGTTTGACCGGGCTAAATTCATGCGTCATTTCGCTTACGCATCACCTGCGGTACTTTTGCCGGTTTTGATCATCATCTTCCTACGTTTTGGAATCGCCACCCCCACTGAAGTAGCAGTGCTGTCCACTCTCTATGCGGGGCTGGTTTCAGCGGTCATTTACCGTGACCTCGGCTGGCAACGCCTAAATGACGCAATTGTTCATGCAGGTCTGGCAACTGGTGTGGTTCTTTTGGTAATCATGACCTCCGCCGCAATTGGATGGCTATTGACTTATGACCAAATGCCGCAGGGTGTAAGCCAATGGGTGCAGGCCAACGTCGAATCCAAGTGGCTGGTGATCCTGCTAATGAATTTGCTGATGTTGTTCTTGGGCATGTTCATTGATCTGCCCGCAGCAGTGCTGCTGCTCACACCCGTATTTGTTCCCCTGGCGCAGTCTATTGGCATGGACATGACTCAACTTGGGATCATGATGGTTGTTAATTTAGCTATCGGCCTCTACACCCCACCGGTAGGTACAACCTTGTTCATCACCAGTGCCCTTGCCAAGGTCAAGGTAGGTCAAACAGTACGCGAGCTCGGCCCTTTCTACGTTGTCGCCTTTGGTGTACTTGCCTTGGTTTCTTACGTGCCCGCCAGCATCCTGCGCTGAGCTAACCCTATCCAATTTCTAGGAGTCAATAAATGAGCGAACCATCTGCCACTTTGGTGGCGGTCACAGAGGCCGCATGGCGTATCCGCCGCTATGCACTGCGCATGGGGGAGGTGCAAGGCCAAGGCTATGTAGGCCAGGCGCTGGGCTATGCTGATGTGCTAGCAGTGGCCTACGGCCACGCGATGAACTTCCGTGCCGACGATCCCGATTGGTCCGAGCGCGACCGTTTCCTGCTTTCGCACGGTCACTACGCGATCGCACACTATGCCGCCTTGATCGAAGCCGGCATCATCCCTGAGTCTGAGCTGGAAACCTACGGCAGTGATGACAGCCGCCTGCCCATGTCGGGAATGGCGACCTACACGCCAGGCATGGAAATCTCAGGTGGCTCACTGGGTCAGGGTTTGCCGATTGCCGTTGGGATTGCATTGGGTTTACGTCACCAGAATAGCTCAGCCTTTGTCTACAACTCCATGTCCGACGGTGAGCTCGATGAAGGTTCGGTTTGGGAAGCGGCCATGTCTGCAGCGCACCATAGTCTTGGTAACCTGATTTGCATTGTGGACATCAACAACCAGCAAGCCGACGGTCCGTCTTCCAAGGTGCTGGGTTTCGAGCCCTTAGCAGACAAATGGGCCTCATTTGGCTGGCATGTACAGCGCGTTGATGGCAACCATTTGCCCGCTGTCCTGCGTGCGTTTAACACCGCCCGCACATTGGAGGACGCAAAGCCGCGCGTAATTCTTTGCGACACGCTGATGGGCAAGGGCGTGCCTTTCCTGGAAGCGCGCGAGAAGAACCATTTCATCCGCGTTGATCCGCCCGAGTGGCAGCAGGCCCTTGAAATCTTGGATGCCAACCGACCCTAAGGAAAATGAGATGAACGCTGTAACTGAAAAAAAACCCCGGCTGACCACCTCGGCCATGATCGCTTCGATTGCGAGCGAAGGCCAGCGCGTGCAGGCTGCGCCTTTTGGTAAGGCGTTGGTGGCTTATGCGGCCGAGCACCCCGAAGTGGTGGGCATGACGGCCGACCTCGCCAAGTACACCGACCTGCACCTGTTTGCGCAGGCCTACCCCGAGCGCTTTTTCCAGATGGGCATGGCCGAGCAGTTGCTCATGGGCGCCGCGGGTGGCATGGCCAAGACCGGCCTGGTGCCGTTTGCCACGACGTACGCAGTGTTTGGCACGCGCCGCGCCTACGACTTCATCCACCAGGTGATCGCCGAGGAAAACCTCAACGTCAAGATCTGCTGCGCTCTTCCGGGCCTGACCACCGGCTACGGTCCCAGCCACCAGGCCACCGAAGACCTGGCGATGATGCGCGCCATCCCCGGCCTGACGGTGGTGGACCCGTGCGACGCCCTTGACATCGAACAGGCCGTGCCGCAGATCGCCGCTCACAACGGCCCGGTCTACATGCGCCTGCTGCGCGGCAATGTGCCGCTGGTGCTGGACGAATACAACTACAAGTTCGAGTTAGGCAAGGCCAAGATGCTGCGCGAAGGCGGCGACGTGCTGGTGATCTCCAGCGGCTTCATGACCATGCGTACGCTCGAAGTGGCCAAGCAGCTCGAAGCCGACAAGGTCAATGTGGCCGTGTTGCACTGCCCGACCATAAAGCCGCTGGACAACGCCACCATCCTGGCCGAAGTGCGCAAGCCCGGCCGACTAGTGGTAGTGGCCGAAAACCATTCGGTGGTCGGAGGTCTCGGCGAAGCCGTGGCCAGCCTGCTGATGCGCGAAGGCGTGGTGCCCAGCAAGTTCCGCATGCTGGCGCTGCCCGATGCCTTCCTTGATGCGGGCGCGCTTCCCACATTGCATGACCGATATGGGATTTCAGCTGAAAAGATGTCTGCTTCGATAAAGGGCTGGCTTTCTTGATAAAGCATTCTCGGTTTTCTCTGTGTAAACACAGATTTCGCTGAAAATTGATTGCATTTTCTATCTGAATTAAAAATCCAGAAATTGATTTTCACATGCGACAGTTGCCGTCCATTAATTCATTAATCACATTCGTAACTTTGGCTAAAGTTCAAAGCGTTACCAAAGCTGCAAATGAATTGTGTATTAGTCCGAGTGCTGTGTCCCATCGCATTAGACGAATCGAGACAATTCTTGAAGTTAAGCTTTTCAACAATCCTGGTTTCGAGTTAAGTTCTACTGGTGCTCGATACCTTGATGCAGTCTCAGAAAGTTTATATCTTTTGGACAATTGGTCTGAAGATATGACTGCCTGATTTTAGAACGTACTAATCAAAGATTTTTATCAGAAACGTGAGGTTGACATGGTCGGATTTAAATTGATAAAATCGTTTTCTGCGGCTTTCGCATTAGGTATAGCGGCTTTGGCTAGCTCTGCCGTATCAGCGCAAACTGCTCCGTACACCCTGATTTCTAATGTAATGGAGGCTGACACTCGGGTCACTGCCATTAGTATTGATTTCGGAAAACCACTCGCATTAAACTGGAAGCTCGATCAGGCATTTTCGGTAAACGCCGAACTTCTACCATTGAAGTCATATGCTGGTGATGTGATCGCCAATAGTGCTGCGGCAAAAGCTCCCAGAAAAATTCTCAAGGCCTATACAAGCGCAAAGCCCACACCTGGCAGTGCTAACCAAGGCCGATACGTCATCATTGAATTGGATCCGGACGACTTTAATGCGACATCATGGTATGTCGGTTTCAACCCTGGGATCCGCCAATTGTTGCCCTACAAAGAGAATATGTTTTATGAGGTCAGGTTACTTCAAGACTTGAACTTAGTTGCACCGAATATTGCACCCGACCGCCCATCACCAATCGTTGAAGTGGTCAAGGCTGGAACACTACTGCGCCAAACAGGGGCTCAAGTAGCTACTGCCGATCATTTTACGCAGGCCGTTTTCAACTTGCCAGAAAATCAGCAAACCAAATCCATTGGATACAATTTTTATAAACCAAATGGTTTGCCCGAGGGGGCTAAAGTTCCTTTAATCGTATTTCTGCATGGTTCTGGGCAGAGTCACGACACAAAGCACTTTGGTAATGATGTTGCTGCCGATGTGAAATCACCTTTGCTTACCAACCAAGGTGGGGTCGCCTGGATCGAGCGCGGACGGGAGAGAGCTTTTGTGCTTGTTCCACAGGCACCTGCGCGGGACACTTCTGATGCTAGAGGCGAAAACGGTTGGCGCAGTATGGATACACAAAAGCTGTTGCTGGGTCTGATTGACAAAATCATTGCTGACAATCCTTCAATTGACCCCCAACGGCTTTACCTGACAGGACTTTCGATGGGCGCACGCGGCGCCTGGGGACTCCTTACGCATGAAGACCCAGCGATTTCGCGCAAATTTGCCGCAGCTGTCCTCTTCAATGGTATTCCTTCAGCTTCTTCCGCTGTCGCTTCAAGCTTGTCTGGTGAAAATGCCTCGCAAAGGACGGCTCGTTTGGCCAGTTCTATACGTAGCATCGACATGCGCCGTGTTTCCGTACCGGTATGGATGACTCATTCTGATACGGATTCTGTGGTGCCAGTAATCGGATCCAGGCTACCTTTTGCTCTTCTCACAGGCCAAGCTTTAGATGAACAGAACGGTGAACTTAAAGTCGCTTCGTCAATTCTCAAGTCTTCAGATCGTCTGGTCCGACGCTACGAGGCAAAAAACACATTCAATGGAGCCGATGTTCGATATTCAGAGTATTTGTTTGGTAACGGAGATGCATTCCGCGATCTTGGAATGTTCACGCGCCACAGTCACTTTTCTTGGGAAATTTCCTTTAAAGATCAGTTGATTATTGATTGGCTTTTCGCGCAGCGTAAACGCTAATCACAGTAGTTGGCAGAGTGACCCAGGAGTAGCCTGGGTCACTTTTTTTTGCAAATACAACTGGCTGAGTTAAATTCATCGTATTTGGGTAATTAACACCGACGTCCCCCATTCATTAGCACTTGGCTTTGGAGTCCGGTGGTTAATTTAACTGGTTTTGAATCAGCCTTTGGGCATAAGCAGCAGGGGGCAGTTCACCCAAGATTTCTTGGTTAGCTCCTCGTTGTATTCCCGGCGCCAGGCTTCGACGATCACCCGGGTATGCGCCATGCTGGTGATCTAATGCTCATTGAGACATTCCCCACTGAAGCGCCCATTGAATGATTAGATGTAGGCGTTCTGGTTGGGTTTGCCCCCCGAGTTCGTCATTTCCCCCAGGTTGTTGGTGTTGCGTCCTTCGGCGTTGTGGGCAAAGATAAATTCTATCGACCACATCTGGTTGGGTCCCATCGGGCGCTCCAGGAGGGGGTGGCGCTCGGCCAGAGGGATCTTCTTGCGATTTTTGACCTGCAGGTCGCGTACAAGCAGTCAACTCGCTTGTGGTTGACTATCTCGCCAGCCTGGCGCAATTTCAGGTAAATAATGCCGGCGCCATATCGGCGGTGGCGCTGGGCGAAGGCGATGATCTTCTCCCTCAAGTCGCAATTACGGTCACTGACGGGTTCGTAGCGCAGGGCACTGGCACTCATGCCCATGACACGCAGCGAACGACGCTCGTTTAGGCCGCAGCTGACCATGTGGCGCACCAGCTCGTGACGAGGCGTGTCCGGAATTCTGTGTAAACGGGGCGGAAATCAAATATTGGAGAGGCGATCGAAACCGCATAATGATCAAATCAAACCGAGGCGCTTAAGCCGATAGGACATTTGTGCGCGCGTTAAACCTACTTGGCGAGCAGCAGCTGCCACGTTGTAACGAGCTGCCAACAGTGCCTTGCGGTATTCGTTTGCTTGCTTGCCTTGCGTAGATGTACTCTTGTTTGGCGTTGCATTGTTGCGTGTCCTCTGTAGCGGTTCATTCTCCGGGGAGGGCGCTTGTATTAAACGTCCCTCAGAACCTAATTCAAGATGTTCCGCGTGAATGGCCTCACCTCCCCGAAACAGATGGTGAACGTCAATTGGTTCATCATGCCCCGCCATAATCACGCCGCGCTCGACCAAGTTCTGCAATTCACGCACATTGCCAGGAAAATCGTATTGAAGCAAGACTTGTACTGCTCGTGGCGTAAATCCTGGTACATCGCGGCCATGCAGCTCGCAGTAACGGCGCAAGAAGGCTTCAAGAAGTAACGGGATGTCATCCCTGCGCTCCTTAAGGGGCGGCAAAGTTATCGGAAAAACGTTCAAGCGGAAAAAAAGATCCTCACGAAAACGACCAGCCTTAACTTCTTCGCGCAGATCAACATTGGTTGCGGCGATCACTCGGACATCGACCAGAATTGTTTTTGTACCCCCCACCCGCTCTACGGTGCGTTCCTGTAGTGCTCGCAACAGTTTTCCTTGCGCGACATAGGTTAATGATGCAATTTCATCGAGAAAAAGCGTCCCACCGTCGGCCCTCTCGAATCGTCCGGCGCGTGAGGTGCTGGCTCCAGTGAACGCGCCACGTTCAACGCCAAATAGCTCGGACTCCACCAATGTGTCAGGGATCGCGGCGCAGTTGAAGGCGATGAAAGGCTTACTTGCGCGGGGACTGATCGAGTGCAGTGTCTGTGCGAACATTTCTTTCCCAACGCCAGATGCACCGGTGAACAGTACAGTGGCTTGAGTTGGTGCCACCCGTTCTATTAGATGTCGGGCGGCACTGAAACTTGACGAAATGCCAATCAGGTTCGAGTTCGTTGCTTCCGTTGTTCCTCGGGGAGTGCTGGCGGGAGGCCGACGGCCCACATCTGAAACAACTGGAACCCAATTGCGACGCATGTGCGCAGCTGATGCATCAGTGGTGAAGTAATGCAGATCCAGCTCAGGTGAATCCCATTGGTCAGCGGGTTTGCCTGTTATTCGGCAAGCCTCGGCACCCATAGACCGACATTCAATTTCGCGATAAACGATTAGCTTTCCCATGAAGGCGCTGGCGTAGCCGCTTGCATAACCCACTTGCATCCAGCAGGCTGGCTCGGTACCGATACCGAAGGCGGCGATGTGTTCGTCGTCCTCACTAGAGTCATGCCACCAGAAATCTGCAAAGAAATCGCCCTTGCCGATATCAAACTCAAAAGTAATAGTGGTGGGACGCACGATGCCTTCGAGTTTGTGCATTCTTGGTCCGGCGTGGAATGCATTGGCGGGATCGCTGTCCGGCCACAAGCGACGCACCAGTTCAGCATCGCGTGCTCCTGCCGTGTAGCCAACACGCGTGAGGAGTGATCGTGCCTGCTCTTGCCCAAGACTGGCGATTAGCTCTGAGCGGAGTGAGCCATAAGTTGAGGACCGCCACAGCAACATTCGCTGGTCATTGAGCCAAATACGACCGTCGCCAGGCGAAAAGGTGAGCGACTCGGCCAGATCTCGCAAAGTCGGCGAGGCACCTTCGTCGATGTCCTGGCTGTTTCGAGCTTGCGTGGCGTGCTGTTGCAACTCAATCAAAGATAGTCGGGGCTTTGCTGGGGATTTCATTGGTGAATTATTGCTCAACAATTATTGATCTATTGGTGATCCTGTTTCTAGGGGTTTTCCAGCGCCAAATCACGCAAGTCGTTGATTTATCGCGCCCTTGATCAGGTGTAGCTGTTTGGCACAGCATTTGCAAAGTAGTGCGTATCGTCCACCACCCATTAGAGGAAGACAAATCGTGCTCAAAGGAAAGACCATCATCGTCACCGGCGCTTCGTCCGGTATTGGTGCTGCGACTGCAGCAATGGCTGCGGCGCAAGGCGCCAACGTCATCTCCGTTGACATCAACCAACCCGCCAACCCGGTGGGCCACTTTATCCAAGCCGACCTGTCGGACCAGTCTTCCATCGACGCATTGGTCGCTTCTCTGCCTTCGGGCATCGATGGCTTGGCCAACATCGCGGGCCTGCCACCAACTCGTCCAGCCGAGGCTGTGCTGAAAGTCAATCTGGTGGGCCTGAAGTACCTGACCCTCCAACTGATCTCCAAGTTGTCCGATGGCGCCTCCATCGTTAACCTGGCCTCGCTGGCCGGTCTGGGCTGGCCCGATGCCAAGGACACCATCAGCGCAAGCGAGACGCTGAAGTTCGAGGACACCGCAGCCTTCTGTCAGGGCCATGGTATCGAGGGCGCTCGTAGCTACTTCTTCTCCAAGGAGGCGCTGCTGGTTTGGACCCTTCAAAACCGCTGGACCTGGCGCGATCGTGGCATACGCATGAACGCGGTGAGTCCTGGTCCAGTCGATACACCCATTTTGAAGGACTTTCTGGAGACCTTAGGTGCCCGCGCCGAGGAGGACATGAAGACCATGGACCGCCCAGGTACGCCAGCAGACATCGCCCCTGTCGTGTGCTTCCTATTGTCGGACGGATCGGTCTGGCTGCGTGGCATCAACATCGCCACCGATGGGGGCATGTTCTCCAACATCCAGTGCCAGATGAACGGTCTTTGAAGCAAGGAGACAACAAGTGAGTTCTATTCAAATGCTGATTGGCGGCGAGACCTGCCAAGCCAAGAGCGGTAAGACCTTCGAGCGCCGCAATCCCCTTGACGGCCAAGTCGCCACCGTGGCGCCTGCTGCCAGCGCCGATGATGCGCGCGCTGCAGTCGATGCGGCCGCTGTAGCTTTTGTGTCCTGGTCACGTACCAGTCCTGGCGAGCGTCGCGCGTTGCTGATGAAAGCCGCCCACGCGCTGGAGGCTCGCGCCGCCGACTTCGCGGCGGCCATGGCGGCCGAGACCGGTTCGTCGGGTATCTGGGCAGGCTTCAACGTGCACCTGGCCGCGGATATGTTGCTAGAAGCTGCCGCGCTGACCACCCAGATCGATGGACAGGTCATCCCCTCGAACGTGCCGGGCAGCCTGGCCACCTCCCTGCGCGTGCCCGCGGGCGTGGTCTTGGGCATCGCGCCCTGGAATGCGCCAGTGATTCTGGGGGTTCGCGCGGTGGCCGTGCCCTTGGCGTGCGGCAACACCGTGGTCCTCAAGGGCAGCGAACTTTGCCCTGCCACCCATGGCTTGATTATTCAGGCGCTGCAGGAAGCAGGGCTGCCCAAGGGAGTGGTCAACTTCGTAACCAATGCCCCGGCTGATGCTGCTGAAGTAGTGGAAGCCATGGTGGCCCACCCGGCCGTGCGTCGCGTCAACTTCACCGGCTCCACCCATGTCGGCCGGATTATTGCCGGCTATTGTGCCAAGTACCTTAAGGCTTCGGTCTTGGAGCTCGGCGGCAAGGCGCCGTTGCTGGTGCTGGACGATGCTGACCTCGATGCCGCCGTCAACGGTGCTGCCTTTGGCTCGTTTGCCAACTCGGGCCAGATCTGCATGTCCACCGAGCGCCTCGTGGTCGACGCTAAGGTGGCCGACGCATTCGTGGCCAAACTGGCGGCCAAGGCCCAAGCATTGCCGCTCGGTGACCCCCGAAAAGGCCCTGTGGTGCTGGGTTCCGTGGTCGACATGGCCACGGTCAAGCGATGCAACGAACTTATCGACGATGCATTAGCGAAAGGAGCCAAGCTGGTGTGCGGTGGCAAAGCTGACAGCACGCTCATGCCTGCCACGCTGATTGACCATGTGACGCCGCAGATGCGCATCTACCGAGAAGAGACCTTCGGTCCGGTCAAGGCGATCGTTCGTGTCGAAGGCGAAGAGGCGGCGATTGCCTGCGCTAATGACAACGAGTTCGGTCTGTCTGCTGCGGTGTTCACTCGCGATATCGCTCGCGGCTGGCGCGTGGCCCAGTCAATCGAGTCTGGCATCTGCCATGTCAACGGCCCAACCGTTCATGACGAAGCTCAGATGCCATTCGGAGGCGTCAAAGGTAGCGGCTGGGGACGCTTCGGTGGCCACGCCGGAATCGATGCTTTTACCGAGACGCGCTGGGTTACGGTGCAAACCGCCGAGCGCCATTATCCCTTCTGATCCCGTTCCTCTTTCGTTTTAACCACAAAGGGGTAGCGTCATCGCGCCCCATCTCAGGAGACATTCATGACCCAATCTATTGACACAACTCTTGGCGCATCGCGCCGTGACATCCTGGGCCTGGCCGGTGCGGCTGGCCTGACTCTGCTGGCTCCAGGCGCAGTGCGTGCCCAGAGCGGTGATACTCTGCGCGTGGGCTTCATCAGCCCGCGCACCGGCCCCTTGGGTAGCTTTGGCGAAGGTGACGGTTATGTGCTGGATCTGGTGCGCAAGTCCCTGGCTGGCGGCCTGACCATCGGCGGCAAAAAATACGCCGTGGAGATCTTGGATCGCGATACCCAATCTGATCCGGCGCGCGCCAGTCAATTGGCCAAGTCCTTGATCAACAATGACAAGATCGATCTGATGCTCACCACTTCTACGCCGGAAGTAGTCAACCCTGTGGCAGACGCTTGCGAGGCTGCTGGTGTTCCTTGCTTGGGCACCATCATGCCCTGGGAAGCTTGGTACTTTGGTCGCGGTGCCAAGCCGGGCCAGCCCTCTCCGTTCAAGTGGTCCTTCCTGTTTTCCTTCGGTGTGGCCGACTTCGTGAAGTCCTATGTTTCGCAGTGGTCGGCAGTGTCGACCAACAAAAAGGTCGCGGCCTTGCTGCCTAATGACGCCGACGGCAACGCCATCCGCGCAGCACTGTTGCCCGAGTTGCAGAAGGCCGGCTACACAGTGGTCGATGGCGGTCCCTACGAGACTGGCACCACAGACTTCTCCGCGCAGATCGCCAAGTTCAAAGCCGAGAAGTGCGAGATCCTCATGACTTTCCCGATCCCGCCTGACTTCGCTACCTTCTGGCGCCAGGCAGCGCAGCAGGGCTTGGCCAAGACGATGAAGGTGGTGCAGGTGGCTAAGACCGGCCTGTTCGCATCCACCATTGAGGTGCTCGGCCCCCTGGGCTACAACATCTCGGTGGCCGCCTATTGGCACAAGAACTACCCGTATGCCTCCGGCGCCACCGGTGTCAGCGGCGTGCAGCTGGCCGATGGCTACGAGAAGTCCTCGGGCAAACAGTGGAACCAGCAGCTGGGTGCCTCGATGTCGCTGCTCGACGCAGGTCTCGCAGCGCTCAAGTCCAGTGCGAACCCCAAGGATAAGGCAGCCCTGGCCAAAGCTTTGGCCAGCCTGAAGACCACCACGATGATGGGACCGGTCGATTTCACAAAGGGTCCCGTGGCCAACGTGTCCTCGGTGCCCATGATTGGGGCGCAGTGGGTCAAGCCTGCTGCAGGCTCCAAGTTCAAGTACGACTACGTCCTCACCGAGAACGCTGGCGACCCCAAGGTGCCCGTGGCAGCCAAAGTGAAGTCGTACTCCTGAACTCCTCGTGAATAACAGTCATCCGAACGCCATGGGGCCACTGCTGTCGGCCCGTGGCATCCACAAGAGTTTCGGCGCACTTACGGTCCTTGCTGGTGTTGACTTTGATGTCCATGCTGGTGAGGCTGTAGGCATCGTTGGCCCTAACGGTGCAGGCAAGACTACTTTGCTGGCATCGTTGTCGGGCTCGCTTCCTTTGTCTGCCGGAACGGTGCGCTTCCAGGGGCAGGACGTGACCGCGCTCGACGCGGCCGCCCGCTGCCGCCTGGGTGTGGCACGAAGCCATCAGGTCCCCAAGCCGTTTGGTGGCATGACAATTTTCGAGAATGTACTGACTGCCGCCATGCATGGCGGTGGATTTGGTCGTGACGAGGCCTATGACCGTGCCGTGGACGCGATTCGCGTGTGCGGCATGCACTCGGTGGCCAATCGGCGCGCTGATGCGTTGGGCTTACTAGATCGCAAGCGATTGGAATTGACAAGAGCACTGGCTACCGCGCCGTCGCTGCTGCTGCTTGATGAAATCGGCGGCGGCTTGACGGATGGAGAGGCCGCCGAACTGGTGGATACCATTCGGGTCTTGCATGGCCGCCAGATCACCATCGTGTGGATCGAGCACATCGTCCACATCCTGGTTCAGATCGCACGTCGTCTCGTATGCATGGACGCTGGCCGCATCATTGCCGATGGTGCGCCCGACGAGGTGTTGTCGCACGAGGATGTTGTCACCGCTTACCTGGGAGGCCATCGATGAGCCTGTTGCAAGTCTCGGGCTTGGAGGCCCGCCATGGACTCCTCAACGCCGTTCGTGGCATTGACCTGTCTCTGCAGGAAGGCGAACGTTTGGCTCTGGTGGGGGCCAATGGCTCTGGCAAGACCACGCTGCTGAGGACTTTGGCTGGCATACATCCGGCCTCGGCGGGTCGAGTCTTGTTCGATGGCCAGGATGTCACGTCTCTGCCTGCCCATCATCGCTGTGCGCAAGGCATCTCGCTGGTGCCCGAAGGTCGCCGCCTGTTCGCCTCCATGTCTGTCGCTGACAACCTGCGCGTGGCGCAGTCTGCGGGCCGTACGGGGCATTGGAATTTTGACACCGTGGTGGAGGCGTTTCCCCAACTCAAGCCCAAACTCAAAGCTGCCGCAGGTTCGCTCTCAGGTGGACAGCAGCAGGCCGTGGCGATTGGCCGTGCCCTAATGGCCAATCCGCGCGTGCTGTTGCTCGACGAGGTCTCCTTGGGCCTGTCCCCCGTGGCGGTACAGGGAGTCTATGACTCGCTGCAGGCGTTGATGGCAACCCGCACCACGCTGATCCTGGTTGAACAAGACCTGCAGCGCACCTTCGAGGTGTCCGATCGTATCGTCTGCATGCTCGAAGGTGCCGTAGTCGCCAGTGGGCGCACCTCAGAGATGACACGTGAGGAAGTTATGGACCATTACTTTGGCCATAGAACAGCCAACGCTGTGGAGGGCGTATGAGTGTCTTGAATCAAATCCTCCAAGGTATGTTGCTCGGAGGCTATTACGCTTTGCTGGCCTGCGGCTTGTCTTTCATGTTTGGTGTGATGCGCATCATCAATTTGGCACATGGCAGCTTGGCGGTGGTCGCTGCCTATGGTGTTTATTGGATCGCAGAACGGTTTGAGGTGCATCCGTTCGCGGCCCTGCCTGTGGCCGTGCTGGTCATGGCGCTTGTGGGATGGGTGCTGTATCGACTGGTGCTGGAGCGAAGCAGCCGCAGCGGGGAATTGGTTCCGATTCTGGCCACCTTTGGCCTCGCGGTAGTGTTGGACAACACACTGTTCACGACGTTCGGTGCCGACACCCGTTCCCTGGCACCGATGCTGGACACGCTGGCCTATGACGGTCTGGAGATAGGCGAGATCACTTTGGGACATCTGTCGCTGCTGATCTTCGCAGTGGCGGTGCTGCTTTTAGGTGGCTTGCATCTGCTGCTCAACCACACTGCGCTGGGACTCCGCATCCGGGCAGTGGCCGACGATCCGGCAACCGCGCAGTTGGTGGGAATTAATGCTAGTTCCGTCAACGCCGTGGCCGCGGCCATAGCGATGGGCACCGTGGCGATTGCCGGCACTTTCTTAGCCATGCGAGCCACTGTCGATCCCTACTCCGGGGCTCCGCAACTGATTTTCGCCTTTGAGGCCGTGATGATCGGTGGTGCCGGATCCTTGTGGGGCACGCTCGCTGGCGGTATTGCGCTGGGTGTCGCCCAGAGCTTGGGAGCCCAGATCCACAGTCAGGGCTTCCTGATCGCCGGTCATGTACTGTTCCTAGTGGTGCTGCTGGCGCGTCTGGCGCTGCAAGGTCGGCGCCTTCGATTGACCTTCCTACGCAAATCCTGACCGATGAATGCTGAACACTTGTCCATTTCCGCCTCGGCTCAGGGGCGAACCAAGAGCTACCGTGTCGAGCGTTGGACCGGCCTGTCGATCACCTCGGTGGTCTTGGTCCTGCTGGCACAAGTTGCCCTGGCCCTAGCACCTCTCATACTAGAGCCGGGCGCGGTTGACCGACTGACCACTTTGTTCATCTACGGCATCCTGGCCCTTATGTGGAACGCCTTAGCGGGCTACGCAGGCCTGGTCTCAGTAGGTCATCAGGCCTTCTTTGGCCTGGGCGCCTATGCAGCTGTCCGACTGGCCGATGCGGGTGTAAGCCCGTACCCGGCGCTGATACTTGCCGCTGTACTGGTCGCCTTGGTGTCGATTCCGATCGCCTCGTTCATGCTGCGCCTACGTAGCGGAGAGTTTGCAATCGGTATGTGGGTGGTTGCGGCCCTGTCTCACCTGTTGGTGAATCTTGACACTCTGGTGCAAGGGGAAACCGGTACCTCACTGATCGCACTGCAAGCCTACGACTCGTCCACCCGACGCCTGGTGACTTACTGGCTGGCGTTGGCCATGATGGCCGGCTTGGCTTGGTGCGTGTTTGGCCTCCTGCGGACACGCGTCGGTTCTGCCTTGCAGGCTATCCGCGACAGCGAGGAGGCTGCGGCGTCGGTCGGTGTGCGTGTGATGTCGACCAAACGGTTGATCTTCGTGTTGTCGGCATTTGGATGCGCCGCGGCGGGCGCCATGTGGTTGGCAACGGCGGTGACTTTTCAGCCCAAGACCTACTTCAGCGTGCAATGGACTGCGTACATGCTATTCATGGTGCTGGTGGGAGGCATCGGCACCTACGAAGGGCCGATCATTGGCGCTGTGCTGTTCTTCGCCATTGAGACGCTATTTGGCGCCGCCGGCGTGACCTACCTGATTGGCCTTGGCTTGGTAGCCGTGCTGTTCGCACTACTGCTGCCGCGCGGTATCTGGGGCGCGATCGAGCAGCGTTGGGGTTTGCAATTGCTGCCGGTGGGGTATCGGATTCGAGAGTGATCTCTGAGAACTGATTGACCAAGTGAAAGCCAGTGAATTTAGGGTTAACCCCTGTTTGGCACGACAAATTGTCACCCTAGTCTGAAGAAGCATCGCTTGATAGGGACTCTGAGTAACTACATGATTTATGAATGGGTTACTCCCGCAATTTTTTATATCGCTTCGCCGAAATTGGCGCGGAGCGGATCTGTCTGAATTTTGTAGAGGTTGAAACATGAAACGGCTTCTTCCACTACTCATGGTGTCCATGTTGGTTGCATGCGCTAACCAGTACAAGTCCGCTCCATCTCCAATCGTGCGTGTCAATCCACCGACCGACTGCAAGGCTTGGGTAGGCGTTGATCGAGATGCTGAGTTGCCGGGCTATTTGCTGCCACAGGCAAATGGCTCAATTCAATGTATCCCATTGCTGGTAACGGCGAACCAGCCAGCGTCCGGGTATGACGGCGATTACTACGTTAAAGAATTTACGGATGCCAAGCTTAAGGAGCGTTGGTCGGCATGCAAGGCAGACGATGCCTGCTTCAAGCGAGTGAATACCCAGATTCAACGATGGTTGCCCCCAAATAAGGAGCGGGCTACGCGCGTCACCGGAATGGTGGATCCCGTTGGAAGAATCGATTCTGATGGGGATGTAGATCTACGCGCGATTCGCAAGCCGGGCTTCTTCGCTAAGGCGCCTTACAACGAGATTGTTCCAGAGGCGGATGCGCGCACGCACATCGTGGAATTCACCGTGCCGCGCGATCCGCTGGAGCGTCTGAAGCTGAGATGACTGGCGATATAAAGCTGCGTGGTTGGTATGTTGAGGGTGCTGGCGTGTCCGATGGGAAGGGCGGGCAAACTCGTGCTTTGGTGATCATGAGCGCAGGCGGTGGTGGGCAGCTCACCGCGATTCAACATCCCTTGGATAACCTGGTGAGGGTTGATCCGGTCACCCGTCGTGCGACGACTGTTCAGTATCCCAACGCCACGACTGAGGGAATGGGCATGCGCACCTACCGTGACCATTTGTATGCACTTAACCGCGCTAGGTTCGACGTTTTGGCATTCGACCGGCGAGGTTAGGGCCTTTCTGGCGGTTTCAGCGACACCAACACGTAAGAGCAAAGCGAAGACATTTTCCGTGTTCTGGAGCAAATGGAACAGGGCCATGGAATGCGCTTGTTGACGCCAGGTGGGGCACTCCTTGAAGGTGCTTCGGCTGGAGGGCTGCTGATGGCCGGGATGAAAGCGCGTGAAATTCCGCTGCTGCTCATGGGATATTCGCGTGGATCAATGACTACCGGCTGGGCAATGACGAAGAACTACGTGGGCGGGTGCAGCTATGACATGCCAACAGTGAATTGTTCTAAGCCTAAGGGTTACAAGAACATCAAGGGCGCCATGCTCTATGCATCCTTCGTCAGTGGCGCCGGTTATCTGCCTCAGGCGCGTGATTTGGCAGACCGGAATTTGTTCCTTGGTGGAATGGCAGCGGATAACTATGTTGCCTTCTATCCCAATTCGGCGGTTCTCGCGAACATACACCAATGGCCCTCAGTGTTTTTTGCCAAGGGACTTTGGGACCGAGCTGAGAGCCGTGAAGGCACCATCGCAGCCTACGATCGTGTCAATGGATTGAAAGAAATTGTCGTTGTTCGAGGACCTCATTCGATGGAGACATGGCCGCAGCAGGAAAGTGAACGTGTGCGAGACCGAATGGTGAAATTTGCGACTGCTGCCATGCAGGGCCGCAGCGAGATGGAAGGCGCTGTGCGGTGGACCAATATCAAAGAATTGGTTGCGACTACTCCAGACATTTGGGAAATTTCATCCCAGCCGAGGAAGTGATCGGAGAATAGTAGGTTGAGACGTTTGCGCAGTCGCTCGATCGTCTCCAAGAAAAATATCGGAGACATCCATGAATCATCGAATTGCGCTTTATTCCTTGGCGGTAGCCGCACTTTTCTCGGCAATGTCAGCCGTGTCTGCCAGCAATGGAGGCGTGTTCGCTTGGACGTTTGAGCGGTGACTTGTCATCCACACACTCAGTTAGCCACTGATTCTTCACCTTTGTTAGTGAAAACTGTTCTTGCCACAGATCGGGCAGTGCATTGCGTGTGAACCACATCATGCTGACCCCTGGAGGCTGCCTCCCTTCAAGGATGTCCATCACCAGCGATGGGTCCAGCAGCGTCAGCCTCAGCAATTCGTTGACCGTACTCGGGTCAAGCTCCTCCAATTGGGCAATTTCAGAGCCACTGCGGACCTCGCCTGCATCCAGCAGCCGTTGCCAGTAGTGGGCCCGAGCGAGGCCTTGGAACAGGGCAATTCGACTACTTTTATCCAGGTACTCGCCATTTAAGTGACCCTCTACCGTTTCAGGTGGCATCACGACGGTTTTGATCCCAGGGCGGCGTTTGAGCTTGAAGGGGACGCGCGTGGTGATCCGGAAGGTGTCGCCGCTCGTGCTGTCGATGACGGTGATTTCACTCATGCTGGCATCTCCATTTCCAGCAGCTCTGCTCCTGCCGTTCTGGGTTTCATGGTCTCCAGCAGGGCAATCCAGTTATCTGTGCGCCAACTGACCTCAACCGTATCGTCCTCGTGGAGCGTTACCCGTTCCACCAGGCTACGAATGATGTGGCTTTTCACCTGATCAAAGTAGTCGTCCCAGATGTTTGCGGTGCGGTTCAAGATGATCACGACCGCCTGAGGTTCTGGAATGCCAGGGTTCATTGACTGGATCCGATGCCAGTATTGGTTGAGCATCGTGCCCGAGGTTAGGAATTCCAGTACTTGCTTGGTCACTTCTTGTTCGAGCGGCTCGGCGGGTTGATTTGCGATTCTGCTCTGGCTGGCACCTTCGTGCATCTTCTTGTTGTGCACGTAGTACCGATAGACCTTTCCTGATTTTTTTTGTGTCGCCATTGGCAGGTACAGGTCACCGCCAGGGCTGTAGATCAGACCACGCAACAGAAACTCGGTACGCGCCTTCATGGCCCATGTGGCCTGGTTCTTGGTCTCGCTGGTGCGTCCCATCATCTGTTGCACGCAGTCCCATTTGGCCTGGTCAACCAAGGGTTGGTGGACTCCCGCGTAGAACTGCCCTTTGTGGGAAATCATGCCGAGATAAACCCGGTTTTTCAGGATCTTGTGGAGTGATTGTTTGCAAAAGTTCTGACCTGATTTCGTCAAGCGATTTTGTTCTTTCATTTGCTTGACCATCAGCGTGGTGGAGCCCGTGCTGGCATATGTGTCAAAGATCCAGTTCACGGTCTCTGAATCCTTTTGATCGACCAAAAGCTGTCGGTCTTGCACCCGGTAGCCCAGTGGCACTACACCTCCCATCCAAAGGCCCTTGCGTTTGGATGCAGCAATTTTGTCTCGGATGCGCTCACCGGTGACCTCGCGCTCAAACTGAGCAAATGACAGGAGCATGTTGAGCATTAGGCGCCCAGTTGATGTGCCTGAGTTGATTTGCTGGGTCACCGAGCTGAAGCTGACCTGATGTTGATCAAAGACCTCTACCATCTTTGCGAAGTCAGCCAGCGAGCGAGAGAGTCGGTCAATCTTGTAGACCACAACCATGTCTATCTTGCCCGCCTTGATGTCTGCCATCAGGCGCTTTAGACCCGGGCGCTCCATGTTGCCGCCTGAGTAGCCTGGATCCTCGTAGGTGTCTTGCACAGGTACCCAGCCCTCATTGCGTTGGCTTAGGACATGGGACAAGCCAGATTCGCGTTGTGCGTCGATGGAGTTGAATGATTGGTCCAGCCGCTCATCAGAAGAAACACGGCAGTAAACCGCACACCGTTTGGGCGTCAGCATGTTCATGCTTCTCCCTTGGCTTTGAGGCCGAAAAAGGCAGGTCCGGACCAATGTGTGCCGGTGATGGTTCTGGCGATCGCCGAGAGGCTTCCGTAAATTTGCCGGTTGTATTCGTAGCGGCCATCGGCCAGCACCTCAACCCGGTATTCCTTGCCGTCGAATTCGCGTACCAGAGTTGCGCCGGGCATGGCCACCGCTTTGAGAGGTGTTTTGCATTTGATTTTGGAGAGTTGCTGGCCATGGTCAGCCAGTCTTTCCCGGGTGGACTGGGGCAGGGTGCCAAAGACAAGCTCTTGAAATCGATGAGACAGGCGCGAGGTCAGAAATTTGCGGTTCGGATGAATCGGGCGGCGCGGAAAGTGCGCATCCCAGACCTTCCAAAGCTCGGGCATCTTCAAGTCATGCAGGGCCGTGACCTTGCGCTGGATTGCATTGAGTTGATCTAGGCTGCGTTGCTCGCGAGGGGTGATGGATCTTTGCTTCATGGGTGAACTCCTTGTTTTGTAGACGGGTTCACATTCACGCTCTGCCAGGCATGTAAGTCCACGAACTCGTCGAGATCAGTGGCGTAAACCTGACTGCTGTGGGCTTCGCTCAGCATCTGGTGTTGACTGACCGCGCCTTGAGCCATCAGGTCAGATATCTGAGAAAGGGAGAGAAATCCGCTCTTTTCAGAGCGCTTGCCGAGGTGGCTTGTGGAGGGGTTCAGGGGGCCTGTCATGGGTAGGGAGTTGTATAAAAAAACCGTCCACAAATCCTATGAGCGAACCCCTCCAGCTGTAACGTGTTTTAGCGGTTGAATGGGGGACACGAGCTGGAATTGCGCATGAATCCTGGACTTTTTGAGCCAAACCCAGCAACCAAGCGGCTCGCATAAGCGCTTTTGACAAACTTGTAAAAAGCTGTATATTTATCCAGCAATCCGGCAAAACTCATCCCAAGCCCCAGGTCCTCAGATCAGGGGTTGAGACGCCTCATTGCCAAAACAAACAACAACAAAGGAGACAACGAATGAGCCGCACTCAGACCTACGCCGACATCTTGCTGAACCTGCCTGTCGACGACACCCTTAAATCCTTCATCGAGCGCCACACCCTGCCTTTGCCCGAGGGCTGGATTTGGCATGACTCCATCCAGGCCTCCAAGAGCCTGATTGGCTTGATTCAGATGCACCCAAATGTTGCTATGCGCGACCGCATTGTGGCCGGTTTACACGCCAGCACGCTGCTGGCCAACCATTTGGGGAAGCAGGCCATGTTTCAGGCTGCGCATGACCGCCCGACTGAATTGATGGGGCTCATTGCCTGCAAGAGCGACCTGCATCGAGCGTTCTGGCTGTATGTCCATCATCCAGCTCTGTTTGAAGCTGCGGCCGAGATCGAATACCTGGACCATCATGGGCAGCAAGCCCAGCAGCACGATCTGGGGATCAAGCAGCCCATCAAACGTGACGAGATTTCGATCGCCGCCTTCAGTGATGCCATCAAAGGGTTCTACCAGCGGGAGTTGGGGTGCGGTGAAGTGTGCGTGGTCAATGTGCTGGACCGGGCGCGTGGCACGCAATTGATTTCTATCCACGCCAAGGACCTGGCCACTGCCAAGCTGGAGTTCGAGGGCAGTCAGTTGCAGCGACGGGTGGGCAGCCCAAACATCCACATGGTGCTGGAATACGCCCAGACCACCGGCGTGGCCCGCACCATCATCCGGGGTGGGGCCAAGTACCACGCCATGCTTTGCGAGGCATTTGCCAGACACTTGTTGGGTGTGGATGCTGATGCGCAGCGGATCCAGACGCCCCGGCTCAACCTGTCCAATCTGCGCCTAGGCCTGAATATCCCGCAGGCAATCAAAGACGGCTTCGTCGGTCTGCAGGTCAAGAGCGTGACTGTCGTCAGTGGCTGTGGCCAACTCAAGATGGAATGCACCGCCAGCGCGGCCAGCGAACAGCGCTGCGTCACCGATTTACTGGCCGACTACTTTGGCTCAGAAAACCCACTCACCCGAGGATGGTTGATTCAGGCGGCGGTGCTCAATTTCTACCTTGCGCCCATGCAGGGCAAGAGCCGCTGCCCGGTGGTCAGCGTCGAGATCACAAGCAAGGGGCGCATGAACCTGCACAAGTTCGATGAAAAGCTCCGATCGCAACTCGAGGGATACCTGGTGCAGCTGGGCATCCTCAAAGGGCAGCAGGTGCTGCAGCCTGACCCAGAGACTGCAAAGCAGAAGGTCCTGGTGGGTGGTTTGTTTGAGTGAGGGGCTTGAATGGAAATCACGTTGAACCAGCAAGCCATCAATCTAGCGGCCCTATTTTTCGTGCGCGGTGGTGTCTCAATGGAGAGCGGCCTTCATGATGGAGAAATCCAGGCACTGCATGTTCTCAAGGAAGCCAAAGCGGTTGTACCGGGCCAGATCAACGCCCGTGATGCCATGTGCGCCTTTTGCGGTTTGTACCGAGGGCCGATCTTCCGAAGCGACGATGGCCTCATGGTGCAGTGTCCGGACTGTGGTCCATTTCGGCTGGATCCGGCCAGCCAGCGCAGTTGGCAGCTGGACGATGAATGGCTGATTCGCCGGTTGCGCGGCGCACTGGACATTGCGCCGCATTCGGCGGCATCGCCGATCGTCGATGGCGTATGGGACATTGGGCGGTACAAGAAGCGGCCTGTGGTGCTCGCTCGCCGGATTGATCTGGTCGAGCGCCACGGGCTACGGATTTTTCATGGTTCCGAGCCACGTAACCAAAGCTGGGTGATTACACCCAGACCGCTGGGACGCATGACCCAGGATCCTCTGGAGGGAACTGCCACCTGGTGGCAGCTGGAAGATCGATTCGCACTGCACGGAATGGCGCTAAGGTTGCTCGCAGAAGATCCGGAGGACAAGGTCGGCGCCAACGGGAAGGTCATTCCGGTGGCTGTACATGGACCATTCAGTCACGACTTCGCCTGGGTTCATTTGGAGGGTTGGCCGCATGGACCCATCCGTTTGACAGAGGCTCAAGCCAGATTGTTTGCAGTTCTCTGGGAGTGCAGGCAGCAGGCTCAGTCAGCGGAATTTCTGATGAGGCAGGCAGGTCTGGCCAGCGATAAGCCAATGGATGTGTTCAAGGTCAAGGCTGCAAATCGTGGTGATCCTCTGTACGAGGGGCCGATTCATGCCTATGAACAACTGGTCAGCCGACAGCGTCGATTGGGGCAATATCGTTTGGATTGGCCGAGCTAGCCATGGCTGTGTCTATTTGCTTGCTGCTGCAAAAGCGGTGGCGGCAATCCGAACCATGCTTGGATGCAAGGTCCCGAGCTTTGGAATTTGGCCGTGCGGTGCGTGAGGTGGGACGGAGAAGTAGGCTTCGTTGAACGGAAGCTCAAGAACGTTTCTCAGATCGAACTTGGTGTCGTAGCTCAAACCGGCGCTGGCATAGGCAGCAGGGTGCTCGCTCTTTGAGATCCTGAATTCACCGCCGTAGAGACGATCTGTCTTCTGGCTGGTTCCGTATGCCACGCTCACGAAGATCATGCCTTCGTCATCTTCCTTGGTCGAAACAATGAGACCAGGGCGTGGCTTGGGTTTGGGGTGAATGTTGTCGGGGAAGTGGCACCAGACGATTTCGCCAGCCGTGGGTTCCGCCCACCAGCGCATCAGGCGTTTTCCAATTCAAAAAGACTGCTGCGGACGGTGCCGCCTTTGGCCTTCGGAGCTGATTTTTTAACCTGATTGAGTTGGGCTTTGGTCAAAGCTCCCTCATCTGCCTCGTATTGGGGCAGGAACCTGGTGGCCAGCTCATGCAGCGCCAGGTGAATCACCTGCGTTTCGTCAACACCCAACACTTCCGCCAGTCGTTTGGTCGTTGTGCGGGTCACGCCAGTTGCGCTGTCTTGCGGGCGATAGCGGAAGGCGATCTGTGCTGCTGCAGCTTTCATCTGCGGCTCCTGTGAGGTTAGATATCTTAAAGATATCAGAAGAAGGGTGGGTTGTCAACAAGGCAGGCGAAGTCCGGGAGGGCTGCAGGGATTAAGGAACTGGAGATATCGCCAAAGTTCCTTGATCAGTTCCTTATCAGTTCCCCATTGATTTTCTGAAATAGCAGCGTTGTCCCTCAACTCTCTGAAAGGAGTGACCCATGCTGCTAGCAACACCAGCGCTTTCCACGCTCAATCCCTTGAGCGTCGTGGCCCCAGAGCCAAACACTTCCCCTCGGCAAGTCCTGAGTGAGGCTGATCTGGCCTCGCGATGGGACATGAGCCCCAAGACCCTCCAACGTTGGCGAATGGAAGGGCGAGGCCCCCATTACTTGAAGCTGGGCAAGCGGGTGAACTATCCCCTCAAGGCCGTGATCGCCTTCGAGAACTGCGTCCAGCACGTATCCACATCGAGACGAGCCACTGTCTGAGGAACCACCCATGAACCACCTTCAATTGCAGCAGGCAGCTTTGCCTGACCTTTCGGAAAGCCAGATCAGCCGTCTGCCCAAAGACCAGCTGGCTCATTTCAGCAACGCAGTGCAGCAGCTCCATGACTGGACGCTGCAAATGCGTGGCCGGATCAACCGAGGCATGGAAACCCGCTATGCCGACCAGATCCGTCAAGCCGCAACCCTTGGCCAGGAGGAGGCTGCCAGGTTCCGTATCGACGACGGCGACCTGCAGATCGATGTTTCTCAGCCCAAAGAGATCGTCTGGGACCAAAAGCACTTGTCCGAGATCGCCGAGCGGATGGTTGTGGCCGGTGACCGCGTACAGGACTTCATGCAGGTCCAGTTCTCGGTTGCCGAACAGGACTACGCCCGCTGGCACCCGCTGCTGCGCGCAGCTTTCCAGCCTGCGCGCAAGGAACTCGTCACCGAGCCCACTTTCCAGATCCGCTGGGTAGGCGATGTCCAGCTCTGAGTGCCGTACCGCCTCATCTTTACCTAACAAACCACCAAACACAGGAGATTTTTCAATGAACCACGACAACTACCACCCGGCCGCCTACGGCCAAGCTTCCGGCCATGGCGCACCTGGCGCATGGTGTGACTTCAATGATGCTGACGCCCAGCAAGGCGAGTTCAACCTGATCCCCAAGGGTACCCAGGCCCTGGTGCGCATGGCGATCAAACCTGGAGGCCATGATGACGCCAGCAAAGGCTGGACGGGCGGCTATGCCACGGCTTCGGATGAAACGGGAGCCGTGTTCCTGTCCTGCGAATTCGTGCTGCTCACAGGACCCTTTGCCAAGCGCAAGATCTGGAGCAATGTCGGCCTGCACTCCAACAAAGGTCCAACCTGGGCTCAGATGGGACGCAGCTTCATCAAGGCAGTGCTCAACAGCTCGCGCAACATCCACCCCGATGACAATTCACCCGAGGCACAGCGCGCTCGCCAGATTCGCAGCTTCGGTGACCTCGATGGGGCTGAATTTGCTGCTCGCATTGGTATTGAAAAGGATGGCCAAGGCGAGTACCGCAACATCATCCGGCTGGTAATCGAGCCCGATCACAAAGAGTACGCCGACCTGATGCAGGCCAAGCTGCAACGTGATGGCGGCACAGGTGGTGGCCATGGATCTGGTGGGGCTCCGGCTAATCCCGTACCCACAGCAGTGACGCAACCCCCCCAGCCAGGTGGCAGCTACACCCCCCGGCCAGGCAACGGTCAGGGCCGACCTGCGTGGGCTCAGTGATGGCGAGGCTGCATGAAGTGCTGGGTATGTTCCCGTCAGGCCAGAGGTTTTTGGCATGTGGATCTGCGGTTCAAGGTGGGTCATCCCAAGCGGTACCCCATCGACTGGATCTTCTGTTCAAGGCGGTGCCAAGACTGTTTTCATCGGCTGTACGCAGCCGGTGTTCGGGTATTGGAGCGCGAAGGGGCGATGCCAGCTACATCAAATGTGGAGGCGGGCGTGATCGATCCCACTGAAGCAGAACTGGCCGCCATGCAGCAGTGCCTCAAACCTCTGGGCGAAGCTGCCAGCGAGATCGGAATGGATCGGCCGCTGTCGAGCTACACCCAGCAAGAAGCCCTGCGGCTGATCAATGCCGTGGTCACGACCTATGTCGAGGCCATGGTTCAAGAACACGAGCGCAGCAAGTACCCGCCCGTTCGCATGCAACTGGATGCTCAGCCAACCTATTGAGTTGAGCGTTTTTCAAACCTTCAACAACCAACTGATGCAGACGGCGAAAGCCGTCTGCAGGGACGACTGTTTTCATGAAAAAAAATCAACCAGTGATTTCTCTGAAGGAGAAGTCAAGACATACGGCAGCTGACCTGGCTGAATATCTCGTCACGGCCGAACAGGCCTCTGTGGCATTGAACCTGCCGTTGTATTACTTCATCGATGCCCGAAAACGTGCCGAAATGGGAATCCCGTACTACTCGATCAATCGGATGGTGCGCTACCGAATCCGGGAACTGCACCAATGGCAAGTGAAGTACGCGGCTGAGCAGACCAGCCATGCAAATTCACCTCAAAGGGGAGGTGTGCATGCTTGACTTCAACGATGCGCCCAGCGGCAACAAGATCAAGGCGTCTGACAGTGCCGCTGACGCAACCCGCGAGAAGGATGAAATTCGCTCGGCGCTGAACGACCAGTTGGCTTTGCTGGTTCTGGACATCTGGCCTTCGGGAAAACGCCGCCAGAACAAGTACCTGGTGGGCGATGTGATGGGCGGGCCCGGCGACAGCCTGGAACTCCTGCTCTCTGGGCCAAAGGCTGGCCTTTGGACCGACCGTGCCACAGACGAAGGCGGCGACATCTTCGATCTGGTGGCCCGTTACTACAACCTGAATGTGCAGACCCAATTTCCACAAGTGCTGGAGCGGGCGCGTGCCTGGCTTGGCCGAGTCTCTGCCATGCCTGCAAGCACTGTGGCGGCCAGCAAAGCCAAAGCACCTGCTGTGGACGACCTGGGGCCTGTGACCGCCAAATGGGATTACCAGGATGCCGAGGGTAAGCTCATCGCCGTGGTTTACCGCTACGACCCCGAGCCGGGCAACAAGGAGTTCAGGCCCTGGGATGTTCGCCGACGCAAGATGGCACCACCCGAACCTCGGCCGCTTTACAACCAGCTGGGCATGCTCAAGGCCGAACAGGTCGTCTTGGTGGAGGGCGAGAAGTGCGCTCAAGCTCTGATCGATCTGGGTGTGTGCGCCACCACCGCCATGCACGGTGCCAACGCGCCTGTCGAGAAGACAGACTGGTCACCTTTGTCTGGCAAGCACGTCCAGATCTGGCCAGATCGAGACAAGCCGGGCTGGCAATACGCTGACCGAGCCTCGCAGGCCATCATGCAAGCCGGTGCCAAGTCATGCGTCATCTTGCAGCCGCCTGCAGAAAAGCCCGATGGCTGGGATGTGGCCGATGCAGTGCAAGACGGCTTTGACATCGCTGGTTTTCTGGCCGTTGGCGAGAGGGTCCCGGTGGTCCATCAGATCGATGCGCATGCGCCCCTGGAGCTTGAGGATGGCATCGACTACACGAACGAGGATGGGCTGGCCATGGCCTTTTCTCAGCAGTTCGCCGAGGACTGGCGCTACTGCGCCCCATGGAGCAAGTGGCTCGTGTGGAACGGGGTGCGCTGGAACATCGACAAAGCCTTGTATGTGATGCATCTGTGTCGCCTGATCTGCCGTGCAGCAGCGATGCAAGCGGATCGCGACAAGCTCAAAGGCCGCTTGGCCAGCTCTGGAACGATCTCTGCCATCGAGAGAATCGTGCGCTCTGAGCCACGCCACAGTGCCACTGTCGAGGAGTGGGACTCCAG